>Ga0190304_1000936_pt1 | contig 13445 bp, 12 predicted proteins | sample 48700712_MG_FD_161670 | JGI IMG/M metagenome (GOLD analysis project Ga0190304, IMG submission 161670) | Hydrothermal vent sediment bacterial communities from Southern Trench, Guaymas Basin, Mexico - 4870-07-1--2_MG | ecosystem: Environmental > Aquatic > Marine > Hydrothermal vents > Sediment ... | reverse complement strand
TTAATGTTGATTTTCCACTGCCGCTTGGACCAAGAAATAAAATAAATTCTCCCTTATTTACTTTAAAATTTACATTATTCAGAGCATATACTTCCGAATTACCCATTTTATAGATTTTATAAACATTTTTCAATTCAATAAGCGCCATAATTGAATTAGTTAAGAATAAGAGGAATATTTAAAAATTCAAAATAAATTATAAGATGGCAACACCAAATGGACCGAGAAGAGGAAGTTTGCAATTCTGGCCGAGAGTCAGAGCGAAGAGAATCTACCCCAAAATCTCTTTTTGGGTAAAAGATTCTTTGAGCGGTTTTGCTGCTTATAAAGTTGGAATGGTGCAGTATTCTGCAACAGAAACGAGGAAAAATGTAAATCAGGGAAAGAAAATTGTAAGGGCCGCAACTGTTCTCGCCATTCCTCCAATTTATCCAATTTCTCTGGTTTTTTATAAAAAACACCAGAAAATAACGGAATATTTTAATATTAAGGACACTCCAAAAGATTTCAAAAAAGATCTGAAAAGAAAAATTAATTTTAAGTTAGACGAATATGGCAAGATTCCGGATGAATTTGATGAAATCAGAATAAAAGTGGCAACTTTTCCAAGAAAAACAAAACTCAAAAAAACACCGGAAATATTTGAATTGGGTTGCAATCTGGAATTGGAAAAAGCCAAAGAACTGCTCGGCAAAGAACTGAAAATTGAAGATTTTTTTTCTGCTGGAGAGTTTGTTGATGTTACCGCAATTACAAAAGGAAAAGGAACGCAGGGGGTTATAAAAAGATTCGGCGTTAAACTGAGAAATCATAAATCAAAAAAAGGAGTAAGAAGAGTCGGTTCCATAGGAAGCGTTGTTCCCAGAAAAGTAGACTGGAGAGTTCCAATGCCGGGGCAACTTGGTTTCCAGCAAAGAACGGAATATAATAAATTAATTTTAAAGATTTCCGATAATTTGGAAGAAATAAACAAAAAACAGGGGTTTAAAGGTTACGGCCTGGTAAGGACAAAGTATTTGTTGTTGGATGGTTCTGTTCCGGGACCAAGAAAAAGATTGATTATTTTGAGAAAACCGAAAAAACAGAGAAAAAATATTATGCAAATAGGTGAGATTATAAAATGAAACAGTTGTTTAGCAGAAGTTGGGTTAAAAGCAAACAGCCGAGAAAGCAGAGAAAATACAGGCATAACGCTCCCAAACACATCCGACAAAAATTTATGCATGCGAATTTAAGTAAAGAATTAAGGGAAAAATATAACAGGAGAAGTCTTCCAGTGAGAAAAGACGATAAAGTTAAAGTAATGAGAGGCAAATTCAAGGGAAAAATTGCCAAAGTTACCGAAGTGAATTTAAAAACTTTGAAAGTTTATTTAGAAGGAGTAACAAGAAAAAAGGTTGATGGAAAGGAGGTTCAGGTTCCAATACAACCATCAAATTTGCAGATTATTTCGGCAGGGATGGACGATAAAAAAAGAGAAAAACTCGTAAAGAGGAAAAAAGCAAAAGATAAGGAAACAGAAGGAAAATAATTCATAAAAAGTCGAAGAAAGGAAATAAAACACAATGCATTCAAATTTATATTTCAAGATTTGCAATTGCTAAAATTTGTTTGCTATTTTTATTTACGGATTAATTTATGGTTTAAATCCCGTTTTACTTAAAATTTATTCTAAAATTTCGGAACTTCCGAAAATTTTGTTTAAAGATATTTCATAATTTTGGTATTCTCCAGTTTAATAAATAAATAGTCGGTTGGCGACGTCCTGGTGTTTCCGCCAATTAGGCAGTACTTACCAGATCGCTGGGCTGCTTAACTTCCGTGTTCGGTATGGGAACGGGTGTACCCAGCCCGCTTTGGTCGCCAACCTAAATTAGTTTATATTTTAAATTTTAGTATAATTTTTTATCTCTTTGATAATTTCAATCATTTTGTTCTGATCTCTCTCATTTATTGTTCCCGTAACTATGATATCTGCTCCGGCCTGCAATTTTTCTCTTGCCGTTTCCCTGTCTCTGATTCCGCCGCCCACAATTATTGGAATATCCACTTCTTTTTTAATAGCGGAGATAATTTCATTAGAAATAGTTTCTTTTGCTCCACTTCCAGCTTCCAGATAAACAAATTTCATTCCAAAATATTTGGTGGCTAAAGCATAAGCAACGGCAATTTCCGGCTTGTTGTTTGGTATCAATTTGGCGTCAGAAACAAACTGCGAAGTGCAGAGATTACCGCTCTCAAACATCAAATAACCCATTGGTATTGGCTCCAGATGGTAATTCTTAATAAGGGGGGCACCCTTTAATTGCTCTTCTATCAGCGGACCAGTATTTCTTGAATTTAATAAAGACATAAAGAAAATTGCATCCGCATATCTGGAAATTCCTGCATGAGAAGAAGGAAATAATATTATTGGCAAATTTGTAATTTCCTTCATTTTCTTTATGAGTTCGTCCAACTGAATAATGACCGTAGAAGTTGAACCTCCGACCATGAACGCGTCAGTTCCGGCCTTATCCACTTTTTTCACCAATTCTATTGCCTTTTCTATACTTTGCTTATCCGGATCTATCAAAGTGAAATGAAGTTTCTCCTTCTCAAGTTTTTTCATCAATTCTTTTAACACCATAAATTATTTTAATATTTTTATAAATCCAATCTTATTTTCTTCTGACAGATTTTACATTTTTGGAATCTCAGGAACAAATCGTAAATGCGATAATTAGCACATTAATAACATTTTAGGATTATAAGTGAAAAGGAGCTTGCCAGCAAATACAATGATTCGGATAAATAATATTTAATGTTTTTTATCTCAGCACTCTGGCGGAAGTGCTTATATCTTTATAAGAGTTATAGAAGTGTGCGAAATTACTTAAACTTAACAAATTCTGTTGTAAAAACAAGCAATCTAATAAAATGAGCAGTAAACAGAAGATAGTTCTATCCCAGAAAGGCGGGAATGAAGAACTATTTTATTGTTTAATAGATTAGTAATTGCAATTTATTCTTTAAATAAGTTGGATATTTTATGAATATAAAATCTATAAAAGAATTTTTTAGACCAACAAAAGTTAAGATTTTGATATTGGTAAGTTTTATTGTTTTATTTCTGTCACAAATGATATTTAATTTTTCAACATTTTGTATTAGATACCCTTCTCCTACACTCATTATTTTTGATATTTTACTAAAATATCTATATAGAAATGATTTTATATATGCCATTTTTTTGATAGTTTATTATTTATTAAGTTGTCTGATTGTATACTTTTATAATTATTTTGAAAGATCTAAACATGGATTTATAGGACTTATTTTTACAGCAGGAATTATTTTAATCTTATTCATACCCATATCTGCGAATAATGTTTGCGTTCCTCCTCTATCAAAACTAATAAAATCAGAAATAGAATATAACTATTGGTATTTCGAGGGTAGATGTAACGAATTGTGTGAAGATAAAAACTTAATCGGATATTGTACTTATTATTTTGGTAAGAATAAATCGGGAATAACTGATTTAAATGAAGATAATCAGAAAAACAGTCTTGTTTTGGTTGGAGCGCAGAATTGGCCTGCCTGTGAAAGTAGAATATATTGTTTCTTAACAGTTCCTTGTAAAAAGTTGGGTTCAACACAGAGCGAAGTAATGGAACAATGTGCAAAATTATTATGTCAAAATTATTTAGAGAATGAAAGCAACATTACCCTTGCTAGTAAAGCAGTGCTAAAAGAGATTATAGAGAGTGATAATTTAAACGAATGCAATTTTGTAAGTATTCCAGATAAAAATAATTGGCACAGAAGATTTTTCCCGGAATATGTTTGCGAGAAATATATCAATTCTTGTTCTAATCTTGATAAAGAAGGAGGAACTTATTATTTAACAGGGGATATTATAAATTCTACAAATATTTCCTGTATAAATATAAAAGAAAGTAATATAATTTTAGATTGTCGAGGACATATAATTGATGGAAATCAGAGAGGTATTTTTGCTAAGGATGTAAATAACATAACAATTAAAAATTGTATTATAAGTAGGTGCTCCAATGCACTTTATTTAGTTGATGTAACTAACAGTAAGATTTTTAATCTTACATTTAGAAACAATGGAAGAGGTATCTTTTTAGATAATTCTGATAATTGCTCAATTGAAAAAGTCAAAATAACAAATTGTACTTATGTAGGTATTCATTTTTCTAATATATATAATAGTGAAATCAAAGACAGTTATATGAGTAATTGTTTTAAAGCAATTATATTGGAACCTGCAAGAGAGTTCAGAATGAAAACGCACAACAAAATACATAATAACTACATCTACAACAATTCTTGGGGGATGGTATTTAGTACCGCTTTTGTTTATCATACAGGCGACATAATCTATGGCAATATATTTAACAACACAAATAATGTGGATACACTATGTCCAGCAGACTGGATAGGCGTAAGTGAATCTTGGAATACAACAAAAGAAAAAGGCGGGGGAAATTATTGGGGCAATCCAAACGGAACAGGTTATTCTGATACTTGTGAAGATTTAGACAAAGATGGGTTTTGTGATAAAGAATATATTTTAACTTCTGAGAATATTGATTATTTGCCTTTAAGTAAAGAATATCTTGCTAAGAAAGCTGAATGAACACACTCACCTAAGCAGAGCTTGTGGTTTGAATAAATAAAAAATTATTAATATAAACTTATCGTCACCTTCTAACCACTAAAACACTCTGCAAAACCAAGAACAAAAATATCTTAACTACCAATTCTCTGGAATTAATCTTTTCATTCCCAAATGCTCTCTAACTTTACCAGTTAAATTTTTTCTAAAATCTTTCTTTATTACCCTTCTACTTCCACAATACTTGCATTTCATGAATTTATTAGGTGACGGTTGGTAAATATTAATTATAAGGGAGTCATATATGGTTTGTATTTGGTTTTGAAAGAAAAAGATATTGAATCTGGTCTTTATAAAAAGAAAATTTAAATGCAGGTAACTTTGAGAAATTCATATTCCAATCTACTAAAATAATCAAATTTGATTATTATAAATAAACAAAATATTAATTTATGAATAAAATTCAGTTAATAGATAAATTGAAAATTTATCCATTATTCACCTTTAATGACTTTATAAGAATTACAAAAAAAAGAAGAGAATATGCAAGGACATTACTTTATAGATTAAGAAAAGAAAATATTATTTATAAAATAGAAAAAGGAAAGTATACTTTACACGAAGACCCCTTAATATTTGCTTCTTATATTCAACTACCATCTTACATAAGTTTTTGGACTGCTTTAAGATTTTATAATTTTACTGAGCAATTGCCAAATGAAATAACAATAGCTACAAAGAAAGCAAGAGATGAGATAAATTTTCTGGGAAATAAAATAAAATTTATAAAAATGAAGTCTTTTTTTGGTTATAGAAAAGAAAGATATGGAGAATTTTATATTTTTATTGCTGATAAGGAAAAGGCAATAATAGATAGTTTACTAATAAAAAATGTTCCTCTGGATGAGATTATAAAAGCTATAAAGAGCAGGATAATAGATAACAATAAACTTATAAAATATGCTATAAAAACAAAAAATAAAGCATTAATAAAGAGATTGGGGTTCTTACTTGAGAGAAACGGTTATAAATGCAAAGTACTAAAAAAATATATAGATTATAACTATATTTTACTGGATCCAATGTTTAAAGAAAAAGGAGAAAAAAATAATGAGTGGAAAATTATTGTGAATAGGTCAATATGATAAGCGAAGAAGAATTGAGAAAAATAGCAAGAATAAAAGGATTAAGATTGGGTTATACCGAAAAAGATTATTTAATTGATTTGTGCTTATTGTCAATATCAAGAAGGACTGGAGATGAACTTGTATTTAAGGGAGGAACTTGTTTGTATAAATTTTACAAATTAGACAGATTTAGCGAAGATATAGATTTTACACTTAGAAAAAAACTGGATATAAATAATTTGATTAAAAAAATAATTTCTGATTTAGAACTTTTTGGAATAGATGCAAAAATATTAAGCAAGAAAAAATTTTTTAACAGTTATTCTGTTATTATAAGAACCAAAGGACCTTTGTATAAAGGGACGAATCAAACATTATCCCAGATAAGAATAGATATCCATACAAAATCTTCAATAAATTTAGAACCATTAATTGCGGAGTATATTTCCATTTATTCAGAGATACCAAAAATATCCCTTTTAATAATGAATGAAAAAGAAATTTTAGCAGAAAAGATAAGAGCAATTCTAACAAGAGACAAAGCGAGGGATGTTTATGATTTGTGGTTTCTTCTAAGAAAAGGTGTTGAATTTGATTTGAACTTAATTAAAGAAAAACTAAAATATTATAACGAAGAATGGAATAAAACAAAATTCTTGAAAAAACTTCTTGAAAAAGAGAAAATCTGGGAAATTGAGTTAAAACAATTGGTAAGAGAATCTCCTAAATTTGAAGAAGTTTTGAATGTCATAAAGAAAGCACTAAAAGAAAAGAATTAAAAATTTTTTATTTATCCAAATACCTAAAAGGCTCTGGTTTGATTTAAAGGTTTATTAAATTTAAATTAATACCTTATTATGTCGGTTCGATATAATACCATGGAAAAATTTGTTCCAACCGGATTTTTAGAATCATTCATCCTTTCAATTTTAAAAGAAGAGCCGGTACATGGATATAAATTGGTGGAGAAAATAAAGGAAAAGACGGGATTCTGGAAACCTTCTTCCGGCACGATTTATCCGACTTTGCATTCTTTATTGAAGAAAGGATTTATAAAAGAGATAAGAGAAGGCAGAAGAAAAAAATACAAATTGACGAGAAAAGGATTAAAAATTTCCAGGGAAGCAAAAATGATAGAGACAGAATTAAAAAATAAGCTTCTGGAAATTTTAAATAAAACAACAACTTCCAGGGTATTTCCATGCCTTAGCGAAACTTTAAAACTTGTTTCCGAGATTCTGGATAAATCAGAAAAGGAGCAAAAAGCTATAAAGATAATAAATAATGCGAATCTTAAACTGAAAAAACTTGTTGATAACATGGGGATTCAGAATTATAAAATGATGTTTAATGAAGGGTGATAAGGATGAAAGAAAATCTAAATGAAGCGGAAATAATAGATTATCTTCATAAAGTGGTTGACAATAAGTTTGTGAGTTTCATTCTGAAAGAGATGACAGAAATAAAAAAATTGGAGAAATCTTTTGGCATATATGCGGAAACTATAAAACCAGAAAGTATTAGGGAAAAAATGCATGCAAAAATAGTTGGAGAAGCTATTGAGAAAGGAGCTGAAAAATTTGGTGCAAGTCCAGAGATAATTAAAACCATGCTTAAAGACCCTTATATGCGCAAGGGATTTGCAGTGGTAATAAGGAGCGTAGCAGAATATGGAATTACAAAACCTCAAAGATTAATTGCCCCCTTTATGATTGTGTGTGATTTTACAAAACAGTGCAACCTTAAATGCAAGCACTGTTATGCAAATGCCGCTCCTTATCCTGCTAAAGATGAGTTGAGTTTGGATGAAAAATTAAATGTGGTGGACCAATTGGATGAAGCAGGTGTTGCAGCAATATCTTTCTCTGGAGGAGAACCTTTGATAAACAAAGATTTCTGGAAGGTTTCTAAGTATGCATTTTCAAAAGGATTTTATCTTTCAATTGCCACCAATGGAACTCTTATCTCTGAGAAAGTTGCTGAAAGATTAAAAGAGGTTGGAATAAGATATGTTGAAATAAGTTTGGATGGGCCAAATGCCGAAATTCATGATAAATTTAGAGGGATTAAAGGAGCATTTGATGCAACAATTCAAGGCATAAAAAATGCAGTAGCTGCTGGGCTTGATGTTGGAATAGCAACAACCGCAACAAAAGAAAATATAGATAATATTCCCGAAATCATAAAACTTGCAAGAGAGTTAAAGGTAAAAAGATTTATAGTTTTCAATTTCATACCTACAGGAAAGGGGAAAGAGATAATAAAAGAAGACCTCACTCCGGAAGAAAGAGAAAACCTTATGAAACATCTCTATGAAGAATGGAAAAAAGGAAAAATGCAGATTTTCTCAACATCACCTTCCTATGCAAGAATTTCCATAACTGCGATGGAGAAAGGTATGGGCGATAAGGTCTCTCCAACTCATTTTGCCGAGGTAGAGATACCAAAAGAATTCGGGGGAGCAGCAAAGGCATTAACGGAGTTCATAGGAGGTTGCGGTGCAGGAAGAATTTACTGCTCAATAGAGCACAATGGAGATATACAGCCCTGCGTATTTATGCCAATAAAAGTTGGTAATGCCGTAAAAGATGGATTTGTGAATGTATGGAAGAACAGCAAGATTCTCAATGCATTGCGTGACAGAGATGCAGAAAATTATGCCTGTAAGGGCTGTCCATTCAAATATGTTTGCGGAGGATGCAGAGCAAGAGCATATGTATATTACAACGATATTCTAGCTCCCGACCCGGGATGCATCTTAATGAAGAAAGATAAAAAAATAAGTCAAAAATTAGTTAAAAGGTGATCAAAATGAGAATAGTTTTAACTTCAGACCCGAGTTTAACATCCACCTTCAGAGAGATACCTTTGCTTGATTTTTTACCGTGCGCGCCCGTTGAAAATGTGCCGAAGTTTATTTACAGAATTTTGGACACCCAGCTTCCGGAAGAAAATGGAAAACTAATCCAGGCTCCCTATGCAATAAGAAAAATAGAAGCCGCGCTTCTTAAAGACGGTTTTAAAAGAGAAGAGGTTGTTGTCGCCCATCCAAAAAAGATTGAGAAATTCATAGATGAGAAAACAACAATAGTTGGAGTAAATACAATGGATCCTTATGGTTTAGGGCCAGTAACTTTAATGTTCACAGAAGGAGGAAAAAAGACTTCCTATTCCAAATTACTCTTTACTTCTCTCATAAAAAGGCTGAGAGATTTTAGAAAGAGAAGGGGATATAAATTCAAGATTGTTGTCGGGAGCCAGGGAGCGTGGCAATTAGAATTGAAACAAGATTTGACAGAAGAATTGGAAATAGACCATGTGATATCTGGAGAAGCGGATCATGTCATCGGAAATATTTTCAGAAATATAGAAACAGGTGGGGAGGACAAGTTTATAAAGATCAATGCCTGGCCGAAGATCGAAGAAATACCAACCATTGTAAATCCCTCTTACAAGGGAATGGTGGAAGTTATGAGAGGTTGCGGAAGAGGATGCAGATTTTGTTCTCCAAATTTGAGAATGGCGAGATTTAATCCAATAGAAAAAATACTGAAAGAAGTTGATGTAAATCTAAGTGTTGGGCAAAGAAAAGCATGGTTGCACAGCGAGGATATCTTTAATTACATGGTAAAAGACAGAAGAAATTTTTATCCAAACGAGGAGGCGGTAATTGATTTATTTGAACATGTTTTGAATAAAGTTGATTTTGCAAATCCGACTCATGGAACTGCAGCTGGAGCTCTTGCCGCGCCAAGAATATTAAAAAGAGTTGCCGAATTGAATCATGCAAACTTGAATAAATGGATAGGCATACAGGTTGGATTTGAAACAGCTTCTCCAGAATTAATAAAAAAGATTGCGAACAACAAAATGAAACCATTCAGCGCTGAAGAATGGCCTTGGGTTTTGTTGAACGGAACCTATGCATTCAACAAATTTTACTGGTTTCCGGCATATACAACCATAGTTGGCCTGCCTCAGGAAACCGATGAGGATGAAATTGATACGGCAAGATTGATAATCACAATGGAAAAAAAATTGCATGAAAAACTTGGTGAGAAAGCGCATTTCTCTGTTACTCCATTATGCTTCGTTCCAATGGGCAGTTTGAAAAAGAACGAATTCTTTAATATTGAAGAGAATCTTACAAAAGGAAGGATTCTGCATATTTATCATGCCTGGAAGCATCTTGCCTGGGAGGTAGATCATGGCTTAAAAAGAGTAACTAGAAAAAAGCCAAACTTTTTGATTTTTGCACCTCTTGCAAAATTAGGTTCAAGACTGGTTGTGCGCAGCATAAGAAAATGGGCAATTAAAAAGGGAATTAATGTTGATAAACCTCTTGAACCGATGGATATAAAGATAGAAGAAATAAAGGTGGATTGATCTTTGTAGAATAAATAAAGAAAAATAATTCTTTAAATCTAGGTAGATAATAATAATTGAGTAGAAGTGAACTAATAAATTTTATTTGAGCTGTTTGATTATAGTTGTAAAGATTTACAAAAGCAAAAATTATGAGGAGGTTAATTCTCTTATCCTCTTCATTAAATTACTCCCTTCCCCTATTACTTTAATAATTTTGATATTGCTTAGCTGTCCACTGACGATTTCTACCTGAGATTTTTTTACTTCAAACCAATCAGCTAAGAAATCTATCAAGGCCTTATTCGCCTTTCCCTCTAATGGCTGAGCGGTTAGTTTTATCTTTAATGCATCGTGGTACAGACCAGCAAATTCATTCCTTGAAGATTTAGGCTGCACTTTCACCTTAAACCTAATCCAATCCTTAGTTTTTTGCACTTCCATATTCCCTTTTTTTCAATATAAATAATATTCAATTTAATTTGGCAGTAGCTTATATCTAACGGCGAGATGATGATTTTAACTATCTTCCATTTCATTTCTCCGAAAAGCCTTCAACTTCTTTTATCAGAAATCCGTTAATTGCAATTGGTAGGCTCGCTCAACTTCAAAGAATTCATTTACAGCATCTCTCCAATTTTCTGGCTTATATAAATCAATATCTGTGTAGAAGTCATTATCTTCGTTTTCGTAAAACACAACAAGTTCTGGTTTGTGTTCATCAGGATAATCCAACTCTTCGTCAAAACCAATAGCTATAATACCTCCCAAATTTTTGGTAACAGGTACGTTATTTAAAATTCCAAATTTACCCAATCTAAAGTAAGGACTATAAACTGGTTTAAATCTTACAGGAAAAATATGTTCATGCCAGCGATATTCTTCTATCTCTCCAGCACCCAAAATTTCAAGAATCTTCTTCAGTGTCGTAACAAAACCGCGAAAATATTTTGGCTCATCTTTACCAGAAGGTCGTGGCCATCTTTCATAATACTCTACCCATTCTTTTAATGTTGGTAATCTGCCAATTTCTATATCAAGTTGTTTTGCACATATTTCAAATTCATTTTTGTTTCCCATAAATTCAGTAATATGATAAATCTATTATTTCATGCTTGCTCGCAAGCAAAAACTTTAGATTTTCCATTCGGGAATGTTGCATTGAAATTCAGGCCTTCTAAGAATTTAACACCAAACAAACAACTCGCCTTCGGCAATTGCTTTGTTAAACCAATCTATTATAAATAATTTCTTTATAAATTTATGAAAGTTCCATTTTTTAGAAAGAGATTAAAGGTAAAAGATGTGATGACAACAGATTTAGCAAAAGTGACACCAAACACAAGTCTTCAACAGGCTGCAAAGAAAATGAAAGAATACAGAGTAGGAAATGTCCTTGTTGTTGAAAATGGGAAATTAGTCGGAATCGTTACAGAAATGGATATTGTAAGGAAAGCAGTTGCAAAAAATAAATCTCCAAAAACAAAAGTAAAAGAGATAATGACAACCCCAGTAATATTTGTTTCTCCTGATGATGAAATAATACATATTTCTGATAAAATGTTAATGAATAATATAACAAGGTTGCCTGTTGTGGATTTAGAAAAAAAAGAAGTTGTTGGAATTGTAACAATGAAAGATATTTTGAGAGTCCTTCCAAGTTTCTTGCTTGATAAAATAGAATGGTTAAGAGTCCATCCAGGAGGAGGGGCAAAAAGTTCAAAAAGAGTTAAAGGGGTTTGCGAAGTTTGCGGAAAATTCACGAATAATTTAAGATTTTCAAAAGGATTGTGGGTTTGTGAAGATTGCGAGTAAAAATATTGTAGAAACATACTATAATGATTAAGTAAAGAGGCTTAATTATAACACCGTAATAACAAAATCCTTATCTAAATTTAATGAGAAGTTTTATAATGAATAATCAACAAAATCTGAAAGAACAAGTTTATGACTTTCTGAAGACAAAAGAAGAAGGGTTAGTTTTTGCTTCTACAAATGAAAAACCTTTGATTTTGGATTATTTTGATTTGGACAAGTTTAATCCGGAGTTAGCGGAGTACTTGTTGGAGAATCCAGAAGAAACTCTAGCTTTTTTTAGGGAAAAAATTCAGGATTTTGATTTGGAAAATAAAGTAGAAATAGAGTTTAAGAATTTGCCAAAAACGCAGAGTATAAGAATCAGAAATTTAAGAGTGGAACATATTAACAAGTTTATAAATGTGGAAGGGATTGTGAAGATTGCATCTGAAATAAAACCGAGAATTTACGAGACAGTATATGAATGCCAAGAATGTGGAGAAAAATTTTCTTTAGAACAGAGGGGCCCAACAATTATAAAACCTTTTGTCTGCCCACTCTGTAAAAAAAGAGGTGGTTTTAAATTCCTTGAAAAAAAAATGTATGATTCAAGATGGATTGTTCTACAAGAGCCATTTGAAATTACATCAGGTGAAAAACCGGGGGAGATAAAGGTTTTTTTAAAAAAAGAACTAACAACTCCAGAAATGCAAAGGAAAACAGACCCAGGAAGCAGAATTCTTGTTAATGGAATATTAAAAGAACTTCCGAGAAACATTAGAGGAAGAGAAGCAACGCAATCAGACATTTATATTGAGGCAAATTACATTGAGCTTGCTGAAAAAGAATTAGAGGAAATAGAAATCAGCAAGGAAGATGAAAAAGAAATTTTAGAATTAGCAAAAAGGCCAGACATTTATGAAAAACTTGTGAATTCTCTTGCACCATCAATTTATGGAAACAGAGAAATAAAAGAGGCAATATTATTGCAACTTTTTGGAGGAACTCCTGCAGAGATGCCAGATGGAACCAGGATAAGAGGGGACATACATATTCTTCTTGTAGGGGACCCTGCCACAGCAAAATCACAATTACTTAAATTAGTTTCAAAATTAATCCCTAGGTCAAAATATGTTTCCGGAAAGGGGATAACTGGAGCAGGGTTAATCTCAACAGTTAGAAAGGACGAGTTCACAGGAGGTTGGGTTCTGGAAGCCGGAGCTCTTGTTCTCTGCAACAAAGGATTGCTTGCTATAGATGAATTTGAAAAAATGAATAAAGAAGATCAGGTAGCTATGCACGAAGCACTTGAGCAGGGTTCAGTTTCAATAGCAAAGGCAAGCATTGTCGCTACTCTCCCAGCTCAAACTTCTGTTTTAGCAGGAGCAAATCCAAAACTCGGAAGATTTGATATTTATACACCAATTGCAGACCAGATAAATATACCACCAACATTATTATCAAGATTTGATTTAAAATTTGCTTTAAGAGATGTTCCAAATATAGAAGAGGACAGAAAACTTGTTGAC
>Ga0190304_1000934_pt1 | contig 13465 bp, 13 predicted proteins | sample 48700712_MG_FD_161670 | JGI IMG/M metagenome (GOLD analysis project Ga0190304, IMG submission 161670) | Hydrothermal vent sediment bacterial communities from Southern Trench, Guaymas Basin, Mexico - 4870-07-1--2_MG | ecosystem: Environmental > Aquatic > Marine > Hydrothermal vents > Sediment ... | reverse complement strand
GTAAAAGAGGTGGTAAAAAAGGAAATTAAAGAGTTGAAAGAAAAATATCAAGATCCAAGAAGAACTAAAGTTGTAGCCAAGGCCCCGGGAAAAATCGAAGAAGAAGATTTAATTCCAGAAGAAGAGACCATCATCACTTTAACTCAAAAAGGATACATTAAGAGAGTAGATCCAGCCATTTATAAAATTCAAAAGAGGGGAGGGAAGGGCATAATTGGTGTTGAAACAAAAGAGGAGGATTTAGTTGAACACTTTATTTTAGCCAACACTCATGATCAATTACTAGTATTTACTGATACAGGCAAGGTTTTCAGCCTTCCTGTTTATGAGATTCCCAAAGGAACCAGAACTTCAAAAGGAAGAGCCTTGACAAATTTCTTAGACATTCAAAGCGAGGATAAAGTTCTTGCAGTTTTGCCAATCGGCAAAAAAGATTTAGAGAAGAAAGTAAAATATCTAATTATGGCTACCAAAAACGGGATAGTTAAAAAGACCGCTCTTGAAAAATTTAAAAATTTAAGAAGTACAGGCTTGATTGCAATTAACTTAAAAAAAGGAGATCTTCTAAGAAAGGTCCGAAAGACTAAAGGCGATAATTTAATAATTCTTGTCACTAAAAAAGGAATGGCAATAGAGTTTCACGAGAAGGAAGTAAGGCCTATGGCAAGAAATGCTACGGGGATTAGAGGAATTAAACTTAAAAAAGACGATGAACTTATTGGAATGGAAATAGTAGATAGTCAGACAAAAAAGACCAAGCAGTATTTATTGGTGGTCTCTGAAAATGGTTTCGGAAAAATGACAGAAATTTCAAAATATCGCCTGCAAAAAAGAGGAGGCACAGGATTGATTACAGCCAAAACCACACAGAAAACAGGAGATCTGGTTGAGGCACGTATTCTCAAGGGAGACGAAGATTTAATTATTATTTCTAAAAAAGGTCAGGTTATTAGAACTTCTGCAAACAGCATACCAGTTTTGGGCCGAGCAACTCAAGGCGTGCGGATTATGAGACTCAAACAAGGAGATAAGATAGCCTCCTTTATTTATTTATAACTTATGGTTTACTTTTTCGAACCCGAAAAAATTATAGAGGGCCTTAACCTAAGGGAGGATGCTACTGTAGCCGATTTTGGTGCAGGAGCAGGAGGGTTTACCATTCCTTTAGCCAAGAAACTTAAAAGAGGCGGATTTGTGTATGCCTTAGACTTTCAGGAAGAAGCCCTTTCTGCTCTTTTGGGCAATGCAAAACTCTTTGGACTAAACAATATAAAGGCCATTAAATGTGATTTAGAGGAGCCAGAAGGCTCTACTCTGCCAGATAATTCTTTAGATGCAGTTTTTATTATTAACCTTTTATTTGAGGTAGATGACCCAGAGCGAATAGTAAAAGAGGCAAAAAGAGTGGTAAAACCAGAAGGCCAGATTATAATCATTGATTGGAAAAAAGACGCTCCTTTTGGGCCAGAAGAAAAAAGAATTGGGCCCGAGGAAATACAAACAATTGCAAGACATCTTAATTTAGAGATCGAAAGAGAAATAGACGCAGGGGCTTATCATTGGGGAGTTGTTTTGAGGAAGAAGAAGGAAAAAATCCAAATTAAACGGCCCCAGGTTTAAAATGAAAAAAGAACTTATTTTCTTTTTTACCGTTTTTGTTGGAATTTTTTTCTTCGGTGGGGAGGTTCTAGCTCAAGAGATTCATTGCTCACCTCCCCCATCTAAAATTCCTTACCTGGGTACTTTTACCATTAACTGCGCTGTTTCTACTCCTGTAGGTTTTTTTAGATGGTGTCCATACATTCCATTTAGTAAGCGCCAGATAGTTACTAAATTAGATGTAAGGTATATGAAGGCACCAGATCTTTCAAAAAGTGTTGACTTTCAAGAATTTGAATGTCCTTCATCAACCTGTTTGGTTTCAGAGCGCTCTATATCCTTTAATTCAATAGGGAAGTGGTATATAGAGTTTTGTGGCTGGAGAGAGTGTTATTACTTCGGAACCCTTGACGACGCTGATGTTAAATGTGTGCCATATTACTCTATTGAGGTTCTCCCTCCAAGATGTGGCGATGGAGTGATTAATCAACCCGGGGAAGAATGTGATCCTCCTGGGGGAAACTGTGACAATAATTGCCGGCTTATTGGAACAGGAGGTTCCTCTCAGCCCACTCAACCAACAGGTTATGATAATCCTCTTTTGTGGGCCGATATCCCTCAATTTTTACTTTATGCATTAAGATTTATCTTTAACGTTCTTTTGGGAGTTTCTATTTTGATGATTGTAATTGCTGGAATTTTTCTGGCAGCCTCCCGTGGTGATCCTATAAGGCAGGCTAAAGGAAAAAGAACCCTTCTTTTTGCGGTTTTGGGTTTTGCGATTGCCTCTTTGGCCCAAGGTCTTTTTATGCTTTTTAAAATAATTTTTGGAGTAAGATTTTAAAAAAATCAATGAAAAATGATGAATTAAAAGTTATAATTATCCCTCTTTTTTTTGCAACTGTTTTTGCTCAGGGGATAGAACCACCGGTTGTAGCAACTACTTTAGGTGATTATATTAATTCAATTTTCAATGTTTTGTTTAATCTCTCAATAATTGTTTTACCTTTGGCAATTTTGGCAGGAGGGGTAATATTCCTCACCGGCGCCACTCCATCAAGAATTGAACTTGGTAAAAAGATTATGTTGTTTTCGGGAGCGATTTTTGCTATTATGTTAATAGCAAAGTTTATTATAAGTGTTACCAAAGGAGATATTACTTTTTTAAAGTAGAATTTTACTATGAGAAGGTTTTTGAGAGGTCTAATTCTTTTTTTAATAATTCTAAGCACCCCTCAGTTAATTTTTGCTCAAACAAGGGTGGTTATTACAAGCCCTCTGCGGAGCACATCTTTTGAAGAAATGGTAACTCGAATCGGCAATTGGATTTTTACTTTAGCACTTGGGATTTTGCCAATTATGATTTTAATAGGAGCCTATGTATTGGCAACAGGAGGAGGAAGTCCGGAGAAGAGATCCTTGGGAAAAAAAATTATTATTTACTCTCTCATAGGATTTGTTATTATTGCCCTCACCCGCGGAATTATTGCTTTACTAAAAGTAATTCTTGGGATATAATATTCTGTGGAAAACCTTCTTGATATATTTTATGAGAGAGTTATCATAAAATAAATAAAAGGTCGGAGATAAAAACATTTTAAAATCAAAAAAATGAGCAAAAAGATTTTAGCAGGATTAATTTTGGCTGGAATTCTTTTGCCTAGCCTGCAAAGTATAGTCTTAGCACAAACAGGAGTCACGCCCGAGGAGTTGCCTACTTGGACAACAACAGGAGTGCTCGCAATCATTAATAGGATTACTAACTGGCTATTTACCTTTTTGATGGCTGCGGTAGTGATTATGGTATTGGTTTCGGCTTATATGTTTGTAACAGCAGGAGGTAATCCTGAGCAGCGCTCAAAAGCAACTCAGGTTTTAATGTATGCTTTGATTGGTTTTGCTATAGGAATGCTTGCAAAGGGTGTTATTGCTTTAGTTTCTGCTGTTATTGGGAAGAGTATGCCTGAATGGAAATGGAAATGAAGTAAAAAATTGTTAATAATTTCTTATAAAACCCTTCCCCAAAGGTTCGGGTGGGGAGGGTTTTGTTAAATAATAATCTTTTCTGCCGGGGTGGCGGAATTGGCAGACGCGCGAGACTTAGGATCTCGTGCCAGAAATGGCTTGTGGGTTCGAATCCCACCCCCGGCACAAAAAACCACCTTTTCAAAAAGGTGGTTTTTTGTAGACTTTTCCTTTTTATTGCTCCTCTTCTTCAACCTCTATTTTTATTCCTTTTTTATTTCTTTCTTTTAGTTTCGGAATCCTTAAAGTGAGAATGCCATTTTTGATTGTTGCCTTAGCCTTTGCAATATCTACCTCCTCGGGCAGAATCAGTTTTCTTTCAAATTTCCCCCAAAAACATTCTTTACAAAAATACTTTTTTATCTTGTCTTGATCTTGGGGCTTTTCTCTTTCTCCTTTAATAATAAGCATGCCGTCTTCCAGGGAGATTTCAATATTTTCTGAACTGATGCCTCCAATTGGAGATTGCACAACAATATATTTATTTGTTTCATATGCATCTATAGCAAGTTCTCCCAAGCTATTGTTTTCTAACCAATTTTCTTCCTTCTTTTGGGGAACGTTTCTTTTTTTAAATAATCCAAATTTCATATTTCACAAACACTCTTTAATTTTTTTATTTTTCTAAATTGAAAAAAGGTTAAAATTATCAAGAAAAACAATACACCTGCCGAAATTAAAAGTGAGCACCAATCTCTACCCTGCCAGCCTAAATTAGCAGATTCCTCATCTATTTTTATACCAAAATTATAAATGCCATGCAACAAAGTGGAGATTAACACTCCTAAGACAAAAAAGAAGAATCTATTTTTTTTCTTTAAAATAGAAATGGCTAGAAAGTAACCAATATTTGCAGAGGTAAGAGCGTGTAAAAGAGTTGCTGAGATAAAACGCCCAAAAAGAGTAATTAAGGTTGGCACAAGGGACTCTCTTGCTAAATAGCATTTAAATAAAAAAAGTATATTTTCAATTGCTGCAAATCCGAGTCCCGAGATAATCATGTAAATCATTGCATCAATAGGTTCATCAAACTCCGGGTCATTTAAGACATAAAAATGAATAGGTAAGTACTTAACAATTTCCTCAACCAAGGCTACTGCTAAAAATATCTGGAGAATCAAAGAAAGAGATAAGGGCAAGTTTAGTTTTTGAATAAGGTCTGATAGCAATATCCCTAAAAGCGCGGCCAAAAAAGCGCTTCCCATTCCTAAAATGAAAACTTTAATTACCATCCTTTTGGGTTCAGGGTGGACATCTTTTTTTAAATAAAAACTAAGCCATATTAAACTAGGTGTAAACCCCAGTAAAGTTAAAAATAGAGGATAAAGAATCATACAATTCTTAAATTTGCATAAACTTTAATATTTTTCCAATTCTTTATTTTATCAGATTTTAACCAATAAAAATAGCCACATAAAGCAACCATTTGAGCATTATCGGTTGCAAGACGCTTTTCAGGGAAAAGTAATATAGGTTTTACAGCCATTTTGTTAATTTTTTCTCCAAAAACGGTTTTGAGCCTTTCGTTTGCAGAAACACCCCCTCCTAATATAATAGATTTTGCTTTAAATTCTTTTACAGCCCTAATTGTTTTTTTGACTAAAACCTCTACAATTGCCTCTTGAGCCTCTTTTGCCATTTCGACTATATACTCTTTGGACTCTCTTATTTTCTTTGGGCGTTTTTTGTAATCATATAAAACAGCGGTTTTTAGTCCTGAAAAACTAAAATCATAGTCTTTTGAGAAAATCATCGGCCGAGGCAATTTTATTCGATATTTCGATATTTCGATATTTCGACATTTCGATATTTTTTCAATAGCAGGTCCTCCTGGATAGGGAAGCCCTAAAATTCGCGCAATCTTATCAAATGCCTCACCTGCTGCGTCATCTCTTGTCTGGCCTAAAATTTTGTATTTCCCTAATTCTTTTACCAAAATAAGTTGAGTATGGCCACCTGAGACAATTAAAGCAATCGCTGGGAATAATGCATCTTTTTGCTTAACTGCTAATTTCCTTACCTCTAAAGATAAAAAGTTTGAAAAAATATGGGCCTCTATGTGATTTACTGGAACAATTTTTGCGTCCAACCATAAGGAAAGAGCCTTAGTAAAATTAACCCCGGTCCAAAGACAAGGTTCAAGCCCAGGTCCAACTGTTATAGCCAAAAGATCAATTTTTGGCTTTTTATATTGTCCGATAAAGTTCAAAAACCTTTTTAATAGATGCTGCTCTTTTGCAAAAATTTTCTCATATAAAACAAGTTCCTTTTTTTCAATTGTATTTTTCTTTCTAACAAGAAGGTCAGCTTTTTTTAAACTTTCTTTTAATACAAGAGGAAGGTTTTTCTCGTGTTCTCTTCTTGCAAGAGAAGGATACACCCCACCAAATTTTTGATGAATTTTCACCTGTGAAGAAACAACACTCGATAGAATTTTAAAATTTAAAAAATTCCTGCCTCCTTTTGCAATTGCGATACAGGTATCATCACAGGATGTTTCAACTGCTAAGATTTTCATAATTTTATAATATCCCAAACTTTCTTTTAATCCAAACCGTTGTAATAAGAAAGCCATGGCAATGTTATTACAACGGTTTGAGAGAAAATCTTTGCAGTTTCTTTTAATTTTGCTATTATAACAAAGGCATCCACCAAAAATTTTAAAAATTAAAAATTAATTACTTTGCCCCCATAGCTCAAGTGGATAGAGCGTGGCCTTGCGGAGGCCAAGATCTCCGTTCGAGTCGGAGTGGGGGCATATAGCACAACTTAGCGAGCAAAGCGAGATTAGTTGTGCTTGTGCCCTGAGCCTAGACTGGCGAAGGGCAAGCGAGTTTACTCGCTCTTATACCCTGAGGAACGAAGTGACGAAGGGAGGAACGAAGCAACAAGAAATTAACCAATTTAACGAGACAAAATGAAGAAAGGCTTCTATTTAAAAAGGGGCTTTTTTAATTTAAAATAAAGAGATGAGTTTATCATTGCCTCTAGCGGAAATCAAATGGATTCAAAAAAGATACCTTAAAAGACTCAAAAAATTAGGAATAGAAACGGTTAGAGATCTTCTTTTTCACTTTCCTCACAGATATGAGGATTTTTCTCAAATTTCTCAAATTTCCCAAATTAAGATTAATCAGAGGTTTTGTATTAAAGGAAGAATTACTAAGATAGAAAATATAAGAACTCACAAAAAAGGACTTATTCTCACCCAGGCCATTATAAGTGATGAAAGCGGGTCAATAAAAGCAATCTGGTTTAATCAACCTTTTTTGAAAAATGTTTTAAAAAAAGATACATATTTACTTCTGGCAGGCAAATTAACAATTGGCAAAAACGAGTCTTATCTTCAAAATCCAATTTATGAGAAAATAAAAGACCCAGATATTCAACCCTTTGATCCTTCTTTAACTCACACAGGAAGGATTATTCCTATATATCCTGAAACAGAGGGTTTAACTTCAAGGTGGTTTAGATTTGCTATAAAAAGAGTTTTGAAAAAATATCTTGTTTCTCTTAAAGAACCCCTTCCGGAGTTTATACTAAAAAAATACAATCTTTTGCCAATCAGAGAAGCGATTTTGCAAATTCATTTTCCATCAAATTTTGAGCTTGCCAATAAAGCAAAAGAAAGGTTTGCTTTTCAAGACTTACTGATTCTTCAACTATTTGTTTTAGAGCAAAGAATAAAAAGATATAAAGAAAAGTCTGTCTCAATTCCTATAAAAATAGAAACAGTAAAGAAATTTGTTGACTCTTTGCCTTTTAAGTTAACCCGGGCCCAAAAAAAAGCCGCCTGGCAGATTTTGAAAGATATGGAGAAAAAAATTCCCATGTCAAGACTTTTACAAGGAGATGTTGGTTCAGGCAAAACCATTGTTGTAACTATCGCAGCTTTGAATTGTGCAAAAAATGGTTATCAGGTTGCCTTTATGGCACCAACAGAAATTTTAGCTAAACAGCATTTTGAGACAGTCCATAATTTTCTCAAAAATTTTAATTTGAATATAGGACTTTTAACCTCAAAAAGCGACAGACTTTTTTCAAAAAAACTCAAGAATGAAGTAGTTGAAGTTTCCAAAAGAAAACTCATTGAACTTACAGAAAAAGGGGAAATAGATATTTTAATTGGGACACACGCCTTAATCCAAGATAAAGTCAAATTCAAAAAACTTGGGCTTGTTATAGTAGATGAACAACATCGCTTTGGGGTAGAGCAAAGAGCAAAACTTTGCAAACAAACAAAGACAAAAGAAAGACTCATTCCGCATCTTCTTTCAATGACTGCCACGCCAATCCCAAGGACTCTTTCCTTAACCATCTATGGAGATTTAGACATTTCAATCTTAGATGAAATGCCGAGAGGAAAAAGGAAGGTTAATACGATTATTGTTTCTCCAAAAGAAAGACAGAAAGCTTATCAATTAATTGAAAAAGAAATTCAAAAAGGAAGACAGGCTTTTGTGATTTGTCCGAGAATTGAACCTGGAGAAAAAGGAGAGACGAGAGCCGTTAAAGAGGAGTACAAAAAACTAAAGGAGCAAATTTTTCCCGACTTTGAGATTGAAATGCTCCATGGAAAGTTATCTTCAAAAGAAAAAGAGAGAATAATGAGGGATTTTAAAGAAGGGAAAATTGATATCTTGGTTTCAACTTCTGTAATTGAAGTTGGAATAGATATACCTAATGCAACTGTTATGATTGTAGAAGGAGCAGAAAGGTTTGGGTTAGCCCAACTTCATCAATTTAGAGGTAGAATAGGAAGAGGAGGGGAGGAATCTTATTTCTTTTTATTTTGTGAGTCCTCTTCAAGAAAAACTCAGAAAAGGTTGAAGGCTTTGGTGGAGACAGACGATGGTCTAAAACTGGCAGAGGTAGATTTAAAATTAAGAGGTCCCGGAGATTTTGTAGGGAAAAGACAGTGGGGGATTCCTGATCTGAGTATGGAATATTTATCGGACTTGAATCTTGTAGAAACTACAAGGGAAGCGGCCAGGGAAATTTTAGAACAAGATATTTATCTAAAAAAATTTCCTCTTTTAAAAAAAGAATTAGAAAAATTTAAAGGATTGGTTCATTTAGAATAAGTTTGCGCCGCCACCGGGACTCGAACCCGGATTACGGGATTGAAAGCCCCGTGTCCTAGCCTTTAGACGATGGCGGCCTTCGGCTTTTAGACTACAAATTATTATAGATACAATTTTAAAAAAATCAATACTCACTTATTTGACACATTTTGTTTTATTATTGATAATTTAAATCAATACTGTATAAGACTTGAATTTTAAAAGTGAGTCTGTTAATTTAATAAAGGAGAGGTGCGCCGAATGGTAAGGCAGCACCCTGCTAAGGTGCCCCCCAATTTTTTGGGGTTGCGGGTTCGAGTCCCGCCCTCTCCGCCAGTCAATCTTTGCCAAAATTTTTCACGTTTTTAGATTAATAAAAATGAAAGAGAAATATTATCTTTATGTTTCTTATGCTAAAGATTTAAAGAAAAAAAGCGAAAGGGCGCTTTATCGATTCTTTGAAATTTTCCCTGGCGCTTTAACTTGGACAACAATTATAGGCGCTATCTCCCTTTCTTATTTTAAGCCACTTTGGGTGGCAATTTTCATTATTGTTTTTGTATTTTATTGGCTCGCTAAAGCAATATATTTCTCTTTCTATTTAAGGGCCAGTTATAGAAGATTACAGAAGAACCAAAAAATTGACTGGTTAGAGCGTTTGAGAAATCTTCCTCCGGAAAAATATACCCTTCCTTTAAATAGTTGGCGAGAGATTTATCACCTTATAGTCCTTCCCATGTATAAAGAACCTATAGAGATTGTAAGAGAGTCTTTAAATGGATTAATAAAAGCAAATTATCCAAAAGATCGTTTTATTGTAGTGTTAGCGTTAGAAGAAAGAGCTGGCAAGCATGCAGAAAAGATTAAAGAGGTTGTCGAAAAAGAGTTTAAGAATAAATTTTTTAAGTTTTTAATTACAATACATCCAAAGGATCTTCCTGGAGAAATTCCGGCAAAATCTTCAAATGAAACATGGGCAGCAAAGAAAGGAAAAGAAATCATTGATAAATTAGGAATTCCTTACCAGCAAATAATTTATTCTTCTTTTGATATAGACACAATTGTTTTCCCACAATATTTTGCTCGATTAACTTACAAATATCTCACAACAGAGAACCCAACCCAATCAAGTTTTCAACCTATTCCTTTATTTTTAAATAATATCTGGCAAGTACCGGCTATCTCCCGTGTTTTTTCTCTTTCAACATCATTTTGGCACATTATCAATCAAGAAAGGGAGGAGAAATTAATTACTTTTTCCTCTCACTCGATGGCATTTAAAGCCTTAGTTGATGTAGGATTTAAAAAACCCGATGTTGTTTCAGATGACTCACGAATTTTTTGGCAATGTTTCTTAAAATATGATGGCAACTATAAAACAGTTCCTTTATATTATCCAATTTCAATGGATGCAAATGCTGCAAAAAGCCTCTTTGCTACTTTTTTAAATATTTATAAGCAACAGAGAAGATGGGCTTATGGGGTAGGAGATATCGCGTATTTTCTTTTTGGCTTTTTGAAAAACAAGAAAATTCCAATCAGAAGAAAGATTGTTCTTTCGTTTGAACTTATTGAAGGACATTGGAACTGGGCCTGTGGCTCTATTTTGCTTCTGCTTTTGGGGTGGCTGCCTTGTGTTTTAGGAGGTTGGAATTTTTCCCAAACACTTATTGCTTATAACTTGCCAAGAATTGTTGGAAGAATTTTAACTGTAGCAATGATCGGTCTTTTTAGTTCTGCTTATTATTCTTTTTATATTCTTCCTCCAAAGTCTGGTCATAAAAAAAGAAGATTCGTTCAAGTGAAAATGTTCCTTGAATGGCTCCTTCTGCCCTTTACCATGTTTATTTTTACTTCTTTGCCTGCTTTAGATGCTCAGACAAGATGGATTTTTGGACGATATATGACATTCTGGGCTACCCCTAAATTTAGAAAATCCTAAAATTCTCTTGCTATTGTTACTCCCCAAACCTCTTTTGTGCCTCCTTCCTTTAATACTCTGGCTGCCTCGTTTAAAGTTGCTCCTGTGGTATAAATATCGTCTACAATGATGATTTTTTTGTTTTGGACGGACTCTTTCATGTTTTCTAGAATTTCAAAGGCATTTTTTACATTTTCTTTTCTTTCCTCCTTGTTTAAACTTTTTTGAGGCTTTGTCTCCCTTGTCTTTTTTAGGAGTTCGTATGTGGGCAAGTTTAAACTTTTTCCTAATTCGTAAGCAAGAAGTTTAGATTGGTTAAATCCTCTATGATAAAGAGAGGATTTGTCCAAGGGTATATAAGATAAGATAAATCCATCAAAATTGTTGTCTTGTAATTTTAATTGAGATACAATTAGGGAAGATAAAGGTTTTGCCAATTCTTTTATAAATGGGGGAGACTTAAAGAGAAAAATGGCTTTTTTAACAATTGGATCCTGGTAATTTACAGCCGAAATTACTCCATCTAGACTCAGCTTCTTTTGACACAGATGACAAAACTTTCCTGGCATAGAGACTTTATCAGAACCACAGTTTGGGCAGCAATTGATATCTAACAAAGAAATTAAAGATAGACAATCTTCACATAGGATCTTACCCTCTCTGGCACAGTTGATACATCTTGTAGGAAAAAGAAGCCGGATGATGATGTCTGAAAACTTTCTTATCATGTAGTTATTATAAAAATTTTGAGTTATAATTAAAATATGGTTTTCAATCCATTCAAAAAATTTACTTTCAAAATTTTCTCTAAAAGTTTCTTGGGCATTGATATTGGCTCTGCTTCTATCAAAATAGTAGAGTTGAGTTCAAAAAATGGGCCAAAGTTAGAAAATTATGCTCAACTTAAAACCGAATATTTTGCTGGCAAAGAGTTTATCCAGCATTTTCAAGCAGGAGCCCTACTTTCGGGCCCCAGAATATGCGAGGCACTTTCAGCAATGCTTCAGGAGGCTAAAATTAAAACAAGAAACGCCTTTTTTTCTATTCCTGATTATGCTTCTTTCTTTACAACTTTTACCCTACCACCAATGAGCAAGAAAGAATTGGAGGAAGCAATTAAGTATGAGGCCCCAAGACATATTCCTCTTCCTTTAGCAGATGTAACCTTAGATTGGCAGATTATAAAAGGGACCCCCCAATTTGAAGGAACAGTTCCTCTAAAGGTTCTTTTAGTTGCAGTGCCCAATGAGACAATTGAGCAATATCAACAAATAGCAAAATCTTTAAACATAGAAATTTTGGCTCTAGAAACAGAAGTTTTTGCTCTATCAAGGGCACTTGTAAAATATCAAGACAAAAAAGGGGTTGTTTGTTTAGTTGATATAGGGTACAAGACAACAACTATTAGTATCGTTTCACATAATATTCTTAAAACTTCTCATAGTATAGATTTATCTTCGGAAGAGTTTACCGAGAAACTCATAGAAAAATTAAAAATAGATTTCAGAAAAGCAGAAATAATAAAGAATATGTATGGAATTAAGAAAAATCCTACAATAAGAGAAATTCTCTTACCCCTTGTAGATAATTTATCAAAAGAAATACAGAAGATATTTAATGAGTATTTCTTAGATGAAAAAGAAAAAGTAGATAAAATTATTATCTCGGGCGGTGGTGCCAGATTGCCGGGATTGGCTGAATATCTTAATGAGAAATTTAAATTACCTTGTGAGATAGGAAACCCATTTTTAGATATAAATTATCCCCCAGGTCTTGATTTAATCTTGCAAAAGATAGGGCCAGAGTTTACAATAGCAGTAGGAGCGGCGCTTCGTGGAATTCATTAATATCTTATGGTGAAGATTATTCCAAAAGAAAAAGAAGTAGCAGAGAAAGAACCAATATGGGTTGCTCTTCTTTTTTGGTTTTCTCTTTTTATTTTAATGGTTGCCATTTGTCTCTTTTTTGTCTTTAGATGGGAGGCCAAAAAAGCCGAGACCCAACTTGAAAAAGTCAATACTCAATTGGAACAATTGGAGACCTCTGAGAAAAAAGCTCTCAAAGAAGCCATTTATGATTACAAAAAAAGAATTGATGATTTCCCTGTTTTGCTAAGCGCTCATCAGACCCCTTCGAAAATATTTACTTTGCTTGAGGAAAATGTTCATCCTCATGTTTGGTTCTCTGGAATTAAATTTATTAGAAACAAAAACTATCTTGATCTATCAGGTAAAGCAGAAAATTTATTAAGTTTGGCTCAGCAAATTTTAATATTTGAAAAATTGCCTCAAGTAAAGGAATTAACTGTTTCCAATATAAAAAGCGACAAAGAAGGAAAGATTAATTTTAACCTCAAGATTGTATTAAACCCAACCTTCCTGTTATTAAAATGAGGTATCCTAGGTTTATTATATTCATTGCACTTCTTGGCGCCATAATAATTGGTTCAGTTTTTACCCTTTCGGAGTATAAAGATTATTTAAAATATGCTAAAAAACTAGCCAACCAGAAGGCATTTTTGGAAAACCAAACTCAATATTACAAAGAAATAGAAGAAAACTTCAAAAAGTTAGAAACAAAGAGAGAAACGGTTGATAAAATATCATCAATGCTTCCAAAAAAATTAGATACCTCTTCTTTGGTTAACTATTTTAATATAACATCTTCTCAATGCGGTCTTGTTTTAAATGATATTTCAATATCGTCCGGAAAATCGCTTGACAAAAGAGAAAGAATAAAAGAGCATCACATTACCCTCAAGTTTTCAGGAACATATTCCGGGCTTAAGAATTTTTTGGCTAGCATAGAGAAAAGCGCACGTCTATTTGAGGTAGATAAAATTGTTTTTTCGGCTCCT
>Ga0190304_1000933_pt1 | contig 13487 bp, 11 predicted proteins | sample 48700712_MG_FD_161670 | JGI IMG/M metagenome (GOLD analysis project Ga0190304, IMG submission 161670) | Hydrothermal vent sediment bacterial communities from Southern Trench, Guaymas Basin, Mexico - 4870-07-1--2_MG | ecosystem: Environmental > Aquatic > Marine > Hydrothermal vents > Sediment ... | reverse complement strand
CGTGACTTTCTTCGCGCCAATGATAAAAGAGGGCGACAAACATTGCAACGAGTGGGGGTGTCCTCTTCGTCGAGTTGAAGCCCCTCACAGGCATTGGTATAATTTTGCTATGGATTTTCTGAGGGAGTTCTCCCGCTGGCTCGGGTCCCTCGTGAACCAGTACGGGGACATAGGATTGTTCCTTTACTGCCTTATAGGGCTTCTCACCTACATGCCCATTGGGCCCGACATATTCCTCGTCGCTAAGGCCCTGAGCTGTAGGTGTTTTCCCCTGAGGACGCTGGGACTCGTGATTCTGGCTTATGCCCTAGCCTCATCGATAAACTTTCTTCTCGCCGCGAAGGTCAAAAACTTCATCAGGATAAAGGAGAAAAAGAGAAGAAAGATAAAGGAAATCGTCGACCGCTACGGCTTCTGGGGTGTGCTGTTTGTGGCGATCGGGCCGATTCCCGTCAGGGAAGGCTCAATTGTCGCGGGGCTGTCGGGAATGAGGTACGACAGGTTCGCCCTGGCCATACTTACAGGAACTGCCATAAGGTTTACTCTCGAGGGTCTCCTGGCCGGACACCTGGGCGGTTTTATCCGTTGACCTTTGACCCGGCCTGGTGGAGAATTTAATGTGATGAAGAGAAAAGCCACGAAAGAGGTAAAGGTCGGGAATCTCGGGATCGGCGGCGATAACCCCGTTAGGGTGCAGTCCATGACTTCGACCCGAACTGAAGACGTCGATGCGACGGCGAGACAGATAGAGAGACTCCTCGATGAGGGGTGTGAGATAATCCGGATCGCCGTGCCGAACAAGAAGGCACTGGAGGGCTTCAGGGAACTGAGAAAGCTGTTTCCGCAGGTACCCCTCGTTGCCGACATTCACTTCAATCACGTTCTGGCCATACTGGCCATCGAGGCTGGAACCGACAAGGTACGGATAAACCCCGGTAATATCGGGGACAAAAACAGGGTCAAACAAATCATTGATGCTGCGAGAATTAATTCGGTTCCGTTAAGAATAGGTGTGAACTCCGGTTCCCTTGAGGCAGACCTCATAGACAAACACGGCGGGGTGACCCCCGACGCGCTGGTGGAAAGCGCTCTGAGATGGCAGGATTTCCTCCACGACATCGGCTTCGAAGACTTCGTCATTTCCATCAAAGCCTCATCTGTCCCCTTCACCATAGAGGCGAATAGGAAGCTAAGCATCAAAACCGATCATCCCCTCCACATCGGCGTTACCGAGGCCGGACCCCCACCCATAGGCGTCGTGAAGTCGGCCGTGGGCATCGGAACCCTTCTCGCAGAGGGAATAGGCGACACCATAAGGGTTTCTCTCACAGCTGATCCGGTGGAGGAGGTGAGAGCAGCCTGGGACATACTCAGATCCCTGGAACTGCGCTGGAAAGGCCCGCTTCTTATATCTTGCCCCACGTGCAGCAGGACGAGGATAGACCTCATGTCCATCGTCGCAGAGGTCGCCGAACTCCTGAAGAACTATGACCTTCCCATAAAAGTAGCCGTCATGGGATGTGAGGTAAACGGCCCTGGAGAGGCGAAAGATGCTGACCTCGGGGTCGCCGCAGAACCGGGCAGGGGAGTCATATTCAAAAAGGGCAGGGTAGTGCGCAGGGTGAAGGACACCGAGATACTGCAAGCTTTGAAAGAAGAACTCGATGCTTTAAAATCAGAGCAAATGGAGGGAAAGTGAGTATGCAGACAATCCTTTTGATCTCTCTGTTTTTGATATCTCCGCTGCAGAATCAATTGACAAAAACTAAAACAATGAAAAGCATACCGGAAGGGGTCGTGGAGAAAAACAGCTACGTTCTCGGCCCCGGAGATGAGCTCGAAGTAGATGTGGGTGGATTGCCCAATTTTTATTACTCTGCCTCGGTGGACCTCAATGGATATCTGGAGGTCAACACTCAGGCATATGTGGACAACACACCGGTCCTTGAGAAGGCCGGGCTCGTGAAGGTGTCGGGGCTCACCATAAGCGAAGCGGAAAGCCTTCTCCTCGAGGAGTACAAAAAGCTATACAAGAACCCACAGGTGACGCTCAGACTGCTCAACGCCAGGAGGTTCAGGCTTGCCATCTCGGGGGCCGTTAGAAATCCAGGAATATACGAGATGAGTCCTCTGGACAGGCTCTCGGAGATCATCATAGCAGCAGGGGGCTTTGAAGGCGGGGCTGCGATAAGCAGGATAAAATTGGGAAAGAGAACGATAGATTTTTCTCCTTACATCAAGAGAGGGGATCTCAAGAGCAATCCCTTTCTCCTCGAGAAAATGGACGTATATGTTCCCACAGCGGAAAAAACCGTGCGCGTCAGGGGTTGCGTCAGGGGGCATCCTGTCCTCGACGGCCCGCCGGAAACACAGATCACCGCCGCGACCGATAGCCTCGCCCCGCTTCACGAATACCTCCTCGAGCTCCTCGACGGGGAGACGGTAAAAGACGTTCTTGAAAAAGCCGGAGGCAGGACCACCTATACGGACATCAACTCGCTCTATGTGATAAGGGACGGCGAGAAGATCAAAGCTACGCTCGATACTGAGCTCAGAGACGGTGACCAGCTCATCGTTGGAACTATACCCATTTTCGTCTACGTCACCGGAGAGGTGAAATTTCCCGGCGCCTATCCCTACAGGCCTGGACTCAAAGTGCTCGACTACGTCTCTTTAGCGGGGGGTCCGACGGAAAGGGGCAAAAAGCACTATTTCGTCATCACGAGGCAGAACGGCGACACCTTCAGGGCAAAGCCCGACGACGGGGTAGAAAGGGGCGACAAAATCGAGGTCGTGCGCATCTCCTTTATGTGGTGGGAAGACTACCTGAAGGTGCTGACATCCATCACGACGCTCATAGTGACCTGGATCACCATCACGAAGTAGGGCAGGGCAGTGTCCCAGGTTTTCAGATCCCTCCAGCAGCCGGAAACTTATGGCGGGCATAGGCAGAGATGTAAGAGAAAAGACCCACGGCTTTTTCTTTCAGGATCTCATAACTTCTTCTGGGAGAGAAGGTTTCTATTTTACGCCTTATGTCAAGATCGATGGGGTAGAGGCTTATCCTCTCGATGCTGAGAGGATCGAAGTGCCCGTTTTTCAGGCTTCTCCGGGAACGGAAAGCATAGCTGTAGCCGGCCCGGGAAACCTCCAGCTTAACTGTTTCGTTCAGCCTGCTATAGGGATAGGAGAAGAGCTTCACTTCCTTTCCGGTGATGTCTTCGAGGGTTTCCCTGGATGCGACGAGTTCTTCCCGGAGTTCTCCGGGCCTGAGGCGGGTAAGATCGGGATGGCTGCAGGAATGTGATCCAACGATCCAGCCGCGATCAGAGAGTTCCCTTATCTGCTGCTGTGAGAGGTGCCTCTTTCTTCCGAGGGGGATATCCCACACATTTTCCCTGCCTATGTACCCGGAAATCACGAAGATGACACCCTTGAAGCCGAATTCCTCCATGAGAGGATAGGCGTATCTGTAAACCGACTCAAAGCCGTCATCGAAGGTTATGAGGGCAAATTTTCCCCTATCAGGATATCTGAATATCCCGCCTTCGAAAATTTCGTCGAGAGGCGATTTAAAACCCAGATCACGCAAAGTCCTTAAGTGAGAGCGAAATAGCCGGAGGGAAATGACATTTCCCGACATTTCCTGAGTGGGTTCAACGCCGTGGTAGTTGAGGATGACGAGCACGGTAAAATTATCCCGCCAAGATGACGCCATTTCAAGCTGTTCCGATCAGCGAGTTAAGGGCCAGGGAAAGGAATTCTGCCGTGCAAAGCATTGATATTTTCCATGATAAGAACTTACAAGTTAAACTTGCCGAGGAAATTAAAATCTTTCGTTGAAGCAAATTCAAAAAAGATCTTCCACATTTGGCAATAATCCGTATCACTCAACAGGGTATTAAAAATTGACGCAATAAGGCAGGATTCGATTAGTTAACATAAGATATATTATGTGAACTTTCCTGTGGAGATGCCCTGGCCCCTCCCCTGAGAACCGCTGCCGGATTTGACTATGGTTGCCGGAATCGTTATCATTTTTGCCGTGATTGCCGGAATCCTTGACTACATCGCCCTCATGAGGCCGTCACTTCTGTTTCCCGTCTGGCTTTTTCTCTTCGCAGGTCATTACTGGGCAAAAAGGTCTCCTTACCTGCCTCCCGTTACGGGGCTGGGACTTCCTTTTTATATTGTATTCCTGAGCTACTCGCTGGCTATGGCATCGGTTTACGTCATCAACCAGATCTACGATGTCGAGAGCGATCGGATCAACAGAAAGCTTTTTCTGCTTCCCGAAGGCATCATAAAGATAAGGGACGCTGCCCTGTTTGCAGCCCTTCTGTTTTTATTCTCCATTGCGATCTCCTTTATCCCTCCCGTCACCGGGACCTACAGGGTCATCCTCCTCCTCTCCCTGCTCCTCGGCGTTCTCTATTCAGCAAAGCCCTTTTCCCTGAAGGACAGGCCGTTTCTTGACATGATCGCAAACGGAATTGGATATGGGGTTCTGAATTTCCTCGCTGGATGGGTCACAGTTAAGCCTTTCGAGGCCTCTGCTCTGCTTCACTCGCTCCCCTACTTCCTCTCGGTCTCAGCCATCTTTCTCAACACGACCGTCGCCGATATCCCGGGAGATAGCGCCCAGGGAAAGCGTACGACGGGCGTCACGCTGGGAAGAGGTCCTACGACACGTCTCGCCCTGATAATTTTGATTCTGGCCCTTTTCTCAGCCCTTTTCCTCGGGGACTATCTGCTTGCCTCCACTGCCCTGCTCTCTCTCCCCTTTTTCGCAAAAGCCGCCCTCAGGGGAAGCGTCGAAGATGTCAAGCTGAGCTTCAGGGCGGGCCCCGCCTTACTGGCCCTCATCTACGGGATCCACTATCCTCAATTCCTGATACTTCTCGTTTTGACAACGGCTTACCTGAAACTTTATTATAAACTCCGCTTTGGATTGAGTTATCCTTCGTTAAAAGGGAGTTAGAAATTGAGGAAATCTTCGTTCAGAACCCATACCTGTGGCGACCTCAGGGCAGAACACGTGGGGTCAAAGGTAACCCTGGCGGGATGGGTGAGAAGGGCCCGTGACCTCGGGGGGCTTCTCTTTGTTGACCTCAGGGACAGATACGGCCAGACACAGGTCGTATTTGAGCCCGGGACCGACGTCTTTGAAAAAGCAAAAGAGCTGGGACAGCAGGACGTGATACAGGTCAAGGGCATTGTGAGGAGGAGGCCCGAGGATCAGATCAACAGAAGTTTGCCCACCGGGGAAATCGAAGTTCTGGCTGAATCGCTCGTCGTCCTGAACGAGTCGAAAACCCCGGCTTTTCCCATAGAGGACGAGATAAACGTGTCGGAGGAAGTAAGGCTCCGCTGGAGGTTCCTGGATCTCAGAAGGCCAGAGATGCAGAAAAACCTCATCCTCAGGCACAGGGCAGCTCAGGCCACCCGAAACTATCTCTCTTCCGCGGGTCTCGTCGAGATAGAAACTCCCTTCCTGACCAAGAGCACCCCTGAGGGGGCCAGGGACTTCCTCGTCCCATCCAGGATCTATCCCGGAAAATTCTATGCGCTTCCCCAATCCCCACAGCTCTACAAGCAGGTTCTTATGTCTTCTGGATTTGATGGGTACTTTCAGATCGCGCGATGTTTCAGGGATGAGGATCTCAGGGCCGACCGCCAGCCTGAATTCACGCAGATCGACCTGGAGATGTCCTTCGCCGACGTGGACGACGTGCTCGACCTCACCGAAGGCCTCATGGCCCATATCTTCCGGGAGGTCCTGGGCATAGAGATAGAGAGGCCCTTCCCGAGAATGACTTACAGCGAAGCGATGGAAAGGTACGGAATTGACAAACCCGACACCCGCTACGGAATGGAATTGTTCGACCTGACCGATTTCTTCAGGGATACCGATTTCAGAGTCGTAAGGTCCGCTATAGAGGATGGGGGCAGGGTCATCGGCTTCAGGGTAGACAGGGAGCTTTCGCGCCGGGAGATAGACGATCTCACCGAAAGGGCAAAAGAACTCGGAGCCGGGGGGTTGCTCTGGCTATCCTCAAAAGAGGGTCAGCTGAGAGGCCCCCTTGCGAAATTCATTGACAGGGAGAAAGGGCTGAAACTGCTCGGGGGAGAAGGGAAAACAGCCCTTTTACTTGCTGGAAAGAAGGAGAAGATCCTGGAGATAGGCGGAGCCCTGCGGATCGAGGTGGCGAAGCGCTTCGGGCTCATTCCCGATGGGAAATGGAATTTCCTGTGGGTCCTCGATTTCCCGCTTTTCGTGTGGAACGAAGAGGAAAAGCGGATCGAGCCGGCCCACCATATGTTTTCCATGCCCAAAGATGAATTCCTCGACTATCTGGAATCCGAACCGCTCAAGGTTGTGGGCAAGATCTACGACCTGGTCCTGAACGGCGTGGAGCTCGGTTCAGGCTCCATAAGGGTTCACCGGAGGGACATCCAGGAGAAGATAATGGAGATCGCCGGAATTCCGGCGGAGGAAAGGCAGAAGAGATTTGGTTTTCTCCTGGAAGCTCTGGAATACGGCACTCCGCCCCACGGTGGAATAGCTCTCGGCTTCGACAGGATGGTGGCCATGATGGCCGGGAGAGAATCCATAAGGGACGTCATCGCCTTCCCTAAAACGACCAAGGGCCAGGCTCTCTATGAGGGAGCTCCTTCCGATGTCTCCGAAGAGCAGCTCAGAGAGCTTCACATCAGGGTAGAAAAACAAAATTCAAGCAGTTAAAAATTCTGAAAGTTTGAAATTTTGGTCTTTAAAGTTTTTAGAAGTTTGGAATTTTGAACTTTTAAAAATCTGCAATCCTCCTGGAGATACGCGAGAAGAAAAACCCCATCAGCTCCTCGGATGGTATTTTCTGTGTACTTCCTTTAGCCTCTTTATGTCCAGATGGGTATAAATCTGCGTGGTGGTCACCGAGGAATGGCCGAGCAGCTCCTGAACCACCCTCAGGTCACATCCTCTCATAAGTAGATGGGTGGCGAAACTGTGCCTCAGGACATGAGGATACACTCTCCCCTCCTCTATCCCGACTTTCAACGCATATTTCCTCAGTATCTTCCAGAACCCGGTCCTCGAGAGTTTCCCTCCTCTCTGATTCAGAAAAATGTAGTCCCCCGATCTGCTCCCGGCGAATTCAGGCCTCACTTCTATCAGGTATCTCTCAAGCCAAAGATGAGCTGCTTCCCCGAAAGGAACGACCCTCTCCTTATTCCCTTTACCTATTACCCTGAGGACATCCTCGTCAAGGTCGACATCGCCCAGCCTCAGGGACAGAAGCTCCGACACCCTCAACCCCGTGGCATAAAGCAGCTCAAGGAGAGCCCTGTCCCGGATTCCGGCTGGCTCCGACGTATCCGGCGCCTCGATGAGCGCCCTGACTTCCTCCTCGCTGAGTACGTTGGGAAGCTTCAGGTCCTTCCTGGGAATTTCCAGAAGTTCTGCCGGGTTTTTGGGGAAATTCTCGTAAACCACGAGGTACTTGAAAAAGGTTCTGAGCGTTGAGACGAGCCTCGAACGAGAGGTTTTTTTCAAGCCGCTCTTTCTGAGAAACTTGAGAAAATCCTCGAGGGTCTCGAGGTTGACGTCATCAAGTGAAATGCCTTTCTTGGCCAGGTAAGCCGCAAGTTTCAAAAGGTCTCTCCTGTAAGATGCCACTGTGTTCTCCGAGAATCCCCTCTCCGATCTCATGTAGGAAACGAAGTCCTCGATATAGGAAAGGAGATCGTCAGCCATATCGATATTATAACCGCAAGGTTCGCCATCACATACAATCACGCCGTGGGTCCATTCCTCTCATCATCGGAAAGCCCTTGACTTTCCTTGACAACTGAAGGGCTGCTGGCTATACTATGCACTGAGTTATTTGGGCTCAAAGTTCCCGATAGCGAGTTCCAAAAAGGAAGGAGGAATTTTATTATGGTAATGGATAAGTTGAGAAAACAAACGAAACTTTACCTCTGGATTGTTGTGGGCGCCTTCATAGGCTGGATTTTCTTCCAGCTCGGTGAAAACATCGCCATGAGGAGAAAATTAAAACCGTGGCAGAGGGGTATCCTGGCCGAGGTGGACGGCAAGCAGATAACATATGAGATGTTCCGCTATAAACTTCAGCAGGCGATTCAGGACAGCATCAACGCCCTCGGCCACAGCATAACTCCCGAAGAACGCAGCAAAATCGAGGAGAGTGTTTTCAAAAATCTAATTACCGACACGAAGCTCTATGATTTTTACCAGAAGAGAAAGCTGTTCCTCGACGATAAAACGGCCCTCGCTCTGATTCAGAACTTCCCTCCCAGAGAGCTCCTGAACAGCCCCGATTTCCAGGATGAAAACGGCAAGTTCGACATGAACAAGTACAGGCAGGCCCTCTCTAACCCCCAGAACCTTCCCTTCTTCCGCAATTACGAGCTCAAACTCAGGAACGAGCTCCCCAAGTTCATGATGCAGGCCGACCTCCTTGCCACCCTCAACTTTTCTCCCGATGAGCTCTGGAACCTCTACAAGAGGGATAAGACGAGGATAAAGATCAAATACCTCGCCTTAAACTACGCCTCAATTCCCGATTCCCTCATAAAGTATACCGACGAGGACCTAAAAAGGTATTACGAGGAACACCCCGATCTCTTCAAGAGACCGCCCAAAGCATCTCTCGAGCTCGTCTTTTTGGAGAAGATGCCCTCCAGCGAGGATACCGCGGAAGCGAGGCTCAACGCCGAGTCTATCCTGGACGAGCTCAAGCTCTCCGACGTAGAGGTCAATTTCGACAACCTTGTAAGGGACTATTCCGAGGACCTCGAGACAAAGGACAATAACGGCGACCTCGGGTGGATAGACAGCACCAACAAGATTCTGCGTCCCCTTTATGACGCCGCCATGAGGCTGAAAAAGGGTGATGTGGGCGGCCCTGTGCTCACGAGCATGGGCTGGCACATCTTCAAGGTCGTCGACAAGAAGAAAGGGAAAGTTCACCTAAAACACATCCTCATAAAGATCACGACAGGCCCCACCACAGAAGCCGAGCTGAGAGAAAAGGCCGACGATTTGATAGACCTCGCCAAGAAAGAAGGCTTCAAAAAGGCCGCAGAGGAACTGGGACTCGAAGTCAAGGAAACGGGCGATTTTCCGCTCACTTCAGGCTTCATCCCCTTCGTCGGCCCCGAAAAGGTGCTCCAGGATTTCGTGAAGAAGGGTCAGCCCGGAGATGTGAGCCCCATCGTGAGGAAACCGGACAAGTACATAGTGGCGGCGATAAAGTCCAAAAAGCCGGAAGAAGTCCCTCCCTTCGACGAGATCAAAAAGGAAGTCACGAGCAAGTACCTGAAGGCAAAGAAGGAAGAGATGGCAAAGTCCATCATGCAGAAAGTTTACGAGGACGTCAAGAATGGACTGGAGTTCGAAAAGATAGCGGAGAAATACAAAGATCAATTCGTCAAGGTCGATTCTACCAAGTACATAACACGGAAGATGTTCATTCCGGGCGTGGGATTCAACAACGAATTCTTCGGAGCCGCTTTCTCCCTCGAAAAGGGCGAGGTCTCAAAGCCCGTGGCAACCAACCGCGGAATTTACATAATAAAAGTTCTCGACAAGCAGCTCCCAACAAAGGAACAGTTTGAGAAGGAGAAAGCCCAGTTCGTCAACAACATCAGAAATACCTACACTAATTACCTTTACACTGCCTGGACCCAGGAGCTCGAGAAAGGCAACATCAAGGATTACAGAAGCTATCTCCTTTATTAAAAGGAAAGGAAGGAGAGGGGAAATGCCAGAGATAACCAGGATTTATGCCAGGGAAGTTCTCGATTCGCGGGGCAATCCAACGGTTCAGGTCGACTGTTATCTTGACGGCGGCCTGGCCTTCGGCAGGGCTTCCGTTCCATCAGGTGCTTCAACGGGCACTTTCGAGGCTCTGGAGCTTCGGGACGGGGACAAAAGATACGGCGGTAAAGGTGTAGAAAAAGCCGTTTCCAACGTAAACGGCATTATTGCCAAGAAACTGGTAGGCTTCGACGCGCTGAACCAGGCCCTCATTGACAGAACATTGATTGAGCTCGACGGCACTGAAAACAAATCGAAGCTCGGAGCCAATGCCATTCTGGGAGTATCTATGGCCGTTGCCCGTGCTGCAGCGGATTATCTCGAACTGCCCCTCTACAGGTACATCGGCGGAATCACCGCCAGAACCTTACCCGTCCCGATGATGAACGTGATCAACGGCGGAGTTCATGCTGACAATCCTCTTGATATACAGGAGTTCATGATAGTTCCCTGTGGAGCTCCGAATTTCAGGGAAGCCCTGAGATACGGAGCAGAGACATTCCATGCCCTCAAGAAACTCCTCAAGGAGAAAGGCTATAGCACCGCAGTGGGAGACGAAGGAGGTTTCGCTCCTCCGCTGAAAAGCACGAGAGAGACACTCGATTTCATGCTCAGGGCCATTGAGAACGCAGGCTATAGCCCCGGAGAGGACATCTACCTGGCCCTCGACGCGGCAGCATCGGAGTTTTACAGGGATGGAGCCTATGTCATCGAGGGCAAGTCCCTGTCATCGGAGGAACTGGTGAGTTTTTACGAGGAGCTCGTGGAGAACTATCCGATAATTTCCATTGAGGACGGGCTCGCCGAAGAGGACTGGGACGGATGGAAAATCCTTTACGAGAGGCTCGGCCAGAAGGTACAGCTCGTGGGCGACGATATCTTCGTCACGAACGTCAAGAGAATCAAAAGGGGCATCGAGGAAAAAACCGCGAATTCCGTCCTCATCAAACTCAACCAGATAGGAACACTCACGGAGACGATCGAGGCCGTTGAGCTCGCCCATAAAAACGGCCTGACAGCCGTGATCTCACATCGATCCGGTGAAACTGAGGACACATTTATAGCCGATTTGGCCGTAGGGGTCGGATCGGGGCTCATAAAGACCGGCTCTCTCTCCCGGTCGGAGCGGATCGCCAAGTACAACAGGCTGCTCGTTATCGAGGAGGAGCTCGCCGGGTCATCCCGATTCCCCGGTCGTGGAGCTTTTAACCCGAGGAGGATCTGATATTGAAACCTTTCGGGGCGAGGAACAGGAGATCCCTTCTCAAGTGGCTCTTCGTCCCCGTGATAATCTGGATAGTCTATCAGTCCCTCACGGGCTTCTGGACGATTTACAGGCTTCGAAAAGAGAGAAACAGGCTGGAAAGGGAGATAGCCGAGCTCACCGCCCGAAAGATCGTCCTTGAAAGACAGAAAGAAATGCTCAAGGACCCCGAAAAGATCGAGGAGATCGCCCGGAAAAGGCTGGGGATGAGGAGAAAAGGCGAGAGAATTATCTGGCTCGGAGATAACTGACCTTCCGGGAGATATAGTCGGGATAACGCAACGGGTCCCTTCATTCAGCTTCCGTGGAAAGACAAATATTCTGGGGGCTTCGCGATTGTGGGGTATGATCCTGACTTCATTCAACTTCCGTGGAAAGACAATATTCCATAAGACCGTTCGTTTAGCTCCTATCTCGAAGCATTATGGATCCATAGGATTTTTTCTCTTTCCCCAAACTTCCTCAAATCGAAAAGTGGACCGGTCGGGACAGATCTCCATCCCGTCAAAAGCGTTCTCTCAGCATGAATCGACGCGTCCCCTCCCTGTAGCTGTTTAAAATTTTGAAAGTTTAAAATTTAAGGCGTTTAGCATTTAAAATGCTAAAAATTTTAGCAATTGAGAAGTTTGAAATTTTTAAATTTTTGATTTTTGGGTTTCTGAAATTTTTGAATCTTGAAATTTGGACAGTTTAAAATTGTTGACAAAGGGGGCTACCCTGCCTATAATGTCAGAGTACAGGGGAGATGCGATGTCATTAAAAATCGCTGTTTCAAATCAAAAAGGAGGCGTGGGAAAAACCACAACGGCCGTGAATCTCGGGGCTGCTCTCCGGGATCTCGGCTACAGCGTGATGCTCATCGACCTCGATCCCCAGGGCGGATTGACCACCCATATGGGTTACAATCCCCTCGCCTTCGAGAAAACCATCTACGATGCCCTTATCGGGGAAGCAACCCTCAACGAAATCGCCGTCAGGACCCTTGACTACATCCTTATCCCTGCCAATCTCGACCTCGCTGCTGCTGAGGTAGAATTGCTGAACGAGATCGGAAGGGAATATGCCCTCAAGGACCTCATAAAGGGCATAAACGTGGATTTCGTCATCATCGACACACCACCGAGCCTGGGTCTGCTGACCGTCAATGCTTTGACGGCGGCCGACGGCGTCATCATCCCCCTCGAAACCCAGTACCTCGCCATGAGGGGGCTGTCGCTCCTGCTCAAGATAATCAGAAAGGTCCAGAAAAGGGCCAATCCCGACCTCAAGGTGATCGGGGTGCTTCCCACCATGTTCGACAGGACCATACATTCCCGCGAGGTGATCGAAGAGATGAGGGAAGCCCTGGGCGATCACATACCAGTCCTGACTCCCGTCAAAAGGAGCATTCGCTTCCCTGAATCCTCTGTTGCCGGCAAGTCCATATTTGAATACGACAACAGGGTGGAAGGGGCGAAGGCATATAAAGAATTAGCGGAGGTGATAATAAGATGGCAAAAAGAAGAGAAGGCAGCCTGAGAGGCAAGGGCGTATCCATCTTCTTCGGGGACGACGATGATGAGAGGGAGATCCCCCGCAGAAAGAGCAGGAAGAAAGATGACGGAATTTTAGAAATTCAGACTGCTGAAATTTCAAAATTTCAGAAGTCTGAAATTCCATCCGGGGACGGCAGGGCCGATCCGCCCTTCAATTTCCAGACTTCAAAGCGGCTCAAGGAGAGAAAGAGGTCCAGGAGAAAATGGCAGAGGACGATCTACCTTACCGACGAGGAGGAATCCACCCTGCTGAAGATCAAGTCCAGGCTCTTTGAGAAAGGGGTGGACGCCGAATACAGCGAGATAGTTGGAAAGGCGATCCTTTACTTCTTCCGGGAATTCGAGAAGGAAATTTAGGGCAGAACGTATCGGGTATTTTTCCCTTTCCCGGACTTTCTGAGCAATCCACGAGACACGAGTTCCTCAAGGTCGTGTCTCGCTGTGCGTTCCGAGACGCGCACCATTTCCTGATATTCCTTCCGGGTTATCTCTCGATGTAACCTGAGGTATTCAAGCAACAACCTCTGCCTCTCGTTGACCTCCACCTCGGGCAACCCTCCCGCGAAAAGCTCCAGGGTCAGCAGAAAACCTCCCTGAACCTCCGAAAAGGTCGGTCTGGGCAGTCCGCACTCGTCGGCCGCCTTAAGGACGAAATTGGTACCGGCACCGGGGTACTTCACCATTTCCATCCTTCTGAGTATACGGGCGAGGAGCGGATTCCTGTGATAAGGAGCGTGCAATTTTTCGAGGTCCTGAAGGGTCAGCTCACCAGGGAGCTTCCCCGGATTCCAGATCTCGAGGGACTCGGGGGACAGCCTGACCATAGTCGGCGCAGGGAACCTGTAATCCC
>Ga0190304_1000929_pt1 | contig 13522 bp, 10 predicted proteins | sample 48700712_MG_FD_161670 | JGI IMG/M metagenome (GOLD analysis project Ga0190304, IMG submission 161670) | Hydrothermal vent sediment bacterial communities from Southern Trench, Guaymas Basin, Mexico - 4870-07-1--2_MG | ecosystem: Environmental > Aquatic > Marine > Hydrothermal vents > Sediment ... | reverse complement strand
TTTTGACCCTGAAGTCCTTATAAACAGATTAACACGTATGCTCCATGAGTGGAAGGGTGTCTCAGAGGAGATTGGGCTTGATAGTATCATTGGTGATTCTTCTGGTATTAGAAGGGCAAAGGAACTTGCAGGGAATGTCGCCATGGGTGATACAAATGTGCTACTCATTGGAGAGAGCGGGACGGGTAAGGAACTCTTTGCACGATTGATACATGTTTTGAGCAATAGACGGAGTAAACCCTTTGTAGTGGTAAATTCAACTGCAATACCTGAGACACTTTTTGAGAGTGAACTTTTCGGGATAGAGAAAGGCACAGCAACAGGTGTTGAGGGGAGGATAGGTAAATTGGAGATTGCAAATGGTGGGACCGTGTTTTTTGATGAGATAGGTGATATGCCAGTGGAAGTCCAGTCAAAACTCCTCCGTGTTATTGAAGATAGAACTATATTCAGGGTTGGCTCAAGGAAAGGCATAAAACTGGACATCAGATTTATTTTTGCCACAAACAGGGATTTAAGGAAAGAGGTGGAAAAGGGTAATTTCAGGGAGGACCTTTTCTACAGGGTTGCTGTGTTCCCAATAGAATTACCCCCTTTAAGGGAGAGAAAAGAGGATATACCGCTCCTTGTTGAATACTTCATAGACCTCTATTCTCACAGGATAAAAAAACATGTGGAGGGGATTGAGGAAAAGGCCATGGACCTGCTCCTTGAGTACAACTGGCCTGGAAATATCAGGGAACTTGAGAATGTGATTGAAAGGGCAATCATACTCTGTAAGGAAAAGATGATTACACCTGAAGATATAATGATTTATACACCTGAAAAAGAAGAGGAATATGAAAATCTTCCTATGAATCTGAAGGAGGCTGGAGAAATAGCCTTAAAAAGGGCAGAGGTATCAGTTATTAAGAGGGCATTAAGGGAGTCTAATGGTAATAAAAAGAAGGCTGCAAAACTCCTTGGTATCAGTTATAAGACCCTTTACAACAAGATGAACCAGTACGGGATTGATTGAATTACTAAGCCCCTTTGAAATCCTTTCCTTTGCACTCCCGCATTATGTTTTCAGGAATAAATTTATAAAGAATTGAAATTCCCACAGTTATAATAATCAGGTCATCAAGTTGTCCAAGAACAGGTATCCAGTCAGGTATAATGTCAACAGGGGATAGGGCATAGATAATAATTGCCCATAGGATAAATCTTGCAAACCCCGGGGTATCAGGGTGTCTGTATATACACGAGAAGACCTTCAACTTGTTCTTTGAAGTTTTCAGAATCCATCTAAAACGACCCTTCATAATAAAAAAAGGGGGGAAACCACCCCCCTTTAAAGGTTTTCCTCCAGATACTTCATCACCTTATCCCTGATTTCATCAGATTTCTTCCTTACATTTTCAAGCACCTCTTTTGCCTCTTTAAGAACATTCTCCTTAAACTCTTCATCCTTTATTCCAGGGACATTTATGATTACATTCATATATGCTGATTCTGCTGCTGCCTTTGCTGAAATTGCAGCAACACCTGCATCAGAGATTGAGTTCTTGTTTCCCTTTTCTACAACAACATTCGCCACTTCAAGCAGTTTCTCCGTGAGTTTGAGGGTTTCCAATGGAACAGATGTTGCCTTTTTGGTTGCCTCTTCTATTGCCTTTTCTTTTGCTTCTGCCTCCTCATCTGTTCCAGATGGCATCTTCATTGCATCCATAACACTGTTGAAAGCCTCTGTATCCTCCTCAATCAGGCTCAAGAACCTGTCTTTCAATTTCTGTGCCTCAATACCCGCTGCAGCAATCTCATCATTGAATTCCTTATAACCCTTTTTGTTGTATGTGAGATTGGCAACCATTGAGGATAGGGATGCCGAGAGTGTCCCAATCAGGGCTGCAACAGAGCCTCCACCTGGTGCAGGTGATTCTGAAGATAGTTCATCTGCGAAATCATCTATCCTCATGGCTGTGAGGTTTTTCTCCTTTGCAATCCTGTATTCAATGATTTTTTCTTCTGGTTTGAATGGGTGGGTCTGGTCCATTCCCATTGAAAGGACAGCAATATGTATGAGTTCCTTTTCGGGAACAGCAGGACACTTTCCCATCTTCTCAAGGAAGTGCCTGCCAGATTCAAGCATAGCCTCTTTTGGTATGAGCCCAACAAGTTCACTCCCTGTGATTCTCAATCCAAGCCCCTCAGCCTCTTCACATGCCACTTCAAACAGTTTCCAGAGGGGAGTAATCTTGTAGTTTGTTAGGTTTACAGAAATCTGGGCATATCCGTACTCCGGGATGTACCATCCAATGGCCCTTACATCCTTCAGCCTTCCTGGAACCCTCTCCTTTGTTCCATCCTTTTTCTTTACAATCCTTCCCTTTTCTCTTATTCTCAATGCAACCCTGTGTGCAAGTTTTCTGTCCCTTGTATTCACATTCAGGTTGTAGGCAATAAGAAACTCCCTTGCACCAATCACCGTGGCACCTGATTTTGGATTGAAAACAGGTTCACCAAAATCAGGTTTCCATTCAGGGTCTTTCAGTTTCTCAGGCAGACCTTCATATTCTCCGACTCTTATATCTGCAAGGCTCCTTCTTTCAGGCCTTGTTGCTGCCTCTTCATAGAGATAGACAGGTATGCCCAGTTCCCTTGCCACCCTTTCTCCAACCTCCCTTGCAATCTGGACACAGTCCTCCATTGTTACACCACTCACAGGAACAAAAGGACAGACATCGGTTGCACCCATCCTTGGATGTGCACCTTTGTGTTTGCTCATGTCAATGAGTTCTGCTGCCTTCTTTATTGCTCTGAATGCCGCCTCTTTCACTGCCTCTGGTGTGCCCACGAATGTAACAACAGTCCTGTTTGTATCTGCACCAGGGTCAACATCAAGGAGAATGGCACCTTCAACCTTCTCAATCTCATCCGTTATCTGTTTTATTATTCCCATGTCCCTTCCTTCAGAGAAATTCGGCACGCATTCAACGATTTTGTTCATTTCACCTCCTTGATTATTACGATTTTTTCACCCCTTTTCACCATACTCAACTTCTTCCGAGCAAGTCTTTCAATCTCCTTTTTATCAGAGAGTATCTTCTCTATCTCCTCCTCAAGTATGATTTTTTTTGCCTCAAGTTCTGAAACCCTTGCCTTCAACAGTTTTTCCTTCCTCTTCATTTTCACTATTGAAACTATCCCGAACCTTCCAAGGCTCAGGTAGAGGATAATCCCAATAAAAACCAGAAGATACAGTATCCTTCTTCCTCGTTTTCTATATACCAAAGACACCCGCCTCGTCAAGTTCCTCTTCAATCCTCAATAGTTCGTTGTATTTTTCAATCCTTTCAGACCTTGAAAGGGAACCCGTCTTTATCTGGCCTGTGTTCATTGCCACTGCAAGGTGTGCAATGGTGGTGTCTGCAGTCTCACCTGACCTGTGGGAAACAACTGTCTTCCATCCTGCTTTATGGGTCAGGTTGATTGCGTCAATTGTCTCGGTGAGGGTTCCTATCTGGTTCAATTTGATAAGAACAGCATTTGCAATATTCTTTTCAATTCCCTTTTTTATCCTCTTTATATTGGTCACAAAGATGTCATCCCCAACAATCTGGATTTTATCACCGAGTTCCCTGTTCATTATTACCCATCCCTCCCAGTCGTCCTCTGCCAGTCCATCCTCAATGGAGAACAATGGGTATTTATCAACCCATTCCTTGTATATGCCAATCAGTTCCTCTGATGAAACAACCTTCCCATCAAAATGGTACTTCCCATCTTTATAGAAACTGCTTGCTGCAGAATCAATGGCAAGGTACACATCTTCACCAGGTCTGTATCCAGCCTTTTCAATTGCCTGGATTATGAGTTTTATTGCCTCCTCATTTCCTGGCAGGCTTGGAGCAAATCCCCCTTCATCACCAACACCAGTAAAATAACCATTTTCTTTCAGTATGTTCTTCAGTGTATGGAAAATCTCGGAGGCATACCTTAGTGCTTCCCTGAAACTGGGTGCACCCTTTGGAACAATCATGAATTCCTGTATATCAAGGTTGTTGTCAGCGTGTTTCCCACCGTTTATGATGTTGCACATGGGAACGGGCAAGACCCTTGCACCAGTTCCACCAATGTACCTGTAAAGGGGAAGACCGAGAAAGTCCGCACCTGCCTTTGCCACTGCAAGTGAAACACCCAGTATTGCATTTGCACCAAGGTTTGATTTGTTCTCAGTGCCGTCAAGTTCAATGAGAATCCTGTCAATGTTTGCCTGGTCAAGCACATCCTCACCTGTAATCTCAGGGGCAATTATATCATTCACATTCTGCACTGCCTTCAGTACACCCTTGCCATTGTATCTATTCTCACCATCCCTGAGTTCCAGTGCCTCATGCTTACCCGTTGATGCACCGGATGGAACCTGTGCCCTCCCAAAGGCACCAGACTCTGTTATACAATCAACTTCTATTGTTGGATTTCCCCTTGAGTCAAGGATTTCCCTTGCTACTATATCCAGTATAAGACTCATACCACCTCCTTTTTTACTCTATCTTTATCCCCTTCCTGACCCTTCCATCGTTTATTATAAAATACACACCTCTTCTGAGATTACCAGTATTTATGTTTATTTTTTCATTTTTTATCCCGGTGTGAATGATTTTATTCATCAGAACCCTTCCAGTAATATCTGTTATTTTTATATTGTGAATTCCAGGATTTTCAAGGATAAGGGATACAGAACTTCCAATAATAACCCCTTTATTTTTGCTAATAGAAGAAACGGGCTCATCTATACCATATGGAATGGCACTTACGCCATCAAGATAGACCACACCTAATGAATCTCCTCCTTCTGTATACAACCTTATCCTTATGGAGAGTGTATCTGCCATATCCGGTGCAATGATTGTATCGGAGAGCATCTGCCATTCAGAAGAATCTGCGGTATAATCGTCAAAGTTGTTTTTGGATGAGCCGTCCCATAGGTACCATGTAAACCACAATCTTGCCCTTACATCAGGGTCATTGTCAAAAAACCATGCAGAGACAACGACGGTGTCAAATGGGTCCACTTTAATCTTCTGGTATATTCCACTGTTGTGGTTTGTAACAATACGCTCAAGTTTTGCACTGTATGTGCCTGAATATGCATTTGTGCTTTTTGTGACTTTCACATAGTTTGCATTCTCTATGTTCCAGAATTCGGGAATGGAATCCGCTTGCCAGGATTCAAAACCGCTGTTCTTCACGGTATCAGTGGCAGGTGGATATACCCTGTAAACAAGTGTATCAGAGCCAGAGGAGACCCCAAGGTCATCCATTGCACGGACAAAGTAGTAAACAGCAGTGCCTTCAGACTGTCCTGGTATGGTATAGTAATACCTTGTTCCTGATACGCTGTCATGTGTAACAGGTGAGAAACTTGAGCCATCTGTTGAATAATAAAGGGTGTCAGAGGCAACACTACCATCATCTGTTATGATTGCACTGATTGTCTGGTTTACAGATGGTCTTGGTATTATTGGGAATCTTTCAAAGGAACCGATTGCAGGAGGTATGTTTGCAGGTAGTCCCATGAATGCATCGTCAATGTGGCACATGGAGGAATCTATTGAATCTCCCCATGCAACATCATAAAACCTTATCTCAAAATGGGCAGTATCAGCATCATCGGGTGCCTGTGCATCCAGAGTTAGGAGTTGCCAAATATGCATAGAATCTGGGTCAGAGTATCCAGAATAAGTGGAGGAAATTTGTGAACCGGTGGCATCGTACCACTTTATGTATATCCTTGTTCTTACATGCGGGTCATCCTGCCAGACCCATAGGGAGCAGTGATAGGTTAAGAGGGGTTCCACATCAACATACTGCTCTATCCTCTGGGTGGATGTGGTATCTAGAGTAACATAGCCACTGAATGTGCCAGAATGGAATGTTCCTTCCTCCTTGGCAATCCTGAACCCAGAGGTTGCAATAACCCATCCCGTGGGTGTTGTGTCATTTTCCCATGTCTCAAATGATGGGTTCTGCAACAGGTTGTCTCCATAAACAATTATGGAGAGGAGAAGGGTTGTGAATAAAAGTCTTTTCATAAACGCCTCCTTTTGATTATCTTGTTACAATGAGTTTTATCCCTGCCCTCCCTGAACCATAGAGGAAATACACCCCTGATTTTTCAATACTCAGATTGTATGTTTCATGGAGTGTGAATTCCTTTACAACCTGTCCAGCAGAGTTTATAAGTTTCAGGTCAACAGGGAGGATATAAGATGTGTCCCTGGTTAACCAGAAGTTTCCTGTTGATAGCACACTTGCACCACTCGTTTTTTCATTACCAAAATCTCCCTGGATGGTAAGAATATCATTCAAACTCTCAAAGTGGCTGAGGAAGTATGCGGTCCTAACCGCTTCCTGGAAATCAGGTATTCCGTATCCTGAAAACATATCCCATCCAGGCAGACCAAAGTCCTGTGCAGTGTTTATCAGTACATGTCTCACATCCTCTGGCCTGAGTTCAGGTGCAACAGAGAGCATAAGTGCACACAGTGCAGTTATGTGAGGGCATGCAAGGGATGTTCCAGTAAGTCCATAGTAATGGACAGTGTCAAGTATTGCCAGATTGTATTTATCAATATATGGTCTGAAACCCTGCTGATACACAAGGATCGTGTCTGAGTCAATTATATCCCCACCAGGTCCAATGAATTCAATCTCAACACCGTAATTAGAATAACTTGCAAGCAAGAGCGTGTCATGAAATGAGTTATGAGATGAGTCATAAACTGATTCATAAGTATAGGCACCGACTGCAATCACCTCAGGGTATGCAGCAGGGTAGTAAACACCCTGAGTTCCTTTATTCCCTGATGCGGCAACCATTATAACATTGTTGTTTGAGGCATAGGTTACAGCATCCCTTAAAATCCCGACATCCTGCGTATTCCCGAGGCTCATATTCAGTATTCTTGCACCATGCTTAACAGCGTATATAATTCCCCTTGAAAGATCTGATACCTTTCCAAACCTATCATAACCAAGAACCTTTACAGGCATCACCCTTGTGTTGAATGCTATCCCAGCAACACCCCTTCCATTGTTTGTTGCCTCAATTATCACACCGGATACAATTGTTCCGTGCCCGTTGTCATCATTGGGATGCTCGTCCTCATTCACAAAATCGTATCCTTCTACAAATGATGACTTATTGTAATCATCATAGATATGGTAGGAATTACCAATAACATTATCCTTTTCATTGTCAGGAACAGGGTATTCTTCAAAGGAACAACCCGTGTCAAGGATCCCGATAATTATGTCAGGTGAACCACCACCAGCAATATCCCATGCCTCCTCCAGTTTTATGAACTTTCTCAGATTCCACTGATACTCGTAGTAAGGGTCATTCGGAACCATGAGTGCTTTGCATATATAATCTGGTGATGCATCCTCTATCCCCTTTGATTTTTTCAGTGATTCTGAAAATTTCAGCGCATCTGCACCTGAGGGTAATTTTACCCTGTACCAATCACCAAAAAGATGCTTTATTATCTTTAACCCATTAAGGTTCGTTGTATCGGGTGTTTTAACAAGAACCCATTCGTTTGAGTACTGGAGAGAGAAGAGGAGAAATATCACCTCACCCTCACAACGGAGTTCGTGTATCCACCACTCTGAATGGTTTCAGGGTTGTTGGGGTCTGTGTACCAGTTTATCCCATCAACAACAAATTTGTATTGATAAACTCCCGGCCTCAATGGTTTTATAATGGTCCATATACCATCCCCTGCCTTTTCGTCACCATGTGTTCCATCGTCATACATCCGGTCAATGTTCGGGTCGTATCTTCCCATTGCAGTCCCTCCCCATCCATTGAAGTCTCCAGCAAGTGTAACAAACTTTGCAGATGGTGCATAGAACTGGAATTTTACTCCACCCCTCACCTTATGTGGAGGAGGTATCCTTGGTTTTATCCAGTTTACTATGGAACAGCCTGCTACAATGAAGAGAATTAAAACAATCCTTCTCATGGAAACCTCACTGTTGCCCTGAGTTCAATCGTTTTATAATCAGCAAGGGATTTCTCTGCCTGCTGGAGGATGTTTGTGAAACCTGTATAATTTTTAATGGCATTCAGGCTTACACCCCTGTTTTCAAGGTATGTCTCCCTCGCCCTTTTCTGGTCTTCAAAATCGTAGGGGTCAAGCCCCAGAGAGATTCTGAATTCAGAGTTCCCGGATGGTCTATAAAACAGGTAGAGGAATGGTGTTGTGAAATCTGTGTTAAAATCGGGCCATTTATATCTCATATACCTTATGTCTCCACCAACCCCGATCTTGCCCCTTGTTCTGAAGTATGGGTTTAATTCAAGGGATAGATATTCTGATAGGATACCTGGCTTTGTGAGAATGCCTTCAAATCCTGCTTTTACATACCAGAATTTACCATTCCAGCCGAACCTCATTTCAGTGAGTTCCCTGTATCCCGTACACAGGTATTGTGAAATCATGAGTTTCTGGATGAAGGAGTGGTAGAAGAGGTAATCCCAGTCAAGCCCCTGTCCCTTTATGAAATAGAGATTGGATAGTTTTACCCAGAAGCCTCTATGTTTAAGGAAAATCCCTGGCTGGATACTTGAATAGTAAGCACCATCAGGGAACAGGAGTTCAGCATATCTTACCCATACCTTTCCTGTTTTTATCCCGTATTCAATGTGTATCCTTGACCTTCTGTAAAGCCTTTTATAGAGGGAGGTGTCAGATTGTGTTCCACCAATTTCATATTTGTATATACCCCTGTACTCTGATTGCCAATCGTAATCAATGACGAAATTTCCAGCGCCAATGTCAAGACCAAGGTGTTCCTTTTTCTTCCTTGAATACCATGTGATGGGGGAGTCCACCTCTGTCTCATATCCATACCAGTCCTTTATCTGTGCAGTGAAGCCAGCGTAGTAGTGCTGAAATTTGGGTTTAAGCCTGATACCGTAAATATCGGCTCCATCATTGATGGAGTTGGAGTAAAAGAGCATATTTTCTCCATCTGAAAGGTAGATACCTGTATAGTCCCTCCCAAGTGAATCCCTGTATTTCCCAATATTCCCTACAATATGGAAGGGGTCATCACTTTTAAGTGCGTATGTGTTGTAAAAAACACCAAGGTGTGTTTTCCCGCTTCCATAGCGTGCCTCAGCCCTCTGGAGGTATATTGAACCCGAGTACCTGAGTCTTGTCCAGGCCTCAACAGAGGATAGAAACAGGTTTATGTCAAAGATAACATCAATATCCATTAAAGAGAGGGAATCTTTCTCATACTGCATCATCATCCTGTTTACCCCGCTGAATGATATGGAGGATGTGTAGGGCATGAGGACATCACCGTTTTTATTCACAACAATCACAGAGTTCTGGTATCCTCCGCTCACAACGGGATTGTCAGGGTCAGAAACCCATTCCCCGTCCACAATATACTTGTACTCGTATCTTCCCGGTCTCAGTTCAATCACAATTGTCCAGAACCCATTTTCATCCATCTCCATGGGGGTTCTTCCCCAGCCATTGAAATCACCAGCAATGAACACTGTCTTTGCATCAGGAGCAAAGTATGTGAACCTGACACCTTCATCAGTTTTTATGGGAAAAAGGGCGAGTAAAAGAAGCATCTTTCCTCCTTAAAAGTAGTATTTTAGAATTAACCTGATTCTATTCACGGTTGTAATCCCCTCCCTGTCAGCAATATCACCATCATTCACCAGGTCAGCATCTGTGTGGGATGGTTCACCATATTCAAGGTAGATTTCAGAGTTTGAAATTGGTCTGTAGGCAATCTGGAAGAATGCACTCTCCCATGCTGTGCGCTGGTCCTCACCAAAGGCAACCCTTGTGTAAAACCACATACTTTGAGAAAGGTTCAACTTCCCTTCAATGCCAAATATAGACCTCTGTCCAATTGAGTACTCAACATTTTTAACACCTATATCCTTGATTTTGTACTGGAATTTAAGCCTTCCTGTTTTCCCCTCTGCAACGACTTCAAAGAATGCGTGTTTCCATACATCCCCAAATCTATCCCCTGTAACATCGTAGTATGTCTTAAAGGAAATGTTGTTGATGAACTCAACATATGCTTCAAGGTAATACCAGTACCTGTTCAGGTTTTCCCTGTATGCCTTTCCTGTGATTGTGATGGCCCTTCCTGGCAGCAGGTAAGAGATTTCTCCATATATCCCTCGTTTACCCTGATTATCAGTCCTTGAGGAGTTATATTCATTTGAGAGTTCGTCACGGAAATTCAGACCATAAGAATATGCCCTGCCAAGAATAATGAATGGACCAAGTGGGACAATTCTGAGTTCCATTGCCCCTGCAAGATTTTCAGAATCAGGTGTATCAGGGTGATACAGGTTTTTTGCAACCTCGCCCCTGAGTTCAAAGGGTCTTTTGAATAATCCTAACCGCACCGAGGCTACCTCATTGAAGGAAGATACCCAGTCCTTTTTCAGGTAGAGAAGACCCCATGTGAAAATTCCCTCATATTTTTTCATGTCCCAGATGATTGCCTGAGCCTTCTCTGTTACCGTGTATCGCGAGAAGAGGAACCCAGAGGAATAACCCCTTTTCCACAGGTCACATCTAATCCCTTCAGCATTGGCGCCATAGGATTCGTCCCTCACCCTTTCAGATGAAACAAGGTAGAGCAGGGGAGACTCAAACCAGTGTCTATCCTCAGCCTTGAATGTGGCGATGGAGAAGAAATTTCCCTGGAATGTGAGGTGCATTCTTTTAAACTGAATCTTACCGGGTTCAAGGGAGAGTGCTGTGTATGTTTCCGTCCTTCCAGGCAGTCTGTAAAGAAAACCCATCTCACCATAGTTCTTTTCCTGATATAGATTCCAGTACTCCCACTCAGGACTGGTGTACTGGTATTCAAACCATCCGTGGAATTCACCCAGTGAAAGAATGAGCAGAATCATAGTCTCCACCCCACAGATACAATGGTTGTTTCTCCAAGCTCAGAATTCGTGAGAAAGCCCATCTCAATATCAAATCGTGGATTGTGAAGATAAAGCCCTATTGCAGGTCTTCCATTCATCCACCCGGCACTACCTGATATAACCCTGTTCACAATGAATTCCACTCCTGCATAGAGACTTTTAAAGTCTGGTGTTGTCTCAAAGGAAAGGGAACCCGCAGAGGTGATGAACCCGAACCCAAGTCTTTTCCTGCTTAATGCAAAGGCAAATCCTCTCAAAGAGAACCTTATTCCAGCATTCCAGTCATAGTTCAGCAAAAATGATTTTGAGCCAGGTGCAGATTCATACTTCTGTGAAAGTGAAACTCCAAATATACCGTATTTTATGCCTATTGCACTGATAACACGAGTATAACCCCTGTTTACCCGTGTTGCCTTTAAGCCGACCCCAAAATTTACCCCTTTAAGAATGAATGAGGAATAAAGGTCACCTTTGTAAAAGTCATCAATGTTGAAGGGTCTATAAAAGGTGATATGAACAATTTTTTTACCAATGGAGGCAGGGTTTATAAAGATGTTTTCTGGCCTCTCCAGTGGAGAAATAGCACCACCCATTCCTGTTAAATATGCGGTTGAAGATAGTATGAGAAGAAGCATTCAGTACCTCACAAATGCCTTTTTCAACATTCCCCTGTTTTCAGATGTGTAGAATTTCAGGATATATATACCCTTATCAAGGTCATGGATGTCCCAGGAATATTCAATGAAGTCTGTTCTTACTCCTTCAATAACATTCTTTAAGAATCTTCCTTCCTCTGTGAAAAGTGCAACTGTGAGGGTTGCTGTGTCAGTGAGTTCAACATGGATTGCCACAGGACCTGTCTGTGCAATTGAAGGGTTTATAAAAACACTTTTGAATTCAGGGAAGGAAACCTTATATTCCTCTGTTTTTGATACATCTACAGGTGCTATGAGAGAATCGGGTACACCATCCCCATCACCATCAATTGTTATCTCCCTGAAGATATTTATGATAGCATTCCCGCTTCCCCTGACAGATGGGTCATCAGGCATCACATCTCCAGCACCTGCATAATCACCACCACATATGAGTGCAGTTAAAGAGATTTTCTGAGGATTACCAAGCAATTCAAATGGTATGGCAACCTCAAGGAAGTTCTTTTCTCCGGGACTCCCTGAATTTATACCTCTGTATGATACAGGGGATGTATTCTCACCAAGTTTCCTTACGCCACCCAGGGAAAGGTCACAGTTCCAGAGTGCCACAAGGAAGTCAGGTTTTGCTCCACTGAATCTCACATCCCTTGGATACCAGTCAAGCCCATTGGCATTATCAATCCCACCAGTCTCTGTATCAAGGAATATGAGCAGGGCATTATTATTCAGTGTATAAGAGCAACCTATAAAGAGGGTCTCTGCATTCCATGTGAGGAAGAGGGTGTCAAGTTCATTCTGGCTGCTCCAGTATGAGTCATTTGCATCGTCAATAACAACAGCCTCATCAGGGGAGAAGTCATTCTCTCCATCAATCTGGATAGAATGGAATGTTTCGGGATAGAGGAGGAGTGTAAAAAGGCTACTTAATACCAAAAATTTCCTCATTCACCCTCCTGGTGGCATCCTTGAGTGCCTTTTCAGGTGTCTTTTTACCGAAAAGGGCTGATTCTATCTCAGGATTCACGATGTTCTCCACACCCTGATAATCAGGTATAATGGGTCTTGGAACAGCCTCTTTGATTGCCTCCGCAAATATCTTTATATAGGGGTGCCTCTCATAATCTATATTCTCCATGCTTTTAACATTCACAGGTAGTTGGCCAAGTTTGTTTGCCCACAGGGTCTGGATGTTTTCAGAAACCAGGAACTGGAGGAATTTAAGAGATTCTTCAGTGTGTTTTGACCGTTTGAAAATCACCATATCCGTTCCACCAATGGGGGTTGGTCTTCCATACTTGCCCCTCGGCACAGGAACAATCCCAAAGGGAATGTTTGCTTCCTTCAGTGATTTTATCTTCCATGGCCCATTGAATACCATGGCATACTTGCCATTCTGAAATCCCATATCAGGGTCAACTGCACCAGGTTTCCATGCACCTGCCTCTATACCATCGTCATAGAGTTTCTTGATAAACCTCAGTGCCTCAACCGCCTCAGGTGTATCAAGGGTGAACCTTCCATCCTTCATGAGCCTTGCTCCAAATCCATAGAAGAAGGGTAGATGCCACCACAGTGTGTTCCTCATGGCAAAACCATATATATTCTTCTTTTTATCCGTAAGTTTTTTACCCGCCTTAACAAACTCCTCCCATGTATCAGGTGGCTTTATCCCCTTTTCCTTGAAAAGTTTTTTGTTGTAAAAAAGGGCAAGGCAATTCACCTGGTCTGGTATGCCATAGAGTTTCCCATTTATCTCAACGGATTTAAGAGCAACGGGCAGCAACTCTGATGTATCAAAGTTCCCAATGTTTTTTACAGCACCCCTTGTGGCAAGTTTTGCTACCATTGCAAGGTCAACCCTGGCAATATCTGGCTCTGAACCTGTAGCAAG
>Ga0190304_1000928_pt1 | contig 13534 bp, 9 predicted proteins | sample 48700712_MG_FD_161670 | JGI IMG/M metagenome (GOLD analysis project Ga0190304, IMG submission 161670) | Hydrothermal vent sediment bacterial communities from Southern Trench, Guaymas Basin, Mexico - 4870-07-1--2_MG | ecosystem: Environmental > Aquatic > Marine > Hydrothermal vents > Sediment ... | reverse complement strand
GAGAGACCGAGGGTAAAGAAGAAAAAAATGAGTGGTAACGCTTTTTTGAGCATGATTTCTCCCGGATTATTCTGGTTGGACTTGATACTGTTTTTTCACCGTTTCTACCGCGCTCTTGCTTTTCTGGAGTAATTCCTGAGCACTTTGTTCCGGAGATTTGCGAGTATAAACCGTGTAACCCACAAAGAGAACAGCAAGAATGAGGATGACGAAAAAAAGCTTTTTGAGCACTTTGAATAACAGGAGACAAACCAGCAGCAGTGCTACGCCGATGGCAATCTGCATTCCCAGCTCTGCCTGCATAAAATAATCGATTAATCCGTTCATGATTTCCCCCTGAGGATGGTTAAAAAAAAAGTGTGGCGGCTCCCGAAGAAACCGCCAATGGCACGACTAATTGTCGTAGTTGGTCATTTCCTTATCCAGAGAATCGAAGGCCTGAGATGCTTTAAAAGCGTTGTACAGAGCTTCTTCCTGTTTGATTTTGTTCACCATGTTTTTGTTGATGGTTTCTTTGGGGATACTGACGCATACATAGGTTACATAGCGTTGGCCGTTTGGCGTATCTTCCATGGTGGGTTTTTGTTTGGTAACCAGAGTATTTGAGAATTTTGCTTTGGAGACGTTTTTTACCACTTTACTGGTAAGTTTGGTTATGGTAGGATCAACCACGCCAGCTTCTTCCTCAAAGCTTTTTACCATACCCTGTACGTATGATTCTACATACTGAGCAGCTTCCAGCATTGCGTTGTTTTTAGCAGCATCAAAAGAAAGGTTGCGGCTGGTACTTTCACCGATGCCGAAGGTGTTTACATAGTCAGGATTATCCTGCAACATCCACCAGTCGGGAGTCCAGAGTTCTTTCGGGCCACTTGCCTTTTTTTCTTTGCCGCATCCGGCAATAACGACGACTGCGATCATCAGAATGATTAAAAGTTTCCAATTTTTCATTATTCCTCCTTTGGTTTACTGAATACTCTGTTCGTTTGAGATAAAGTCCACCCGGTTTTCGGGTATGATCTCGTGGTTTTCGTCTATGTGGAATACATGCCAGCAATTTCCCTTTTGGTTTGTTGGAATCTCAAAGGATGCCAGCAGTTTATTCTTACCATATACGTGCACCGTTGCTCCACTGCGGGAGAGTTTTTTGCTTCGTTTTTTCGAACGGTTACTGTAGTCAAATACTGAGTAACTGTAGTTGCCAACCGCCGGTTTATAGATGGTAATGGTTTCCGGGCCATAGCCGGAAGTATCATCACGGTCGAGAAAATCTTTACCGCCAATGAGTACTTTGTGACGATACCAGATGTGGAATTGTCCCCCTTCCGGGAAGGGCCCGGTAAGGTGTGCATCCAGATCTGCAGGCCGACTGCCCCAGGTAACAACGATACGGAATTCTTTGATTTCCGGTGACAGTGCACAAATCACTTCCCGGGGTGTTTCATCCAGTCCCATGCGGGTCTTCACGGTCATCCCGATAAAACCCTCTTTACCGCAGGAGATAGTGTGTTCTCCCAGATCTGCATCAAATAAAAAGATGCCGGTTTCATCGGTGACAAAGGTTTTTTGGGATTGGATGTTATCGATTTTTACAACCTGTGCGCCATCCAGAGGCTCTCCTGTGAGAGCGCTCACGACGCGACCAACAATGAGACGGGATTTGGGATAGTATTTTATCTCTGTATCTATCTCCCCTTCGTCTGCATCCAGAGTAAGCACTTTACATGCCAGCCCCTGGCCTGCCGGGATGGGAATCGTCTGCATTATGTGGCCGTTTTTAAAAACCGTAACAACCGGTTTTGAACGGGCGATTAATCCGGGATCGGCATTCATATCCTGGTCGGCAAATTTGTCTTTGATCCACAGGGTGAAGTAGCCTTCGTCTGCGGAAATCTGGAAAACCTGCATTGCCTGGGAAGACATCCCTTCGCCGAGAGATACCAGTTTTCCATCCAGAGCGGTACCGCTGGATACGCCATTGAGAAAGCCGAAATCCTTTCCGATAGAACCACTTACAAATCCGTTGCATTCACCTTCAAACTCATCCCAGGATAGATGAATTTCATAATGTGCAGCAAAAAGCAGGGTGGCCCACAACATGATTAGTGGGATAATGAATCTCTTCATGTAACCTCCGGTGCTAAAGTTGGAAAAGTGAAACTTAGGAGTCAAGTAAAAATCTTTTATTCTCCCTATCTGCCTGTGCCTTGGCTACAGGTCGAGATTTTCCTCCGGGGTTCCATAGGTTTTTTCAACCTTGATCAAATGCAAAAAACCAACCCCCTGCTCGTCTAGGTCAATGCCGTTTTCTTTGAGAAGCAACACCAGTTTGGTGGCATCGTGGCGATGGGTAAGGGTGGCGATAATCACCTGGGAAGATTTGGATTTCCCCTGAGCCATATAGCTCAATCCGGCAAAGACAGGCATTTCGTAGGCCATTTTGCGGGCCATGGATACGCCATTAAGCAAGGTAGCTCCAGTGATGCCGATCTCCACCATTGCAGCCAGCACGTCTTCGGTGTGGGCCTCGTTGTGCAGAGTAAGGTACATCAGAAAATTACCCTCTTCATCATCCAGAGAAGTCTGCTCATCATACCGATAAATCAGTTCGGCGATTTGCTGAACATTCTCAGCATCGAGGATTTGTTTTCGGAATACCTCAGTGCGCAGCAGGCGGGATGCATGAGCCAGAAGCCGCAGATATTCGCGGTTTTTATCTTCAGGGCATCCAAAGAAAAAGATGATCCGTGCTTCGCCGTTATCCGGATGCTGATAATCGATTCCCTCATGGTGAACAATGATGGAGACGAAGAGTTTATCGATGACGTTACTGCGGGCGTGAGGCAGAGCCACGCCGGGAATAAGCTCGGTGTTGGCCATCTCCTCCCGTTCGATGAGGGTGGCTAAAAACTTCTTTTTATGGGTAATGTAGTCATGCTGATAGGCATGACTTACCATGCCTTCAAAGAGCTCTTGTTTGGTAGAGATGGGCGGGTCGATAATGATAAGGTTGGTATCCAGGATTTCCTTCCACATAGTCTCTCCTTAAAAGGATTTTCCCCGCATCTGCGTGAAGCCAAACTTGAGCAGAAACGGAGTGATTATCGCACTTACGATAACCATGATGATGGTGGCAGAGAGGATGTCTGGTGGCAGGATGCCATTGGCGAAGCCCATGTTTGCCACAATAAGGGCTACCTCGCCACGGGGAATCATCCCGGCACCAATACGAAATGCCCGGGTTGAATCGAAATGAATCAAACGCGCTCCCAAGCTGCTGCCCAACAATTTTCCCACAATAGCCAAAACGATGAAGGAGATGAGAAACAGCGGTTCTGTTTCGATTTCCAGCAGATCAAACTGCAACCCGATATTCACAAAAAAGACATCCACAAAAAAAGATTTTCCCACTTTGGTAATGCCATCCTGCACCGCATTGCGGTACTGGGTTTGCCCGATGAATAATCCGGCAAAATACGCGCCGGTAATGCCGGCTAACCCGGTGCGCTCGGCAAACCACGAATAAAGCAACACCACGGCAATTGCCAATGATACCACAACATTATCCATCAATACTCGTTTGAGATTGAGAAAAAAGGGCTTTATTACAAACATCCCTACGACAAAGGCGACAATGAAAAAACCGACGATCTTGGCAATGGATATAAACAGTACCGAGTTATCCTGATGACCACTGGCCACACCAAAAACCACAGTAAGCAGCAGGATGCCAATGATGTCATCGATGATGGCGGCATTGACGATACATCGGCCTTCCAGGCTCCGTAGCTTTCCCAGATCAATCAGGGTCATCACGCTCACACTCACACTGGTTGCAGTAAAGAGGACGCCCACCACCAGACTCTGAATAAGGTTGTGAGAAACGATCCATGATAACCCGCCCCCCAGGAAAAAGGGCAGAATGATCCCACCCAAAGCGGGCAGCAGGGCTTGCTTGGAGTCGGTGCGAATCTGCTTGATATTGGTTTCCAATCCAGCTTCAAAGAGCAGGAAAAGCACACCCACCTGGGCAATCCACTGAATTACCGCATCGGGTTCGATGAAGTGAATAACCGTGGGCCCAAGTACCACCCCAAGTATCAGCATCCCGATAACCGGAGGCAACTTGAGTTTCCTGGATATGGCTCCCAGAACCTTGGATAAGAAGATAATGATGGCCAGGTGTAGGAGAATGTTTTCGTTTTCCATTAGTGGTTGATAGAACGCTGTTTGGCCAGATGCTGGTCATAGGTTTGCGAGAAAATATGTCGTCCGTTATTGGCGAAGAAAAAGAAGTAATCGGTTTTTGCCGGATGCAGTACGGCAGCGATAGTTGATTTTGCTGGAGAGCAAATCGGGGTGGGCGGGAGTCCGGGATATTTGTAGGTATTATACGGAGAATCTACTTTCAGGTCACGATAATAGATTTCAGTACGGGATTTTCCCATCTGCTCCAGAGTATAAGCCACAGTGGGGCATGCCTGCAGAAGCTGATCATCTTCGATGCGATTAAGGTACACGCTGGCAATAATCGGCTTCTCCTCTTCCACCCGGGCCTCTCGCTCTACGATAGATGCCAGGGTGATGGTTTCGTAAAAACTCAGGATCTGGCCGGGCTTGAAGTCCAGCGGTGCCGTTTGAATAAAAAACTCTCGGGTCATATGCTTAAGGATGAATTCTTCACTTGCGCCATCGGGGAAAAAATAGGTTTCGGGGAAGAGAAAACCTTCCAGTGATGGGACGTCAAGTCCGGTGCAGAGGCGTACAAAGGTGGTATCATAGGCTAATGTGTAAAAGGTGGTAAACTGCCCGAAGTGCTTCTTGGCTAAAAGCCTGCTGGTTTTGGCGATGGTGAGTCCTTCCGGGATGGTGATGCGATTGAGCTTTACCTTTCCCCGCTGGATGGTTTCTACCACATTTGCCATGCTCAGATTGCCGTCAAATAGGTAGGTTCCATAATCCAGCGATCCCTGCACTCCACGAAGACGCACATAGGCATAAAAAAGCAGGTCGCTTTGTATCACACCGCGATTGAGCAGTTTAGATGCAATACTGTGGGCCGATTCTCCCTGTTCTATGGTGAGGAGAACTTCATCTACCGGAGTAGGAAGGTAAATAAGGTTGATATTGTAACCCACGATCATCAGGGCAACAATGCCAAAGATGAGGAGCAATTGCCGAAGAAGTTCTTTCTTCATTGGTTATCCATATAACTTTGAAGCAAAATCGAAGCGGCGACCATATCGATCACGGCCCGTTCCTCCCGAAAGGAGTAGCCCAGCTTTTTCAAGGCACTATTTGCTTCTACAGTGGTATAACGTTCGTCAAAAAACTGCACCGGCAGAGAAATTTCCTCCCGCAGTTTTTCTTCGAACACACGAACTTCACGGGTTTTATCGGTATCTTCACCGGCCAGATTCAGGGGTAATCCCAACACCACCTCACCCACATTTTCCCTGGCAATAATGGTGCGCAACTCATCAAAAAACGAATCACTATTTGCCAATACCCGATAGGGCCTCGCGATAATGCGCAGGGGGTCGGAAATGGCTATGCCGATGCGAACCGTTCCAAAATCGATAGCTAAAATTCTGGTGATCGACATGACTTACCGTGTCAACCCTGTGGACATCTGTGTTGCTCCGGCCACGTTACTCTTTGATGTCCTCTTCGGGGACACTTTCTTTGAGTACTTCGATTTCTTTTTCCAGGTCTTCGATCTCTACTATCTGTTCATCGATTTTTTGGATCAATGTGGCAATTTCGGGGAATTGCTCAAATTTATCCCGATTGGAAAACACCAGCTCCCCAATCTCCGTTTTGGTGGATTTAACATGGGATTTCAGGCTGTTGATCTTCAGCTTCAGCCCGGATATCTTACCAACTTCTTCAACTTTACCGATTACTTTGGAAAGGGCAACGCCAGCTTCCTTGCGGACATTAGCAAAAAATTTCATATCCATATCTACCTCCCATTTTTAAAGATAAATTTGCAGAACTCTTTTATTTGTCAATTTCTTTGCTTCTTCGCATGATGCTTTGTTCCATAGAAGGGAAAAAACAAAAAAGTTGGCACTCTATTTGCGTCTAATAATATAAAAGAAGATAAAAGGAGATATATATGAAAAAGCTTTTAATACTATTTGCCCTTTTCACTGCCGTCAGTGCATGGTCTGGTACCCATTCCATCCAGCTGGATGCACCCGCCACTACCGTGGATGTGATTAACAACAGTGAGCAAGCCGTTACTTTTTATTATGCACTGGATGCATGTAACACCATTGATATTCAGACACAACAAGGCACCTTCACCGAAATCAGCGTGCCGGGGTACAGTCATTCCACCCAGGTGGGAGCTCCCAAACTTCCCGTGCTGCGCAAGCTTATCGCCGTTCCTCTGGGCGCAGAAGTTCAGTTGACTCTTCGGGATTTTACTACGCAGGAAATTTCCCTTGCTGACAACGGCATTATCACCAACATTATGCCAGCCCAGGAATCGGTATCCAAAAGTGCTGATCCAGCTTCGATAAAATTTTCTTTTGATGAAGCCCAATACCAGATCGATGGCTACAATCAGACCAAATTGGTAGCGGTGGAAGAAGTTGGCATTATGCGCGGTGTACGCCTGGTAAACCTGGTGTTCAGCCCGATTCGCTACAATCCCGTACAAAAAAGCCTGAAAGTTTACAACGACGTTACCGTGGATATAGCGTTTACCAATGCCGACCTGGCTTCCAGTGAGATGCTGCGTCGCACTACCTATTCACCTTTTTTTGAAGCGCTGTATCAGCAGCAGCTTCTCAATTACCTCCCTCTGGCAACCCGGGATGATCTTACCACCTATCCTATCAAATATCTGGTGATCGCAGACCGTATGTTCGAGACCCAGATGGAACCCTTTGTTGAGTGGAAAGTTCAATCCGGTTACGAAACATCCATGGTGTTTACCGACGAAATCGGCACTTCAACCACTGCCATCAAGACATATATTCAAGGTCTTTGGGATGCCGCTACCCCTGCAGACCCCGCACCTACCTTTGTACTCTTCGTAGGGGATACCGGCCAGATTCCCGCCTGGAACGGCTCCACCGGCAGCCATGTAACAGACCTGAATTATGTGCTGCTGGAAGGTAATGACAAAGTCCCCGAAATGTACTACGGTCGTTTCTCCGCAAACAATGCTGCCGAGTTGCAACCCCAGATCGATAAAACCTTGATGTATGAAAAATACGAAATGCCGGATCCCTCTTACCTGGAAGAAGTCGTGATGATCGCCGGTATGGACAGTAACCACGGAAATACCTGGGGCAATGGACAGATTAATTATGGAACGGAAAATTATTTCAATGCTGCCCATGGCATCACGTCTCACACCTACCTCTATCCTCAGTCGGGAAGTAATGCGGCAAACATTGTACAAAACGTGAGCGATGGTGTAGGCTATGTGAACTACACAGCACATGGCAGCTCTACCAGCTGGGCAGACCCCAGCTTTACCATCGCCGATATCAACGGACTGCAAAACAGCGGAAAATACCCGGTGGTTGTGGGTAACTGCTGTCTTACCAACAAATTTGAAATTCCCACCTGCTTCGGAGAAGCATGGCTTCGGGCCGAGGACAAAGGCTCTGTAGCCTACATCGGCGGAACCAATTCAACCTATTGGGATGAAGACTTTTTCTTTGGCGTAGGGGCTGGTACCGTGAGTGCAAATCCAACCTATGCCGGTACAGGCATGGGCGCTTATGATGGCATCTTCCACGATCACAACGAACCCTTCGCCGATTGGTTCACCACCACCGGCGGCATTATTTATCGTGGAGACCTGGCCGTAGTAGAAGGCGGCGGAAACTTCAATTATTACTGGGAAATCTACTCCCTGATGGGAGATCCTTCTCTTACTCCTTATATGGGCGTCCCCAGCGAAAACACCGTGGTTACTCCCAGCACAATATTCATCGGCCAAACCTCCGTCACCATCACTGCAGAACCCTACTCCTATGTTGGCCTTTCCATGGATGGCGACATTTATGGCCGGGGACTGGTAGACGAAACCGGTACTCTGGTGCTTGACCTTGTTCCTATCGGAACTCCTGGAAATGCCACCCTGGTGATTACTGCACAAAATAAACAACCCGTCATCCAAACGGTTGAAGTGATCCCCAACAACGGCCCCTACGTGGTAGTAGATAACTTCAGCGTAATGGCCGGTGGCAACGACGTGATTGAATTTGGCGAAACTGCCGACCTCTCGATAGACGTCACAAACGTAGGCACACAAAATGCAGATAACGTTACGGCAACCATCACCACATCCGATACCTACATCACCCTCATCGATGACAACGAAACCATCGGAACCATCACCGCCGGACAGACAATCTCCCTGACAGACGCCTTCCAGTTCAGCGTTGCCAACGATGTTCCCAACAACCATTCTTTCATGCTGGATGTTACCTTTACCGGCGACCAGGGTACATGGAACGGTGTGATCCCACTTTCGGCCTACGCTCCGGAAATCAGCGTGAATGCCATTACCATAGTCGATGGCGACAACAACCGACTGGATCCCGGCGATACAGCGGACATGGTGATAAACCTGAAAAACTTTGGCGGCGCTCTGGCAACCAACGTCATTGCATCCCTGAGCTGCACCAATGCCGATATTACCATCAACACAGCCTCGGCAACCATCGCCGCTCTGGCGGCAGACCAAAGTGAGGCTATTACTCTCAATGTTTCGGTGGCTGCAACAGCGCAAATCGGCGACCTGGCAAACTTCACTCTGGCTATCTTGGCAGATAACAACTACACCACCCAGGAGCTCTTCAGTTTCAGCATCGGCCTCTGCCTGGAAGACTTTGAAACCGGCGACTTCTCATCCTATCCCTGGACCTTTAGCGGCAATGCCGACTGGCTTGTAAGCCCCGACGGCGCTTATGAAGGCGCCTACTGCGCTCAATCCGGCGATATCAGCGACAACCAGTCTACCTCTCTGGAAATTGAACTGGATGTCCTCGTCGATGGCGAAATCTCCTTCATGAAAAAAGTTTCCTCCGAAAGTAGCTGGGACTTTTTGAAATTCTATATTGATGGACAGGAGAAGGATACCTGGAGCGGTACGGTGGATTGGAGCGAAGAAACCTACCCTGTTACTGCCGGAACCCACACCTTCAAATGGAGCTACACCAAAGATACATCCGTGAGCAACGGCTCCGACTGCGCGTGGGTCGATTACATTATCTTCCCCACCATCGGCAATGCAGCTCCGGCTCAGATATCGGTAAATACTTCCGAAATATCTATCAATATGAATACCAACACTACCGCATCGGAATCCTTCGAGATATCCAATGTCGGTGGCTCTGATCTTACCTACACTATAATGGTGCAGGAAGTCCCTGCTAAAATGGATAAAAGCATCGCTGGCTCGTACGTGGAACTCTCGGCAGACGACTTCCTTCCCGGGCAGACAACCACCTGGACGCTTTCCGCCTTCAATGGCTCTACCGATAGCGAATGGCTCACCCTGGTAACCCTCGACTTGCCCGCTGGCGTGTCTGCTATCTCTTCCACAGACCTCATCGGTGGCACCGCACCATTGGTAACCAATAACGCTACCGGCAACGGTGTGACTGTGGAGTGGATTGATGACAACGGTGGCTATGGAAATATCCATGGTAACGAAACAGCTCAGGCTCAGTTGGAAGTAACCATCGACGCTGGTTTTGTTGGGGACATGACCCTGAACTACCATATGGAAGGCGACATCTGGGGAGGAGAACCTCATCAGCTGGATGATTCGATCTTCCTGGTAAATCTGGGAACTACCATTACATGGATGAATGTAACTCCCACCTCCGGCACTGTAACTCCTTCTCAGCAAGAGACCATCACCCTGAACTTCGATACCACCGACCTGCAGGAAGGTATCTACTCCTGCAACGTGATTATCAGCAGTAACGGCGGCGACGACGTAATTATCCCCGTAATCCTTACAGTGGATGACACCGGCGCAGGCACTCCTCTCATCCCCACCGAAACGGTGCTCCACGGCAATTATCCAAATCCCTTCAATCCATCAACATCCATCAGTTACGGCCTCAGCCAGGATGCATTGGTGCGCATTGAGGTGTTTAATATCCGCGGACAAAAAGTAACAACTCTGGTAAATAAGCACCAGCAGGCAGGATATCATACTGCATCCTGGGATGGCACGGACAAGAGCGGCAAAGCCGTTTCTTCGGGCGTGTACTTCTACAAGATGAATGCCGGAAGCTTCAACAAAATCAACAAAATGATGTTAATGAAATAAGGAGAAAAGATGAAAAGATCCTTTAGCATATTTATCTTTCTGGTAATGAGCTTACTGGTTTTTGCCGATGCTTATACCGTAACGTATAGCCAACCGGCAGGAGATCAGTATCAGGTAGATTTTTCTATCGAAAATTATCAGATCGGACGGGTAATAGAAAATGGGACGGCTTACTCGACAATCGAGTTTGATGGCGGTGTACGGACTATTGAGAAAGGTTTTGCCTCAATTCCCTACCTCAGTGCTTCTATTCAATTATTGCACAACCGCAACGTGGATGTCGTGGTGGATGCTGGTGACTATACAGACATCCAGCTTACCGAGCCTCTGCTGCCATCTCGTGGAACTATCTATCGTAATCAAGACCCTGCAACCATTCCCTATAGCATCGCTGAAGAATCATTGGTGGATGCATTTTATCCTGCTGAACCGGCTACCGCAGCCACTCCCTTTGTGATTCGCGACATACGGGGAACCACCGTATATGCCAATCCCTTCCAATACAATGCAGCACGCAATGTATTGCGGGTGTACAGCAGCATGCAGGTTCGCCTGATAGAAAACAACACTCCCGCCATAAACCCCGTTGCACAATCTGGTGCCCGGTTGGCCCGGGTGATGGATTCTCTCTATCGTTCAGCTTTTATCAATTATCAACCACCAAACAGCCGCTTTGATCATGAGATCGATGAGCTTGGCTCGATTTTGGTGCTCTACACCAGCCGCGACGTTAATGCCATCCAGCCTTACATCGAATGGAAACAGGAAAAAGGCCACATCGTTTATACCGAAGAAGTGGCTACCGGCACAAATGTACAATCAAACATCCAAAACTGGTACGACCTGCATAATGACATCCTGTATGTACTGTTGGTAGGAGACTGGGCAGATATAAAAGGTCCTACATCCGGCGGTGCACCGGTTGACCCAAATATGGGCCGCGTGGTAGGGACAGACATCTTCCCCGACATCATCATCGGTCGCTTTTCTGCTAACAGCGCAGACCACGTAACGGCTCAGGTAAACAAAGTGCTGAGCTATGAAAAAACTCCTGATGTAACCGAAGACTGGTATCATCGGGGATTGGGCATCGGCTCTGAGGGAGGCCCCGGGGATGACGGCGAAGATGACTTCGAACATATTGACATTATCAAAGAAGAACGCCTGCTACCCTTTACCTATAGCGAAGTTGCCGAAGCATACAGCTATTCCGCCAGCGTATCTCAGGTTGCTACCGCCGTTAACGACGGTGTGAGTGTGATCAACTATTGCGGCCATGGCTCATCCACATCCTGGGTAACTACCGGATTTAACAACAGCAACGTAAACCAGTTGAGCAACGGAACAAAGCTGCCCTTTATCTTCTCGGTTGCCTGTGTAAATGGTGAATTCAACAACAGCAGCGATTGCTTCGCAGAAGCATGGCTGAAAAAAGCCGACGGCGGTGCATTGGCCATGTACGCTTCTACCATCAACCAGTCCTGGAACCCACCGATGATGGCCCAGGACTATATGAACGATATGCTGATTGGCGGATATGATTACTCTGCACATCCGGGACAAAACGGGATTTCAACCGACGTACAGAAAAGCACCTTCGGTTCTATCTGCTTCAACGGCTCTATCCTGATGTGCCTGGAAGATCCCAGCGGTGGCCCTTCAATGCTGGAAACCTGGCATGTCTTTGGTGATCCATCGGTTCAGGTTCGCACCGATACACCCAAAACTATCACCCTCTCAAATAATACTATCTTGATGGCAACCGACTACACCACTACCGTAAATCTGGATGGTGTGCCCGTGGAAGGCGCCATCGTTACCCTCTCTAACGAAGATGAAGTGTATAGCGGTGTTACCGATGCTTCCGGCTCGGTTACCATTGCCCAGAACTTCAGTTCCACATCCTGTACTATGGTTGTTACCGCCTTCAATGGCGCTACCCTTTACAATGATGCACAACCCATTATCCCCCCCACCGGTCCCTATGTAAGCTTTGCCGAATACACCATTGATGACGCTGCTGGCAATGGCAACGGCTTGATGGATTATGGCGAAACCATCAGCTTGGGTCTCACCCTGGCAAATGTGGGTATAGAAGACGCCACAAACGTAGAAGTTACCATCTCTACATCCGATAGTTATGTTACCATCACCGATGCTACCGAAAACTTCGGTACTATCCCGCAAAACGGTACTCAAACAGTCATCGATGGCTTCGCACTGGAAGTGGCTGAAAACATCCCCGACGGACATACGGTTTCCTTCGATATCTCTGCCGTTGGACAGGCTACCTGGACAAGTTCCTTCTCCATCCCCGGCCATTCAGCCGCATTGGCATTTGATACCTTCTCTATCGATGATACTGCGGTAGGTAACGGCGACTACCAGTTTGATGCCGGTGAAACCGTGGAACTGCTTTTGACCATAAATAATACCGGTAGCGCAGACGCCTATCAGGTCATGGGTCTCCTGTCATCCACCGATCCCTACATTACCATAAACACCACAGCCAGCCAGAACTTTGGTGATGTGGCGGTGGGCGCAACTGCTCAACAATCTTACAGCGTAACTGCTGATGCTGCCACTCCTCAGGCCTACATGGCAAGCTTCATGCTGGCACTTACAGCCGACATGGGCATCATCGCCAATGGCTCTTTCAGCACCCAGATTGGTGGCTATCTTATCGATGAACACTTCGATAACTTCCCACCAACCGACTGGACAACCACAGGTGGCACTAACTGGGAAGGTGGTTCCTCCAATAATGCTGGCGGCGAAGCTCCCGAAGCTCATTTCAACTGGTCACCTTCTACTACCGGCATCCAGCGCCTGGTATCTCCGGTGCTCAATACAACCGGTTCAACTTCTCTGGAATTGCAGTTCAGCCACATGGTAAATGACTACAACGGTGACTATGAAATCCGCGTAGAAACTACCAGTGATGGTCAAAACTGGAATACCGTATGGTCTCTGAACCCCAGTGCCAACGTAGGCCCCGAAGTGGTGAACGAGACAATCTCTACGCCGGACGTTGGTTCTCCTACTTTCCAGGTAGCATGGACTTTTGACGGCAATTCCTTTAATATAAATCACTGGTATGTTGATGATATCATTCTTTCCGGCGGCAGTGGCGGCGTGGAAGTTGGCTTCATCGGCGGTATTGTATCGTTGGTTGGCGGCACTGGAAACGTGGAAGATGTCGCTATTACTGTGGGTACT
>Ga0190304_1000926_pt1 | contig 13555 bp, 11 predicted proteins | sample 48700712_MG_FD_161670 | JGI IMG/M metagenome (GOLD analysis project Ga0190304, IMG submission 161670) | Hydrothermal vent sediment bacterial communities from Southern Trench, Guaymas Basin, Mexico - 4870-07-1--2_MG | ecosystem: Environmental > Aquatic > Marine > Hydrothermal vents > Sediment ... | reverse complement strand
CTCCGAATCTGCCTCGCCTCCCTGTCATTTTTTATCGAGATTATTATTTCTCCCTTTCGGTTCCTTATTAAAACTTTTCTTTCTAATTTTGTCCCGAAATTTCGTCCTGAAAGAAATAAACACCAGCCTTAAATAGGCTAAAAGAGGATGCGAGGGCTTTCCCTTTGAACCTGTTGACAATACCGATTTGCTGAAGCTATAATGAAGGGCGGTGATAAAGGCGATAGTTTTTGACCTCGATAATACCCTTGTGGATTTTATGCGCATGAAGGAGCAGTCCGTCATCTCCGCCGTAGAGGCGATGATAGATGCCGGGCTGACCATGAGCAAAGAGGAAGCCATCGATAAGATATTCGAGGTCTACAAAAGGGAGGGCATTGAGGACCAGAAGGTTTTCGACAAATTCCTCGCGGAGTATGTAGGGGATATCGATTACAGGATCCTGGCGGCTGGAATTGTAGCTTACAGAAGGGCCAAGGAGGCATCCCTTGTCCTTTATCCTCACGTCCAGTATACCCTCATGGAGCTTCTGAAGAGAGGACTGAGGCTTGCTGTCGTTTCCGATGCCCCCAGGCTGCAGGCCTGGACGAGGTTGGCTCATTTCGGCCTTCACCACTTTTTCGAGGTTGTCGTCACCTACGACGATTCGAAGGAGAGAAAACCCTCTCCAAAGCCCTTCCTCATCACTCTTGAGCGGCTGGGCGTCGAGCCCGGCGAGAGTATCATGGTGGGAGACTGGGCGGAAAGGGATATCACAGGCGCCGCCAAAATCGGGATGATAACCGTTTTCGCCCGCTACGGGGATACCTTCGGCACCGTGAATTCGGGAGCCGATTATGATATAGATGACATCATCGAGCTTTTGAGGATAGTCGATGAACTGAACTCCACCGGAAGGGAGAAAGGGGCTTGAAGGCAGGTGAGCTTGCTGAACTTCTCGGAGGCGACCTCGAGGGAAATCCCGATGCTCCCGTTAGGAAGCCCGTTCCCCTCGAACAGGCGGGCGAAGGCGATACCGCATTATTGTTATCTCCGGATTTTGAGAAGAAAATAGATCCCAAAAAGGTCGGGGTGCTCATAGCGGGCCAGAGGCCCGGCAAGATAGAAGCCTCAGCCCTTATACTGGTGCCCGATCCGAGGAGAGCTATGATCGCCCTCCTCGAGAGATATGCCCCTGCCGAAGAGATCCCTCCGGGAGTATCGGAGCTCGCGCGGGTAGGGGAGGGCACGTCGGTTGGGGATGGCTCCGCCGTTATGCCCTTTTCCTGTATCGGAAAGAATGTCAGCATAGGAAGGAACACGAGGATCTATCCTTTTACCTATGTGGGGGATGGGGCTTCGATCGGCGATGATTGCATTCTCTATCCGGGGGTCTATATCGGAACTAACTGTGTTGTCGGCAACAGGGTGATCGTGCATTCGGGAGCCAGAATAGGAGCTGACGGTTTCGGGTTTTTCAGGATCGATGGAAAATACGTCAAAATACCGCAGATCGGGAGGGTGGTTATAGAGGACGATTGCGAGATAGGGGCAAACGCGACGATAGACAGGGCTACTCTCGGGGAGACGAGAATCGGCAGGGGAACCAAGATCGACAACCTCGTCCAGGTAGGGCACAACGTTACCATCGGATCCGATACTGTGATAGCAGCTCAGACCGGTATCGCAGGGAGCACGGAGGTGGGCAGTGGGGTGATGATGGGCGGCCAGGTCGGCATTGCAGACCACCTCGTAATAGGAGATAATGTGGTGATAATGGCAAAAAGCGGGATAACACAGAGCATTCCCCCGGGGAAAGTATATTCCGGGTATTTCGCCCGCGAGAGAGGCAGTTTTCTCAAGTCACAGATGCTTTTTTACAAGCTTCCAGAGATCTGGAAGAGGCTGAAAAAACTGGAGGAGAAACTTGCCGGCTCAGAGAACACTAAAGGAGAAGATCAGTCTTAAGGGCAGAGGGCTGCACACCGGTGAGCCCGTGGAAATGGAGATATCGCCGGCCCCTCCCGGGACCGGCTTCGTATTCGTGAGAAGAGATATAGAGGGATCTCCCAGCATCGTGGCTTCCCTGGAAAACGTTGTTTCGACGGAGCGGGGCACGTCGTTGAAGATAGGTGAAGTGGCCGTGTACACGGTCGAACACGTTCTCTCAGCCCTCTATGGGATGGGCATCGACAACGCCTGCATAGAGCTCAATGCTCCCGAACCCCCTTCTTTTGACGGAAGCTCATTGCCGATCGTCAAGGAGATAGAGAAAACCGGCATAGTGGAACAGGATGTCGAGAGGGAGATACTCGTCCCGGAAAAACCGGTATTATACCAGGAAGGAGGCGTAACCATAACTCTTCTCCCGCTCCAGGGTAAGCTCAGGGTCAGCTATGGGATTGACTATCCGGATAAGGGCTTTGCCCCGCAGTATATCAGTCTCGATATAACCCCTGAGGTTTACTCCAGGGAAATCGCTCCGGCGAGGACCTACGTTTTTTACGATGACCTGGAGGCAATAAGGGAGAGAGGACTGGCTAAAGGAGGAACCGAAGATAACGCAATAGTCTTCAGGGAAGGTAAGATCATCAATGGACCTCTCAGGTTTCCCGATGAGCCTGTGCGGCACAAGGTCCTCGACCTCCTCGGAGACCTGGCCCTTGTGGGGAAAAGGGTAGAAGGGCACGTTGTGGCGGATCGGGCTGGCCACGCTCACCACATCGCCTTCGCCAGAAAACTTCAGAAGAGCCTTGCTCTTCCTGCTTTCGACATTATGGATATTCTTTCCTTTATGCCCCATCGATATCCCTTTCTCCTCGTTGATCGAATTCTGGAGGTGGAGGAAAACAGAGCTGTGGGCCTCAAGAACGTCACCATAAACGAGCCCTTTTTCCAGGGGCACTTCCCGGGCGATCCCATAATGCCGGGGGTGCTTATAGTGGAGGCGATGGCCCAGGTCGGCGGCGTTTTGCTTCTATCAAGGGTTGAGGATCGCGAAAACAAGCTTCTTTACTTCAGCGGGATCGATGAGGTCAAGTTCAGGAGGCCGGTGAGACCCGGCGATCAGATCATATTCGAAGTGGAGCTTCTGAGGTTTAAGGGGCGGATGGCTAAAATGAGAGGAGAGGCACGGGTTGACGGCCAGGTAGCTGCCTCTGCGGTCATGATGGCAGCCATAGTTGAGAGAAAATGACGAAGATTCACCCTTCCGCTTACGTCAGCAGTAAGGCCGTTATCGAGGACGAAGTGGAGGTCGGCCCCTACTCTTACATCGGAGATGGCGTGATAATAAAGAGAGGCGCGGTTATCTCCTCCTCCGTCAGGATCGAGGGCGACACCGAGATCGGCGAGGGAACCGAGATCGGCCACGGTTCGGCCATAGGCCTTCCCCCTCAGGATCTGTCCTTCAAAGGCGAGAGAAGCAGGCTCGTGATAGGAAAGGATAACAGGATACGTGAGTTCGTTACTATCCACAGGGCCACCGGAGAGGGTGAGGAGACGAGGATAGGCGACAGGAACTTCATAATGGACTACGTCCATATCGCGCACAATTGCAGGATAGGCTCCGATGTGGTGCTGGTTAACATGGCGCAGCTCGCAGGCTATGTCGAGGTTATGAATTATGCCTACATCTCAGGGCTCGTGGCTTTCCATCAATACGTTAGAGTTGGCGAACACGCCTTTATCGGCGGGTTTTCCAGGGTGACGCAGGATGTCCCTCCTTACCTCATGGCCCTCGGGATTCCGCTCCGGGTTATAGGGGTGAATGTGGTCGGTCTCAGGAGAAGGGGATTTTCCTCCGATGTCATTATGACCCTTCGAAAGGCTTACAAGCTGATATACAGGAGCGGATTGAACCTCTCTCAGGCTCTGAATCGGATAAGAGAGGAGCTGCCGATCACGGAGGAGCTAAAGAACCTCCTGGGCTTCATAGAAACTTCAAAGAGGGGCATAACGCTGAAATCAGGCGAGGGAGAGGATGACGGTTAAGCTCAAAATAGGTGTAGTGGGTGTCGGACACCTCGGGAGCCAGCATGCCCGTGTGCTGGCGGAGATCGAGGAGTCGGAGCTCGTGGGAGTCTATGATATTGACCGGGAGAGGGCGAAGGCTGTGGGAGAGAGATACGGCGTTGCCGCCTTCTCGAGCCTCGAGGAACTCCTCGGCGAAACGGAGGCCGTGAGCTGTGCTGTGCCGACCGAGTCGCATTACGAGGTGGCCAGGGAGGTATTGAGGGCGGGCAGACACCTCTTCCTTGAAAAACCCATGGCCAGGACCGTGAAGGAAGCCGAGGAACTGTTGGACCTTGCTGTAAAAGGCGGCCTCAAATTCCAGATTGGTCACATTGAGAGGTTTAATCCCGCAGTTTTGAGAGCTCAGGAATTCATAAAAGACCCCAAGTTTGTAGAAGCCCATCGACTTGCTCCCTACAACCCTCGTGGCACCGATGTCGATGTCGTGCTCGACCTGATGATACACGATCTCGACCTTCTGCTCCACTTTATGGGAAAGTATCCCGTGAAGGTAGATGCTGTGGGGGTTCCCGTCCTCACAGACAAGGTGGACATAGCCAACGTGAGGCTGGAGTTCGAGGGCGGAGAGATAGCGAACGTGACCGCCAGCCGTGTCTCGGTTGAGAAACTCAGAAAAATCAGGCTATTCCAGAAGGACACTTATATTTCCATCGATTATCTCAATAAGAGCATCGACCTCTACAGAAAGAGAAACGGCGAGATAGTGCCTTTCCCTCTTGAAGTGGACAGGTCACTGGAACCCCTGAAGCTGGAACTCAGGGCTTTCGTTAGGTCGGTTCTCGAGAACAGGACTCCGCCCGTGTCTGCAGAAGAGGGAATACTGGCCCAGAGGCTTGCGGAAGAGGTCATCGAAAAAATAAAGCAGAGGCTCGAGAGGGCGAAGTTGCTGTGAGGATAGGGGAGGTTCTTTTCTCGAAGAGGGGGTATGTCGGCATACCCTATTTCCTTCTGGTTCTGTTTCTGTCAAAATGGGACTCCCGTCTGTTTATTGTCGGCCTCCTCATCTGCCTCTTCGGCGAAATCCTGAGGCTATGGAGCGTCGCTTATGCAGGCCTTACCACGAGAGGGAGAGAGATAACGGCGAAAACCCTCGTTACCTCCGGGCCATATAGCTTCGTCAGGAATCCCATCTATCTGGGTAATTTTCTTATCGGCCTTGGTTACACCGTCGCTCTCGGGGTCCTGCGCTGGGAGGTGCTGGCCATCTATTTCATCGGTTTTTTTCTCGAATATTACCTTATTATCAGGGCCGAGGAATCTTATCTGGAGCAAAAATTTGGCGAGGAATACAGTAGATACAGGGCGTCCGTCCCGCGCTTTCTTCCTAAAGTCTTCAGGCGATATTCATCAGCAGAAAACGTGAGTCCGGATTTTAAGATGGCCCTTTTATCCGAGAAGAGCACACTGTTGCTTCTTCTCGGCCTCTATGTCCTCTTTTTTCTGAGATTAAGTTTTTTCTTTCAGAACCCGAAATAGAGTCCCCCCATAAAGCCGAGATCGTTGAGATTATCGTCTTCGAGGAAGACTTTGCTGTACTTGAGTTCAAAAACTGCTCCTACGGGAGACAGAGGCGGTTTCACCCTCGTCCCGAGGAGCGCGTGAACGTCGGTATGGTTGTCGGTATCCTTCGAGTTTCCGCATTCGAATCCTTTCACCTCCGTCGTCCAGGATTGAATTCCCCCGCCGATGCCGAAGTAAAGTGTGAGAGGGGTAGTTGGTATGTGGACGTTGTAAAACAGGCTGGCATCGAGGGCAAGAATCTTCGTTTTCCTTTCGCAAAAACCAATTGCGATCTCACTCTTTTTCCCGAAGTAATCGGCGGATATCTGAAAGCCCGCATTTATCAGAGGAGGCTTGGCCGTTGCGAAAAGCCCTATGGCGGGGTAATTTTCACTTCCCTCATTAGAGATACGCTGTACCCCTCCCCTGAGGCCGAAGGACAGCATCTGAGCATTCAACGAAGTAAAGGCCAGCATTATGCCTGCCGCGAGCAATTTCTTCATCTTCATACCCCCTTTTTCTTTTAACCCCGAGCCTGTTAAATAATTCTAAATCCAAATAGACCCTTGCCCCTTAATTTAAATTAGAGGTTGTCAGGCATTGCTGTTTGTCGTTACTTTTTATTTTTAACAGCCTTTTGACGTTTTGCTCGCGTTTTAGTATATACGGCTTTGTAAATTGTATATCCTCGAAATTCGGAAAAATCCGGTTTTACAATTACTTCTTCGAGTTTAATAGGATTTTCAAACATATCCGCAGGAGGGCTGTAGCCAGAATAAGTAATGAAAATAACCTCCTGTCCCATAAAATTAGAATCATCTATCCAGTAACGGAACATCGAAGGCCTTGTTTTGAAATCGATACTGTATATACAGCAATTCGATGAATCCATATAAAAAGCCAACTCAGAAGCAATATGATAATTTGGCGTGAGTATAGGATAATCTTTGTACTTTTTCACTTTTTCTGCGAGTTGCTTAAACCCCGTTTCAAATCCCGTTTTCTTTTCAGATACTCTATCGTAGAAATAGGTGATAGCTTTCGTGATGTTTGCATTCAAGGGCGATGCAAATAGAAGAAAATTGATCAAAATTAATATACTCAGTGCCACACGGATTAGATGACTCCCCGGCTTTTGAAGGACACGGAGATATCTGCCCTTTAAGTGTAAGAAAATTGTGTAAACAACAGGTATTCCGGTGAAAATAAAGCTTATAAAGGGCCAGTGTGCTTCTGGCCTTGACTTCAAAGAGGTAAGGAAAAAAGTCATAAATGGAATGAAAGAATAGAGTGAGATATAGAGGAATCTCTTCTCTTTCCTTAATAAACCTCTGTAAAGGCCCAAAATAATTCCCCATATTGATGCGAAAAGGGCGAGAGGTGATACTGTTATTAAGAGTGCTTCCGCAAGAAATCGCAGATTATAAAATGTGTGACCACCTGACATGAAACCATGTGAAAGTTGGAACTTAAAAGATGCAAATCCATGTGAAAGATTCCACAGAATGTTCGGTAAAAACATCAGAAATCCGATCAGGTGCGAAAAGTAAATCTCTTTTTTAAACAGAAGCTTTCTATTTGTGAGAAAAATAAAGAAGAACGTGATAAGGGGAAGGAAGAAACCAAAATACTTCGTTAAAAGCGAAAACCCAAAAACTACCCCAGCATAATACCAGAATTTTTTCTCACCGGATTTTATTGCCCTGTAGGTAATAATTGCATAAAGTGTCCAGAAGAAGAAAAGAGGATTATCAGGGATAGCGAGGATGCCCACAATATTGAAGAGAGGTAGGAGTCGTACGTAGAAAGCACTCCAGAAAGCCATTTTTTTGTTTCGCAGTATCTCATAGGCAAGATAATACACTAAGATTGTAGTCAAAGACGATAAGACTATGAAGGGGATTCTAACACCAAGTTCAGTTTTACCCAGTATACTTGTAGATATGTATATGATCCAGGCCACAAATGGTGGGTGATCGAGGTATCCCGGTGAAAGATGCTGAGCCCAGACCCAGTAGTACGCTTCATCAAAGAATAGCTCAACTCTCCTGGCGAGAATAATTTCAAAATATGTGATTAACCCGATAAACAAAAATAGTATGGCATCCCACCGGTGAATAGTCAGTTTTTTGTTGAAAGTCCATTTGTCATTAAGAAGGAAATTAAAAATTGAACCTGCGAAAACCCCGACACAATGTGCCTGTATATACTGCATGGTCGTGGATTTAAGTAGCAGAAAATCCGCTCCCATGTTAATTATTGCTCCTAAGCTCACTGCAACATGATATTTAAGAAGGCGAACCCAGATATCTTCTTGTTCTCTGTCTCGCCACGTCCAGATGGAATTCCAGAAAAAATTGTTCAAGATGGAAACCTCGATGGCCAGAGATGATGCAATGAGGGATTTGACAGAAAAAATGTTTTTCAGGATGTATGCGATGCCGATATTCACAAGCAGGCCAGAAAGGCCAACTATTCCAAATTTGGCATACCTTTTTATCATATCTTTCCTGGCCTGCATTTTATGTCTTTATTTCTTTGCAGTTGTGAAAGAAAGATTCTAAGAATTCTTCCTTTTGAGCGTTTGAAAGAGAATGAGGGCATGACCAGGTAGAATGGTAGAAGAAGGTGAAGTATGCGAAATTCAGGCTATGTGAAGTTGAAGAGACAAAGCTGGAGAGGAGCTGGGAGGCAAAGGCCTCCAGGGAGCCCTCTTCGATTTTGATCAATTTCCCTCTAACCATTCATCTTCTCCAATTTTTTGACAGTCTCCCTTTATTATAAGGTTTCAGGTCCCCCTTCATGCAACTTACTTTGAGGTTCATGGTCAGGAAAGAGCGAAGTGCCCTTTTCCCGGAGTCTGTGCTCGTAAGTTTTCCCCGGATCGATTATGTGGATTACCTTCGCTCCCATCTCCACGAGCTTTTCGGATATCAGCAATCTGTGACACCTGAAGTAGAGTCTCTCGGCACACAATATCGCCGTTTTCTTTTTGAGAGCGACTTCGATCAGCTCTTCGAGGCCCTTCTTGAACTCCTCTGTTTCCATGTGTTCTCTGTATCCGCCCCAGGGCTGACCTTTGTATTTACGCGCCCTTCTCATTCCGCCGAGACTGTCGCCGAGCCAGAAATAGTCTATACCCCTCTTCTCGAGTGCCTCTTTAAGGTTTTCCCTGTTGAAATGCGGATATTTCCTGGATCTGGGGAAACGTCTCACGTCGACCACGGCCTCCACTCCGTATTCAGCCAGTATTTGAATTAATTCCTCGAGGGAACGGGTGGAATGCCCTATGGTGTAGACTTCGAGTTTCAAAACCTCAAGAACAGCTCCTCTGCATTGGCATAGGTTATCTCGCCGATATTCTCGGGATTGCAATTGAGGAGCTCGGCGAGGAACCTGGCGGTGTGAACGAGGAAGGCAGGTTCGTTCCTCCTGCCCCGCATGGGCACCGGCGCGAGATATGGGGCGTCGGTCTCTATCAGAATCCTGTCGACCGGGAGTATAGTTGCCACTCGCTGCAGCTTCCTGGAAAAGGTCAGGCTTCCCGAAAAGGACACGTAGAAGCCGAGGCTCACTGCCTTTCTGGCTTCCTCTTCGCCGCCGGAGAAACAGTGGAAAACGCCCTTTCTCGGAGGCATCTCTTCCTCGAGAATGCTGAAAAGATCGGGGAAGGCCTTTCTCGTGTGGATTATCACGGGGAGGTCGGTTTCTCTTGCCAGCTTGAGGTGCTCCCTGAAGACCTTTCTCTGGTCCTCTCTTGGGGAATAATCCCTGTAGTAGTCGAGACCCGTTTCGCCGATGGCGACCACTTCCGGTTCAGCTGCCAGCCTTTTCAGCTCATCGTAGATCTCTGGGGTGAACTTGTCGGAGTCATGAGGATGGAGGGCCACGGAAGCATAGATGACATCCCTGTACCTCTTCGCCAGTTCCACCGCCATTTTGGAAGACGGAACGTCGTACCCCACTACCACCATCTTTTCGACGCCCGCCTCCCTTGCTCTTTTGATGGTCTCTTCAATCTCCCCACGGAAGGCGGGATCGTTCAGGTGTGTGTGTGAATCGAAGAGCCTCATTCTTTTTTCTCTGGAACGGGATGTATCACCTCCCTTTTCGACATGCTGCACGTCCCGTCGAATTTGACGCCTTCCTGTACTATGAGCCCTTTGCACACCAGTTCCCCCTCGAAAGTGGCGCCGCTCTGGAACTCTATCTTCTCGTCGATTCTGACTGTTCCTTTGAGAATTCCCCCTATCACGGCTTCTTTGGCATGGATTTCTCCGTCGAGGTTTCCCGTTTTTCCGACAACGAGAGTTCCCTGAACGTTCAGGTTGCCCTTGAACTTTCCATCGATCCTCATTCCACCCCTGACTGAAATGGTTCCCTCTATTTCGCTGCCAGCCCCGAGCACTGTATCCATTTTTTCCTCCAATCTCTCGTTTTTAGGCATGTTCGACCTCCTTATCGTGCGATTAACAATTTTTCAACGGCTTCATCCGATTCCCTGCCGGCTTTCGCAAGGATCTTGACGAAATACAGACCGTTGGACGGCAGGTCGCCGTCCCCATCCCGACCGTTCCAGTAAATCCTGTTTTCGCCGGCGGGCATCCACAGAGAGCCGCTTTTCCATATAAGCCGGCCGGCTATAGTGAAGATTTTCAGGGAAACCCTGGCTTCCTTGTTGATGATAAAGGTGAAACTGACTCCGCCCTCATCCCTCAGGGGGTTTGGATAGGGCAGGAAATCCTGGATCGCGAGCTCTTCCTCGGCCGTCACGTGGAAGGTTTTACTCCAAACTGAAGATCGGCCGAGGTTATCGAAAGCTTTCACGTCGATCTGGATGTAACCTCCCCCACTCAGCTCTACGGGATACGTGAAGGAGCCGATCGTATCAGTCCCGGTGTAATACTCGAAGTACTTTGTCAGGTCCCGAATGTCAGAACCGCCTATTATCAAACTGATCCCGCTTTCTCCTCCGGGCAGGCTGGATGTGAGGTTTATGCCGTGCGGATCGGACAGGATCCCGCGCAGCTCGAAGCTTCCTGTGACTTCGGTGGTCTCAGCTTCAACCTCGATGCCGTTCACCTGGACCTTTATGTGAGGTCCCATGGTGTCCTGAGGGGGATGGGGATTTCTCGTGATCACCAGATCGTATCGGGCTCCGGTGCGACCCGGAAAACCCGTGGGATCGTAGGCTATGATCGTCGCGTTGTTTCCAGTGTCGATGAGAGAAGGCAGGAAGAAAGTAGAGGTGAAATCGCCTCCCTCAGACCGCGAGGAGCCGTTGAAGAGCAGGTAGGGGGGCATCAGATAGGTTGTCGAGCTTCCATGGGGAGAAGTATAGGTCGCGGTCTTTTTGACGCCGAAGGTCCTGATAGCAATCGTGTTCCCCTGGGCTCCGGATCCCGAGGCGGTGAAGGAGGAGGCGGTCTGCATGGTGTCCCCACAGGAGATCGTCATGTCGGGTTTCGGTATCCGGAAGGGGACGCCCGGGTCTCCGAGGAGGAGATAATAACGGTTGTTTTTGCCGTGCCTCACCGCCTCCCCGAGGGGATGGAGCTCGTGAGTCATTATGCAATCCTGAAAGATGGATTTGAAATAGTACTCGTTGGGGTTGGGCGAGCTCAAAGTCGCCGATGCCAGAACCCCGATTCCCGCGCCGCTCCTGACGGCCCAATCTTCGGCGATACACTTTGTTATCTCAACCCTGTCGAAGGAGGCGACCTTGCAGGAGCCTATCATTATGAAGGGATTTTTTTTGCCGTTGTCGACTTTATTGAAATCAAGGGGAGCCAGAAAGATAACTTCGTGGGTCAGCTGCCTCGGGTTCCCGTGCATGAAGCCCGTCATAACTGCTGCTCCCCGGTTCAAAAGGCCTATGAGCCTTTCCTTTCCCTCGATTCCTCTCATTTCGAGCGGCGTTATTTCTATCAGGTAGAGGTGGTCGACCTCCATAGACGGTGGAGTATAATAGCGGTACATCTCATCGCAGGACTGGACGTGGTAGAAACCTTCGAAACCCATATTACCGGCGTACTCGTCATCAGCGACGAAAACAGCCCTGTTCCTCCAGGGCCCATTGATCTCCCCCGATTCATAGAGGATTGCCTTGTCTGTGTATTCGGAAATCTCGCTGGATTGTCTGATGGGTATTCTGCCGATGAATATATCGGCAGCGTTGTCTCCGCCAGAGCCGTCCATGTCGGCGTAAAAATCGTCATAGGCGCCTCTGAGGTCGTTGTTCACGTCTATTATCTCCCAGGGCTCGTAGGGCGGCACTATGTTCCCTCCAGTTCCCCAGCGATTTTTGTAGTCGTAGGTGCCGTCCCCCATAAGAACCAGATATGTGGGCTCCCTCGTGCCATTGTCATATATATATTTGACGAAGTTCCTTATGGCAACCGGATCGGGCAGGCCGAAGCCGAATTCGTCGAATATATCTTCAATTGCGTAACCCCTTGCATTTCCGGAGGTCAATTTGAAGGCGGAATCGCCGACGTCAAAAAGGTAAAGATGATCGCTTCTCCATCGGAGCAGGCGTTCGCAGGCGCCGAGGTATCTCCTTGCCGTTATCAATATGTAATCGACACCGTCGGTTTCTGAGCGAAGATTCCTCAGCGTTTTGAGGGCGATACTGAGGGGCCTCTTTACGCCGTTTGCCGCGAAGTAAACTTTACCCGCGTGCAGTGTGTCCGAGAATTCGAAGGATCCATCGGAGGACCTGACGTTTTCGATGAGGGCCGGATTCAGCGGATCGGTGACGTCCAGGAGGTAGGCAGGTTTCTCGCCCGAGAAGCGGAGGTTGTAAATGCCCCAGGGTTCAACGGAGGCAAAATAGTAGTGAGATTGACCTCCATCATATGTGAGCCTTCTCCTGTAATGCAGGTCCAGGTAGTCGAGGTACACCTTATCGGTGGAGTCCACGGTGCCGGGGGCAGCTTTGAGCCGGAGCGTTATGGTGTTTTCGCCGTCCTGAAGGCCCGAGATGGCGACGCTGGTCCTGTAAAGGGTGATTCCGCTGACCCAGAAACTGTCCTGGGGTGTCCCATTCAGCTCGACGATTATCTGACGGAGGATACCTGTTCCCCCCACCAGGGAGACCGAAAGGCTTCCCGACGATGAAGCGAGCGGTTCAACGACGAAGACGAAACTCGTGTCCTTCTCCGAAACCAGCTTGTTCCTCTGGATAACCTCGCCCTCCCAGAGTATGCCCTTTCTTCCAAAATTCGTGAGGTTTTCCTCGTGCCTCAAGTAGGCATCGGATTCCTCGATGGAAGGCGCCGAAGCGGACGGAGTCCCGTCCTTTTCCGCCATCAGTGTTCCCCCTGATTCGGAGAGGACTCCGAGCCAGTAAACGTTGGTGTCGGCATAGGGATGTTCGAAATATCTGAATTTGCCCGTGACATAGCGATACCGCTTTAAGGGCAAACCGTAAAAGAGTACTCTGTCGCTTCCGTTGAAATATCCGTCTCCGTCGTCCTCGATCTTCATCGCGGTCATTTTCATTGATGTGTAGGCCGAGTCGATAGATGAAGGAAGGGTGTCTCCGCCGTAGCTGAAGAGAACGAGAGAGCTCGTGGGGATATTCTCGGGCAGGCCCAGTTCTCTCAGGTCGGCGTAACGTATCTCATAAAGGCCGGCGTCCAGTATCTTGATTTTGAACCATATTCCGGCGGCGTCGAAGGGATTTTCTGATTTCGGCGCCCTGCCCTTTACCCTCCACTTTTTCCCCTGTTCGTAATTAACAAAGAGCGAGGAATAAATTTTCTCAAAAGGATCGGGCCCGCGATAGGGTGATTCCCCGGGTGCCCCCTTCCCATAAGTAACCTGAATCTCCATTTGCCTCGCCACTTCGAGGTCATTGCTGCTGGGCTTATAGCGAAAGGGATAGATCCTGATGGCCGCGTAGCGCTGATGCCTCATTGTATAGGGGCCCTCGATCTCGTAGTAGGTGGGGGGATAATAGAAATTGGACCTGTAGAATTCCTCATCGGGCCTGTAGAGTTCCGTCAGTCCATCGTCGGCGTATTCAGGAGATGGTAAT
>Ga0190304_1000925_pt1 | contig 13561 bp, 13 predicted proteins | sample 48700712_MG_FD_161670 | JGI IMG/M metagenome (GOLD analysis project Ga0190304, IMG submission 161670) | Hydrothermal vent sediment bacterial communities from Southern Trench, Guaymas Basin, Mexico - 4870-07-1--2_MG | ecosystem: Environmental > Aquatic > Marine > Hydrothermal vents > Sediment ... | reverse complement strand
CGATATCGATGTTGGAGATCGCTTCCTCCAAGGTGCATCCCTCCTTGGCCACCGTGGCCTCAAAGGGATAGAGGTTGACCGCCACCAAGTCGATGGGCTTTATCCCCAAGGAGTCCATCTGGCGACGATGCTCCCGTCTCCCCCTGTCGGCGAGGATCCCTCCGTGGATCAGGGGATGGAGGGTCTTGACCCTCCCATCCATTATCTCCGGGAACCCGGTATAGGAGGATACCTCGATCACCTCTACACCTGCTGCTCTTAGGGCCCTTGCCGTTCCCCCCGAGGAGAGGATCTCCACCCCGAAGGAAGAAAGGGCCTGGGCAAACTCCACTACCCCTCTCTTATCAGAGACGCTGATAAGTGCCCTCTTTATTTCCCCCATCAAGGCCTCCTCTTGGCGTTTTTGGCCATTCTATCAGAACCAAGAGAGGGGAAAAACCCGAATTTTTCCCGAAGGCGGCGAAGGAGCTCCCTCAGCTCCTCGCTCTTCACCAGCTCCTTCGCCTCGGCCTCGACCTCCTCGTCGTGCCGGATCACCCCTTCGGAGAGGAAATAGTATATGCTCAGGAGCTCATGGGCCCAGGTCACCTCCTCCTCTGCCGGAGGGAGGTCCCTGTCAAGGTATATCTTCCTCTCGTCGAACCTGACCACCGCCCCTATCCCTCGAAGCCGGTAGGGGAGAAAGCCCTCCTCGGTGAAGTCCACGTAATGCACCGAGAACCCTGGGAGGATGGCCTCCAGCGCAGAGATCATCTCCTCGAGACCCATTTATCTCCTCCTGAAGAGCTCAAGGAGGACGAACATCCCTCCCCCGACCAGGATGATGGTCGCCCCAGAAGGGAGGTTGAAGAGGTAAGAGAGGAGGAGACCGGCGATGACGAAGATCATCCCGAAAAGGACGGAAAGGACCATCATCCGCTTCATCCCCGTGCTGAAGCGGCGGGCGGTGGCCGCGGGAATGGTGATGAGGGCGAGGACCAGGATGATGCCGACGACCCTTATCAGCATCACCACCGTAAGGGCCACCATCGCCAAAATTAGCAGATAAAGGGTTCGGGTGGGGAGGCCTGCCACGGTGGCGAACTCCTCGTCGAAGCAGACGGCCACAAGTTCCCTGTAAAAGGCGAGTGTCACCAGCAGGATGAAGAGATCGAGGACCCCCATCAGTATCAGGTCACCCGTGGGGACCATGAGGATGTTCCCGAAGAGGTAGCTGAAGAGGTCAGGGGCATAACCCGGAGAGAGACCCACGAAGAGAATCCCCAGGGCCATCCCTATGGTCCAGAGGATCCCGATGGCGGCATCCTCTGAAACCCTCATCCTCTTCACCGTCGCCCCCATCCCCATGGCCGAAAGGAGGCTGAAGGCCAGGGCGGAATGCACCGGGTTCACCCCGAGCAGGTATCCGAGGCCTATCCCCCCGAAGGAGGCGTGGGCGATTCCCCCGGCCATGAAGACTATCCTCTTCACCAGGACGAAGCTGCCGACGATCCCACAGGCCACGGAAGCGAGGACCCCGGCCAGGAGGGCGTTCCTCAGGAACTCATACTGGAAGATCTCCATCAGTGTTCCTTCAGGACCCGATGGGGCACCCCGTGGGCTATCAGGGCCACGGGGCACTGATAGACCTCCTCCAGCTCCTCGGGCCTTATCTCTTTGGAGTCGTGGTAGAAGAGGCGGCGGTTCAGGCAGGCTATCTTATCCACATATACCGAGAGGGCACCTATGTCATGGGTCACCATCACTATGGTCACATCGCCCCGCAGGCGATGGAGGATCTCGAAGATCTCCGTCTGGACGGGGAGGTCTATGCTTGAGGTGGGCTCATCCATCAGGAGGAGCTTGGGCTCTGTGGCCAGGGCCCTGGCGATAAGCACCCTCTGAAGCTGCCCCCCTGAAAGGCCCTTCACCTCCCGGTCCTTGAACTCCTCCATCTCCACCATCTCCAGGGCTCGAAGGGCCCTCTCCTCATCCTCGGGACGGTACCTGCGGAAAAGCCCTCGCTTCTCCAGTCGACCCATCAGCACCACGTCCCAGACCCGGATGGGGAAATCGAGGTCAAAGGTGGTGTACTGGGGGACATAGCCGACGAACTTCCTCCCCTCCTCGGGCTCCATCCCGAAGACCCTCACCTTCCCCCTCTCAGGTCTCACCAGCCCAAGGATGACGCGAAGAAGAGTCGTCTTCCCCCCTCCGTTGGGGCCAATGATGCCGAGAAAGTCCCCTTTCTTAATGGAGAGGTTGACGTCCTCGAGAACCACTGAGGCCCCGATCCTGACCCAGACCCCTTCTATCCTCACCACCTCTTCAGCCATCTCGCCTGAGAAAGATAGCACGCCCCCTCCTGGGATTCAAGGAGTTTACAAAACGCCCCAAACACGTAGACTTAACCCCATGAAGGTTGAAGTGGCCGGGAGGGAGGTGGAGGTGCCGAGGAGGAGGGTAAGGGTGGAGAAGCTCCTCAGGGATCTGGGGATAAACCCTGAGGTGGCTCTGGTATTGAAAAACGGGGAGCTGGTCCCGGAGGACGAGGAGATAAGGGAGGGGGATCGCTGCCAGATCCTCCTCACGGTGGAGACGGGATGAAGTGCCGAAAGTGCGATGAGAGGGCCGTCATCAGGATAAGAGCCCATAACCTGGCCCTCTGCAGGGAGGATTTCCTCGACTTCGTCCTGGACCGCGTCCAGAAGGCCATCAGGACCTATCGCCTCCTGCAGAAGGGGGAGAGGGTCCTCGTCGCCCTTTCGGGGGGGAAGGATAGCCTCGCCGCCTTCGACATCCTTCAGAGGCTGGGATATCAGGTGGAGGCCTTCCACATAGAGCTGGGAATAGACGGCTTCTCTGAGGCCTCCCTTGAGAAGGTCAAGGCCTTCGTCAGGGAGCGGGGCGCCACCCTTCACCTCCTTCGGGTGGAGGACGAACTGGGGATGGGGGTGGTGGAGGCGGCAAGGAGACTCCGGCGCCCTCCCTGCTCCCTATGCGGGATGATAAAGCGCTACCTGATGAATCGCTTTGCTTACGAGAGGGGGTTCAGCGCCGTGGTCACGGGACATAACCTCGACGATGAGGGAGCTACCCTCTTAGGGAACCTGCTCCGCTGGCAAACCGGCTACCTCTCCCGACAGGCCCCCCTTCTGCCCTCCAGCCATCCCCGCCTTATCAAGAAGGTAAAGCCGCTGGTATTGCTTTCTGAGCGGGAGGTCCTCGCCTACTGCCTGCTCAGGCCCATCTCCTATCTGCCCGATCGGTGTCCCTACGCAAAGGGGGCGACCTCCATCCCCCAGAAGGAGGCCCTGAACTTCCTGGAGCTCCACTCCCCCGGCACGAAGCTCCGGTTCTACCAGGGCTTCCTCCAGGTGAGGGAGTCGATCCCGCAAGAGGAGGGGGAGTTGAGGGAATGCGAGGTTTGCGGCTTTCTCACCGTGAGGGAAAAGTGTCAGTTCTGTACCTTAAAGGAACGCCTGAACGCAACAGAAGGGAGGAGGAGATGAAGAGATCATACAGAATAGCCGTCATCCCCGGAGATGGAACCGGGCCCGAGGTGATAAGGGAGGGGGTGAAGGTGCTTGAGGCCGTGGCCTCAAGGGAGGGCTTTGGCGTGGAACTTCAGCACTACGATCTGGGAGGGGAACGATACCTGAGAACGGGGGAGACCCTTCCGGACAGCGTGCTGGAGGAACTCAAGCAGATGGACGCCATCTACCTGGGGGCGATCGGTCACCCCGATGTAAAGCCGGGGATCCTGGAGAAGGGAATCCTTTTGAGAATCAGGTTTGAGCTGGATCAGTACATAAACCTGCGACCGGTGAAGCTCTACCCGGGAGTGGACTGCCCCTTGAAGGACAAGAGGCCTGAGGACATAGATTTTGTGGTGGTGAGGGAGAACACGGAGGGGCTTTACGCGGGGACCGGGGGGTTTCTGCGCCGCGGGACTCCCCATGAGGTGGCCATTCAGACCTCCATCAACACGCGGATGGGGGTGGAGCGCTGCATCAGGTATGCCTTTGAATATTGCCGCAGGAGGGGGAAGGCCAAGAAGGTCACCCTCTGCGGGAAGACGAACGTCCTCACCTATGCCTTTGACCTCTGGGAGAGGGTCTTTAGGGAGGTCTCTAAGGAGTACCCTGAGATCACGACCGACTACGCCCATGTGGACGCCATCTGCATGTGGATGGTGAAGAACCCGGAGTGGTTCGACGTGATCGTAACCGACAACATGTTCGGTGACATCATCACCGACCTCGGGGCCATCATCCAGGGCGGGATGGGGATAGCGGCCGGGGCAAACATCAATCCCAAAGGGGTCTCGATGTTCGAACCGATAGGAGGGTCTGCACCGAAGTACGCGGGAAAGGGAGTGATAAACCCCTTGGCTGCCATCTCGGCCTGTCAGATGATGCTGGAGCACCTGGGGGAGAGGGAAGCGGCCTCCAGGATCGAGAAGGCCATCGTAAAGGTGATTACCCGGCACCTGAAAGGGCTTGGCGCCGGGCAGATGGGATACTCCACTTCTGAGGTGGGGGACCTGGTGGCGGAGTATGCCGGAGGCTAAGGGGCTTTTATCCCCAGCTCCTTTATCTTTTTACGCAGGGTGTTCCGGTTGATACCCAGGAGCCTGGCGGCAGCTATCTGGACCCCATTGGTCTTCTGGAGGGCGGCCTCGATCAGGCCCCGCTCCACCAGGGCGACGATCTCGGCCATAAGGCTCGCTCCCCTCTCCACCTCGGGATCCATCTTGGTGGTCACCATCTCAAGCTTTTTGCGAATCAGTTCGTCCAGACTCGGCCTCTCCCACAGAATCATGGCAGCTAAGGCAGGGGCGATGATCGAGGCGACGGTGCCCATCGTCTTGATCAGGAGCTCCCTCTCCCAGACAGGGTGGGGATGGTGAGTGCCCAGGAGGCCCAGCGGCTCCCCGCGCCAGAAGAGAGGGGCCCAGATGAAGAGGGAATGAGGGGCATCATAAAGGGAAGGACAGCCGCTGAGGAGGGGTTCATCAGCCAGGTCATGGAGGGCAAGGGGACGTCGGTAACGAAGGCTCTCGCCCCCTCGGCCCTGATAAAGGGGAAGGTGGTTTCCCCGAGTTCCCTGCAGATCGGATCCGTATATGTACTCCACCACCAGATGACTCCCCTCATCGATCAGGGCCAGAAGTCCCGAACGGACCTCTATCGCCTTCTCCAGGAAGGACATGACCCCGTAAAAAAGCTGATGGATATCCCTTCCCACGGGAAAGAGGTGAGAGAGCCTGTCGAAAAAGGCAGAAAGGAAATCCTGGAAGGGAGAGTGGGAACCGCTTTGTTCCATAAATTTTCCGCTTTGGAAAGGGATAACAGCCCCATGATAGAACTCTCCCTCGACCATTTCAAGGGTTCAATATTTTGGCGGAGAGGGGTGCGATGAAGGTGACAATTCTCGGTTCAGGCACGGGAGTCCCCTCTCTGAGGAGGGGATCGCCGGGGATACTGGTCAGGGTCTCGGATAAGGTCATCCTCATGGATATGGGCTCAGGGACGCTGGGGAAGCTGCTTAAGGTAGGAGTGAAGTATACGGACCCCGATGTGATCCTCTTGAGCCACTTCCATCCAGACCATACGGCAGACCTGGTCCCCTTTCTTTTCGCATGCAAGTACAGCCTCGAGCCGCGGGAGAAGGACCTGCTGCTGCTGGGGGGAAAAGGGCTCAGGGAATATTACGAGGGCTTGAAAAGCGTCCACGGCCACTGGGTGAAGGCGGAGGGGTTCAGGCTCCGCATCCAGGAGGTGCTCTACGGGACGAGGGACCTTGGAGGAATCAGGCTCATCACCCTACCCATGGAACATACGAGGGGGAGCATCGGCTTTCGGCTGGAGGCCGAGGGGAAGAGCATCGCTTACTCCGGCGACACCGATTACGCCCCCGAGGTGGTGGAGCTGGTAAAGGAGGTCGATCTGGCCATCCTGGAGTGCTCCTTCCCGGAGGGACGAAAGGTGAAAGGCCATCTCACCCCTCAACTGGCCGGAAGGATCGCCCAGGAAGGGGCGGCCAAGAGGCTCCTCCTCACCCACTTCTACCCCCCCTGTGACGAGGTGGATGTGGTAGCTCAGTGCCAGGAAGTGTACAAGGGCGAGGTGATAAGGGCCGAGGACCTGTTGAGCCTCGAGATATAGCGAAGATCGTTGACGTATTAACCATATCCTGTTATCTCTAAGGAAGTCGATCCCCACGAAAGGAGAGGAGATGTTCGGGATTGGTTCAACGGAGCTTCTGGTGATCTTCATCCTGGCCCTCCTCATCCTCGGCCCGAAGAAGATCCCGGAGCTGGCCCGCTCAATAGGGAAGACGCTGGGAGAACTGCGAAGGACCGCCGATGAGCTGAGGGAGACGATAGAGGAGGAGGTGGAACCCTTGAAGGAGGAGATCCCTGCGGAGCAGTTTCGAAAGATGATCGAAGAGGGCATGAAAGAAGGAGAGGAGAAAGAAAAGGGGAAGAAGGAAGAGAGTGGAGGAGAAAAAACAGACCTTCATTGAACACTTGGAGGAACTCCGCCAGAGGCTCATAAGGTCCCTCATTGCCGTCGGCATCGCCTTCATCATCTGTTATATCTTCTCAAAGCAGATCTTCGCCTTCCTGATGGTCCCCCTTAAGAAGACCCTCCCTCCCGATGCCACCATGATCTTCACCAGCCTCCCTGAAGCCTTCATCACCTACCTGAAGGTGGCCTTCCTCGCCGGCCTTTTCCTCGCTTCCCCCTATGTCCTCTATCAGGTCTGGCTCTTCGTCGCCCCTGCCCTTTACAGCCACGAGAAACGTTACGTGGTCCCCTTCCTGATCTTCTCCACCCTCTTTTTCGTCGGTGGGGCGGCCTTCGGCTACTTCGTGGTCTTCCCCTTCGGGTTTCGCTTTTTCATCGGATTCGCCACCGATTTCATCCGCCCTGCCCCGAAGATCAAGGAATACCTCTCCTTCTGTTCCACCCTGCTTCTGGCCTTCGGGCTGGTCTTCGAGCTTCCCGTCTTCATCTTCTTCCTCTCCAAACTGGGGGTGGTGGACGCCAAGATGCTGGCCCGCTCTCGCAAATACGCCATCCTGATCATCTTCACCGTAGCGGCCCTCTTCACCCCCCCTGACGTGATGACCCAGCTGATGATGGCCCTTCCCCTTCTGGCCCTCTATGAGCTGAGCATCTGGGTGGCAAAGGTCTTCGGCAGGAGAAAGGAAGCGGACTAAGGGTACTTCCCCCCTCTCTCGACGAGTCCCTTTAAGCTTATGCCAAACCCCCTTCCCTTTCAGGCCGCTCCCTTGACTCGCCCCTGTCCATTCCTTACACTTCACCTCGGAGGTCGGGGAAATGAAGCAGGTGATCCTGGGAACAGCCGGCCATATAGATCACGGAAAGACTACCCTCATTAAGGCCTTAACGGGCATAGATACCGATCGGCTCAAGGAGGAGAAAAGGAGGGGGATAACCATAGAGCTGGGCTTCGCTCACATGGAGCTTCCCAGCGGCATAAGGGTGGGGATCGTGGATGTCCCCGGTCATGAGAAGTTCGTGAAACACATGGTGGCCGGGGCCGCCGGCATAGATATCGTGGCCCTGATCATCGCCGCCGATGAGGGGGTGATGCCCCAGACCCGGGAGCACCTGGACATCTGCACTCTCCTCGGGGTGAAGAAGGGGTTTGTGGCCCTCACCAAGATAGACCTGGTGGATGAAGAGCTCCTGGAGCTGGCAAAGGACGAGATAAGGGAGTTCCTCAAGGGGAGCTTCCTGGAGGGGGCGCCCATCGTCCCGGTCTCTGCCGTAACGGGTGAGGGGATCGAGGAGTTCGTCAGGACCCTGGACGGGATCGCTCAGGAGGTTAAGGAGCGATCCACCGATGGTCTCCTCCGCATCCCCATAGATCGGGTCTTCACCATGAAGGGTTTCGGAACGGTGATCACCGGGACGCTGATCGCCGGGAAGCTGAGGACAGGGGAGCAGGTGGAGATCCTCCCTTCAGGCCTCCGGGGGAAGGTGAGGGGGATAGAGGTCCACAACAGGAAGGTGGAGGAGGCCGTTGCGGGCCAGAGGACGGCGGTAAACCTCCTGGGGGTAGAGAAGGAGGAGATAAAAAGGGGGGATGTCCTTCTGAGGCCTTCAAGCTGTGAGCCCACCCAGATGCTCGATGTGAAGATCCATTATCTCCCTTCCTCCCCCCGCCCCCTCCGCAACGGGGCCACCCTCCGCTTTCACATCGGTACCTCCATGGAGATGGCCACGGTGATCCTCCTGGGGAGGAACGAACTGGCCCCTGGGGAGGAGGGATATGCCCAGCTGAGGCTCAGTGGCCCTGTGGTCGCCCTCCCCTCTGATCGCTTTGTCCTCAGGGGATCAGCAGCCATCCAGACGCTGGGGGGAGGGGTGGTCCTTGACGCCCATCCCGAGCGCCATAAACGTTTCCGGGCCGAGGTGCTCCAGTCCCTCGGAGAGCTTGAGATGGGGGACCCCGCATCGGTCCTCCTCCTTCACCTGAAGAGGAGGGGGGCTGAGGGGGCCTTAGAAGGCGCCCTCCCCGCCCTCACGGGGTTAGCTCCCTCGGTCATAAAGGAGACGCTCAGGGGGCTCCGGGAAAAGGGCCAGGTGATCCTCGTCGACGAGGAAAAGGGGCGCTGGGTGGAGAGGGGGGTGTTTGAGAAGCTCGGGGAAATCCTCAGGGAAGAGCTGGATAGGTTTCATCAGGCCTTCCCCCTCCGGGCGGGGATCCCGAAGGAAGAGCTGAGGGGAAAGCTCCCCCCGGAGACGGATCAGAGGCTCTTCAACCTGCTTCTCGAGGAGCTGGAAGGGGAAGGAGTGATCGAGCAGGAGAAGGAGCTGGTGAGGATGGCCTCCCACAGGGTCTCCCTCAGGGGAAGGGAGAGGAAGCTTGCCGAGGAGGTGGAAGGGATATTCCTGGAGGCGGGCCTCACCCCCCCGACCTTGAAGGAGCTAAGGGAGAGGGTGTCCAAAGAGGGGCTTGAGGAGGTGATCCAGTTCCTCCTGGACGAGGGAAAGCTCATCAAGCTGAAGGAGGACCTTCTGATCCACGCCGAGTCCTTGGGGAGATTGAAAGAGAGGCTCGTCTCTTACCTCAAAGAAAAAGGGAAGATATCCACCCAGGAGCTCAAGGCCTTGATCGGCGCCTCCCGCAAGTACGTGATCCCCATCGCCGAATACTTCGACAGGATCAAACTGACCCTGAGGGTGGGGGATGAACGGATCCTGAGGGGGGGCTAACTGCGATAGGAAGCGTTTATCCGCACGTAATCGTAGCTCAGGTCAGTACTCCAGACCCAGTAACTCCCCTCCCCGAGGTGCAGGTCCACCACGATGGATATCTCCTTTCCCTTGAGAGAGGCCGAAACCTTCTCCTCATCGTACTTGGGGTCTTGCGTCCCCCCCTTCACCACCGGCAGGTCGTTTATCCTGATCTGGACCAGATCGGGGGCCACCGCCACCCCTGCGTCCCCCAGGGCGGCCATGACCCTCCCCCAGTTGGGGTCTTGGCCGAAGAGGGCGGTCTTCACCAGCGGCGAGGTAGCGATCCTGAAGGCGATCTTTGAGGCATCCCTTGATGTACGCGCCCCCCTGACCGTGATCCTCACCACCTTCGTCCTTCCCTCGGCATCCCGGACGATCCCCAGGGCGAGCTCCTCCATCACCTCGAAGAGGAGGTCCCGGAAGGGAACTATCCCCTCCCGTAGGGAGACCCCTGAGGCCCCGTTGGCGAAAAGCAGCACGGTGTCGTTAGTGCTCGTCTCCCCATCCACGGTTATGCGGGCAAAGCTCCTGGAGTTCCCCTCAAGGAGCAGCTCCCTGAGCAGCGGGGGAGGAACTTCCAGGTCGGTGAAGAGGAAGGCGAGCATCGTGGCGAGCCGGGGCCTTATCATCCCCGCCCCCTTGGCCATCCCGAGGAGAGAGATCTCCTTCCCCCTCACCATGAGGGTCCGCTCAGCGAGTTTGGGAACGGTATCGGTGGTCATGATCGCTGAGGCTGCATCCTTGAAGCCCTGTGGGGAAAGGAGCTGGGAGAGCCTCGGTAAGGCCTCCTCTATCCGCTCCACCGGCAGGGGCTCCCCAATCACACCGGTGGAGGCGACGAGGATATCCTCTCGCGGGATACCGAGGGTGCGGGAGGTGGCCTCAACGCTCCTCCGCACGTCTTCTATCCCCCTGCTGCCCGTGCAGGCGTTGGCGCAGCCGCTGTTGGCCAGGAGCGCCCGCGCCACCCCTCGCCGGATCCTCTTTCGGGTGTAAAGGACCGGCGCGGCCTTGACCCGGTTCTGGGTGAAGAGGCCCGCCACCCGCGCGGGCACCTCCGAGACGATCAGGGCCAGGTCCTTACTCCCATCCTTTTTTATCCCGCAGGCGATCCCTGCTGCCCGAAACCCCTTAGGGGCCAACCCTACCTCCCGCAGCAGTGTTTGTACTTCTTGCCACTCCCGCAGGGGCAGGGCTCGTTCCGCCCGATCTTCCTCCCCGTACGGCGATAAGGGACGGGCTTCCCTTCAGGGGGTGGGGGAGGAGGCACCTCCCGGGCAGGGAGGAAGTCGAGACCGCCCCGGACCAGGAGCAACTCGGGGGTGCGGAACTCTTCCAGAGTGGGCACTTCTTCCTCAGGGGCGATCTGGACCGTAAAGAGCTTCCTCACCGCGTCCTCTTTCACCTCAAACAGCATCTCGAGGAACATCTCATAGCCTTCCTTCTTGTACTCGATCAGGGGGTCCTTCTGGGCGTATCCCCTGAGGCCTATCCCCTCCTTGAGGTGGTCTATGTTGAGGAGGTGATCCTTCCAGTGGCTGTCAAGGCTCTGAAGCAGGAGGAACTTCTCCACCTCCCTCATCACCTCAGGGCCCATCGTCCCTTCCTTCTCCTCGTAGAACTCCCTGGCCTGATCGAGGAGTAGCTCCCTGAGCCCCTCCTGCTTCAGGTCCTTTATCTCCTCGGGGAGCTTAGGTTCGAAGGAGAAGGTCCTCTTGAAGGCCTCCTTCAGCCCCTCCAGGTCCCACTCCTCGGGGTAGCTCTTCGGGTCCGTGTACCGGTCGATCAGGTCATCGAGGACCTCCTCGATCATCTCCATCACCATCTCCCGAAGGCCTTCCCCTGCCAGGATCCGCTTCCTGAGGGAATAGACCACCTCCCGCTGCTGGTTCATCACGTCGTCGTACTCCAGGAGGTGCTTGCGGATCTCGAAGTTGTGGGCCTCCACCCTCTTCTGGGCGTTCTCGATCGCCTTGGTGACCAGGCTGTGCTCTATCGGCTCCCCCTCCTTCATCCCCAGCTTGTCCATGATCCCGGCTATCCGGTCAGAGCCGAATATCCTCAGGAGGTCGTCCTCCAGGGAGAGGTAGAAACGGGAGGAACCAGGATCCCCCTGCCTTCCCGCCCTCCCCCGGAGCTGATTGTCTATGCGACGGCTCTCGTGACGCTCGGTGCCGATCACGTGAAGTCCTCCGAGCCTCACCACCTCCTCCTTCTCCCGGGAGGTGATCTCCAGGGCCTTCTTGTACGCCTCCTGGAACTCCTCCTCGTTACTTCCGTCCCCTGCCATCTTCTTGGCCAGAAACTTCGGGTTGCCGCCGAGCAGGATATCGGTACCCCGGCCGGCCATGTTGGTAGAGATGGTCACCGCCCCGAGCCTCCCCGCCTGAGCGATGATCTCCGCTTCCCTCTCGTGGTGCTTGGCGTTCAGCACATGGTGAGGGATCCCCCGCCGCTTGAGCATCCGTGAGAGCCTCTCCGACTTCTCTATCGAGACCGTCCCCACCAGGACCGGCCTCCCCTTCCTGTGAAGTTCCTCGATCTCCCTGACCACCGCCTCGAACTTTTCCCTCTCGGTCTTGTAGATCACGTCCGGATAATTGGTCCTGATCAGGGGACGGTTGGTAGGGATCACCACCACATCGAGGTCATAGATCTTCTTGAACTCCACGGCCTCGGTGTCGGCCGTACCGGTCATCCCCGCCAGCTTCTTGTACATGCGGAAGTAGTTCTGGAAGGTGATGGTGGCCAGGGTCTGGTTCTCCCTCTCTATTCTCACCCCCTCCTTCGCCTCTATCGCCTGATGCAGCCCGTCTGACCAGCGCCTCCCGGGCATGAGCCTCCCCGTGAACTCGTCCACGATGATCACCTTCCCGTCCTTCACCACGTAGTCCACGTCCTTTTTGAAGAGGTGATGGGCCCTTAAGGCCTGGTTCACGTGGTGCAGGATGTCTATGTGCCGGGGATCGTAGAGGTTCTCGATCTTCAAGAGCTCCTCCACCTTGGCCACCCCCTCCTCGGTCAGTACCACCGTGTTAGCCTTCTCGTCCACGGTGAAGTGGCGGTCCCTCTTCAGGTGGGGGATGATGCGGTTGATGTGGTAGTACTTCTCGGTGGATTCCTCAGAGGGGCCGGAGATGATCAGGGGGGTTCGGGCCTCATCGATCAGGATCGAGTCCACCTCATCCACGATGGCGTAAAAGAGCTCCCTCTGGACACAGTCCTCCAGGGAGAACTTCATGTTGTCCCTCAGGTAGTCGAAGCCGAACTCGTTGTTGGTCCCGTAGGTGATGTCGGCGGCGTAGGCCTTCTTCCTCTCGTAATCCTCCATATCGTGGGTGATCACCCCCACATCCAGACCCAGGAACCGGTAGATCACCCCCATCCACTCGGCATCCCTCCGGGCCAGGTAGTCGTTGACGGTGACGATGTGAACCCCCCGGCCCAGCAGGGCGTTGAGGTATGCCGGAAGGGTGGCCACGAGAGTCTTCCCCTCCCCTGTGGCCATCTCCGCTATCTTACCCTCGTGAAGGACTATTCCACCGATGAGCTGCACATCGAAGTGACGCTCCCCGAGGGTACGCCGGGCCACCTCCCTCACCACGGCGAAGGCCTCGGGAAGGAGCTCATCGAGGCCCTCCCCCCTCTGGACCCTCTCCTTGAACTCCCCGGTCTTTGCCCTGAGTTCATGATCGCTTAGGGCCATCATCCGGGGCTCTAAGGAGTTTATCCTCTCGACGATCGGCTGGATCCGCCGAAGTTCCCTCTCGTTCTTGCTGCCCACGATCTTCTTGATCAGATTGCCCACCATCTCAGGGACCTCCAAAAAGTGATCCTTTAATTATAAATCAAAGGACGACATTTTTCAGCTTCTCGCCCCTCACCACCACGAACCCTCCCTCCCCCCATCCCTCCTTGACAGGGTCGGGGCCTTCCATCCCCTCCAGGTCCCCAAAGAGGGTCTGACAGAAGCGAAACCTGCCGAACCCCGCCCTCTCCATCAGCTCCACCACCTCAGGGACGGAGAAGAAGGTGGCCACCCGATAAAAGGGGTTGCCCATCTTCTTCCCCTCATATAGCCTGCCCAGGGGGCTCTGCCTGTCCACAAACCCCACAAGGAGCGCTCCCCCTTCCTTAAGGACCCTCAGCGACTCCTCAGCCGCCTTCAGGGGGTTATCGAGAAAACAGATGGTCGTCACCAGGAGGAGGAAGTCAAAGCTCTCCCCCTTGAAGGGCAGGGCCTCGGCCACCCCGCCCACCACCTCCACCCCCCTCCTCCTGGCCCTTATCCCCATCCTGAG
>Ga0190304_1000924_pt1 | contig 13568 bp, 11 predicted proteins | sample 48700712_MG_FD_161670 | JGI IMG/M metagenome (GOLD analysis project Ga0190304, IMG submission 161670) | Hydrothermal vent sediment bacterial communities from Southern Trench, Guaymas Basin, Mexico - 4870-07-1--2_MG | ecosystem: Environmental > Aquatic > Marine > Hydrothermal vents > Sediment ... | reverse complement strand
CGAAAAGGGTTAAGCTATTTCCGTAAAGGGAGCGCGATGAGGAAGGCATTTTTTATCATAACATTTCTGATCGGGGAGCTCACAGGGTTTCAAAATCACCCGACCGATTCCGTCATAAACAGGATAATAGACACGCCCCTGAGGTATCCCATAAGGTTCGCCTATGTGGCCGACAGCAGGAATTCCTTCGATCCCAACGACCCGTCGGCCGACAGCATATTCTCGCTCATAAAGGAGACGATAAACGAGATCAGTCCTCTTTTTGTCGTTCACGGCGGGGACTTTGTTCAACGGGGATATACCTGGGAGTACAACCACTTCCTGAACGTCATAGATTCCTTCGAAACAAACCTCTTAACTGTACGGGGGAATCACGAGCTCTATGCCGATGAGGGGCCCTATCTCTATGATTCCCTATTCGGCGAAACCGACTATTACTTCGACTACGGAGGTTACAGGTTCATATTCCTGGCCGACTGTCAACAGGATTCCCTGATAGACCCCTATTACGGCACTCACCGGATCGACTATTTCATCTCAGAAGAACAGATTGAGTGGCTCGATTCGCTGTTAACTGAAGCAGATTCCCTCGGGTACTGGGCCTTCGTCTTCGCCCACGTGCCGCCTTATCTGCCGGGGCACGACACGACTTACTGCCTCGGCTACTATTACTATTACCCGAGGCCCAACTATTCCCTGAGCCACACCCAGGAATTTACCGACCTTTTAAGGGACCACAACGTAATTGCCGGGCTTTTCGGGCATCAGCATTTTTACGATAGGTGGACCTATCAGGGTGTGCTCTACCTCATCAGCGGCGGAGGGGGCTCGCCGCTCGTCTATCCTCTTCAACCTCCTCCCTATGGCGCCTACGTCCATCATTTCCTGCTCTTCGAACTGGATTCCACCTACAGCATCACGGTGAAATTTTACGAAGCTGGATCTTTCCTGCCCGATCCGCAGTTCACCTTCACCTATTCCGTAGAAGTCGAGGAGGAGTCTACCTCGGGCCCGCCCGAAATCACGACGACACAGACTCTGATCCTCGAGCGGGGACAGCCGATCCCCCTGATATCGGACCGAATTTCTGGAACTGCATATCTCTATGATATTTCCGGCAAAAGGATCGGAGAAATAATTGGCGGATCGACGACCTTGTGGACCGACGAGCTCTCCCCGGGCATCTACTTCCTGACCTATCGTTTCCCCGGGGGTGTAAAACTCCTCCGCATAATAATTCTGCCGGGATAACCGGAGAAGCCCATAGAAAGATCTTTCCTTTACTCAAAAAGGCTGTTGGGTTATATTAATTGAAAATAAAAAGGAGCGAGCGAAATGTCCGACATGCTTGAGCTGATCAGGAAATTGCCCGATGAAATAGAAGAAGCCCTGAAATTCGATATCCCCAAGCTCGATCTGAGCTGCGTTCACAACGCCGTATTCGGCGGAATGGGTGGCTCGGCCATTTCGGGAGACCTGGCGAGGATCTTCCTGGGAAATCTCCCTCTGCCCATGGAAACGGTGAGGGATTACGATCTCCCTGCCTACGTGGGCAAGGACTCCCTGGTCGTAGTGAGCAGCTATTCCGGAAACACCGAGGAATCCATCTCTCTCTATAAAGAAGCCCTCGAAAGGGGCTCTCTGGTTGTCTCCATAACGAGCGGGGGCGAACTCGCACGTCTCTCCGAGGAAAAGGGCACCCCCATCGTAAAGATTCCCGGAGGGTTCCCTCCGAGAGCCGCCCTGGGGTATCTCTTCGTCCCCATATTGAGGATATTCCACGAGGGGGGAATTAAGATCTCCGAGCTTATCGAGCAGTTGAAGGGACTACCCGATTTCCTCAGAAAACTGCAGGGCGAATTCGAGTCCCTCGATTCCCTCCCCCTTGAGCTTTCGGAGAAATTCTACCTGCGTTTCCCCGTGATTTACACGTCGAGGCGCCTCAGGCCCGTCGCCATGAGATGGAAGACTCAGATCAACGAGAACGCCAAGGCCTTTGCCCACATCGACGAGCTTCCTGAGCTCGACCACAACGAGATAACGGGGATGGAATATCCCGAGGAAAGGGTCAAGCAGCTCTGGGTCGTTTTCATAGAGGACCAGGATGACCACCCCAGGACGAAGCTGAGAATGCAATACACCGCGGACATAATCAGGTCGTCGGTAATGGGAATCTCCTTCGTCACCTCAAAGGGCAAAAATCTCATGGAAAGGGTCTTTTACCTTCTTTATCTGGGCGATTACATAAGCCTGTATCTGGCCAGAAATTACGAGGTCGATCCCATCGCGATCCCGAGGATAGACGAGCTCAAGAGGAGGCTTGCGGGATGAAAGCAGTCATTCCCGTCGCCGGTCTCGGCACAAGATTGAGACCTCACACTTTCACGGTTCCGAAACCTCTCCTTCATGTGGCAGGAAAGCCCATAATAGCCCACATAATAGACAATATCACCGATCTGCCCATCGAAGAGATCATACTCGTCTACGGGAAAAACGGAGAATCGGTGGTGGAATTCGTCCGCGATTACTGGAAAGGGCCGGTAAAGGGAGTGCTTCAAGAAGAGCTCCTGGGGCTCGGGCACGCGGTGTATCAGACGAAGGACCTCATCGGCGAGAGCGATAAACTGCTGGTGATCCTCGGAGACACAATCATCGAGGGGGAAAACATCAAAAACGCGGCTCTGGATAGGGATTTCATTGCGGTGAAGGAAGTGGATGATCCGCGGAGGTTTGGAGTCGTCGAACTCGACGAAGAGGGTTACGTGCGGGGGGTCGAGGAAAAACCCGACAAACCCAGGAGCAACCTTGCCATCGTTGGCCTCTATTACTTCACATCGCCCGGCCTGCTTTTCGAGGGGCTCAACTACATCATGGAGAAGGACATCAAAACCAAAGGGGAATACCAGCTCACAGACGCCCTCGCCTACATGCTGAGAAAGGGCTGGAGGCCGCTGGCCGTGAGGATCGAGGGGTGGTACGACTGCGGCAAACCGGAAACGCTTCTGGAGACCAACAGGATCCTCCTGGAAAAGAAAGGGGAGAAATACGACATACCGGGATCTCTCATAGTCCCGCCGGTTTTCGTGGAGAAAGACGTCGTGATCGAAAACTCGATAATAGGGCCCTATGTCTCCATAGCCAGTGGCGCCAGGATATCGAATTCCATCATAACCGACAGCATCATCAACCGTGAAGCTGTTGTTGAAAATATCTCCATGACTTCATCCATCCTCGGGCAAAAGGCTCAGGTAAGGGGCGGATCGAGAAAGTTCAACGTGGGCGATTTTTCGAAAGTAGAACTGGGGTGATGCCAAAGTCCTTCAAAGCGGGGTAAACCCTTTCCATAGGGAGGCCAACCACGTTGTAATAGGAACCGGAGATGCTTTCGATAAACAGCCCGGCTATACCCTGAATGGCGTAGGCGCCAGCTTTGTCGAGTGGATCGTCGAAAGACAACATCATCTCAATCTCATCCTCCTCCAGATCCCTGAACTTCACGGCCGTATCGACGAGCTCCTCGCGGACTCTGCCCGAGGGGATTTCCCTTACAGCTATTCCCGTATAGACGTGGTGCACTTTCCCTGAAAGCCTGCGCAGGAAATCCCTCGCTTCCTCCCTGTCGCCGGGCTTCCCAAGAATCAGGCCATCGAGATAGACAATGGTATCGGAAGCCAGATAGACTCCTTCTCCGCGATCCTCAGCCTCCCTCAGCTTGCCCCTCGCGTTCTCGAGGGCCAGGTCGGGAGTCCCCTCTCCCGACTTATCCTCTCTGAATTCAGTGGAGATCACCTGAAAGACATATCCGAAACGCCTCAGGAGCTCTATCCTGCGGGGGGACTGCGACACTAAGAAAAGGGCCTTCATCTTCAGATCCTCTCGCCCTTCTTTTCCTCCGGCTGCTTCGACTTCTCCGTTCTCTCGGCCTTTTTAAACACCTCTTCCTCCACGAAAATGGGTGCTCCCGTCCTGAGAGCCAGGGCTATGGCGTCGGAGGGCCTGGAGTCCATTTCCTTCTTTTTCCCCTTCTGTTTCAGATAGATCCGGGCGTAATAGGTCCCATCTCTGAGATCGTTCACCACTACTTTTACGACCCTGATCTTATAGGCATCGAGAATATCCCTCAGAAGGTCATGGGTAAGTGGCCTGGGGAACTTCTGCCCCGCCAAGGCGAGTTCGATGGACCTCGCTTCGGATTCCCCTATGAAAATGGGGAGTGACCTGCCCGAGATGGTATCGGTGAGCACTACTGCGGGAACCCCCGCGTACCAGGAGGGTATCACCGCCGAGACCTCAACGCCGAGAGGCCCTGCTATGAGTGAGAGGAAGAGAAGGAACATGTGATTAAATTAACCCCGCTCCTTTATCCTGTCAAGCTTTGATAGAGGGTTCCCGTCAAAAAGGTCCATGGGCTTGACCATATCGCGCTTTGGAATTAGATTAATAGCATGAAGAAGCTGATAACCCTGTTTTTAATTGCCCTTCCTTTCCTGCTTCAGGGGCAGGATAAGCTCCTGATACCGATGGACCACACCCAGACGGACCACCTGAAGGCTTACGGCATAGCCTACAAGGTCCTCGAACGGGGAATAGACGTGGAGTGGCTTCTCAATTATCGGGGCGGATCCTTCATGATGGACGATTATCCCGAGATAGAACAGCTCTGCGAGCTGAAGGGGGTCCGATTCGAGAGGGTTTCCCCTGCCCAGCAGGCTCAGATCTACGCCGAGATCGAAGAGAACAACATGAACAACGTTCTCCTCGAGAAAGCCCCGAAGGTGGCTGTCTACATACCGCCTTATGCCGAGCCCTGGGATGACGCCGTGGCCCTTGCGCTGGAATATGCCGAAATCCCTTATGACAGGATATACGACGAGGACATATTGAAGGGAAAGCTCTCGGAGTATGATTGGCTTCACCTCCACCACGAGGACTTCACAGGTCAATATGGGAAGTTCTACGCAGCATACCACAACGCTGACTGGTACAAGAGGCAGGTGGCCGTTAACGAGGAGATCGCACGGAAACTGGGCTTCAAAAAGGTCACACAGCTAAAGCTGGCGGTGGCGAAGAGAATCAAGGAATTCGTGAGAAGAGGTGGCTTTCTCTTCGCCATGTGCTCGGCTCCAGCAACGCTGGATATCGCCCTCGCCGCTGAGGGAATTGACATAGCGGGAACGGTTTACGACGGCGATCCTTACGACCCCGACGCCAACAGCAAGCTCGACTATTCCAGGACTCTGGCCTTCACCGATTTCAAGCTGAAACTCAACCCCTTTGAGTACGAACACTCCGACATAGATGTAACCAGGGATGCCTATCTTCGGGGCCCCAACACCTACTTCACCCTTTTCGATTTCTCGGCCAAATTCGATCCTGTACCCACCATCCTGACCCAGAACCACACATCGGTGATCAAGGAGTTCCTGGGGCAGGACACTGGCTTCAGGAGGAGCAAGATAAAGAAGAACGTGATAATAATGGCCGAGGTCAAGGGCACAGACGAGGTCAAGTATCTCTACGGAAATTACGGCAAAGGGTTCTTTTCTTTCCTGGGCGGCCACGATCCCGAGGACTATCAGCACTTCGTGGGCGATCCACCCACTGACCTCAGGCTTCACAAAAACTCCCCGGGGTACAGGCTTATCCTCGATAATGTCTTATTCCCAGCGGCAAAGAAGCAAAAACTCAAAACCTAATTTAGACACATTCTCAACTTGACTAATTGCACCCCTTGGATTAATATACACAGCTATGTTGAGTCTGATCAGCGTTCCACCCGGAATAACGGTGAAGATAATTCAGATGGCAGGAGGTCGGGGAGTTCAGATGAGGCTGTTTCAGCTCGGCCTCCATCCGGGGGATACCATAAGGGTTCTATCGGTCGGGCCCTTCGGAGGTCCCCTTTACATTGAGAACCTGACCACGGGAGTCAGGGCGGCTATAGGCAGAGGCGTGGCGAGAAGGATACTGGTACAACCGGTGAGGTAGAATTTTGAAAATAGCGCTGGTAGGTCAGCCAAATTCTGGCAAGAGCACGCTTTTCAACGTTATAGCTGGATTCAAGGCTAATACATCAAACCTGCCGGGCACCACCGTTACCTTCACCGAGAGCCGCGTCAACATCGGGGGCAGAATAGCCGACGTGGTAGACCTCCCCGGGACCTATTCTCTTTCCACCGGAGACCTGGCAGAGCTCGAGACCCTCAAGTACCTGATTGAAAATGATATCGACGTCGTCATAAACGTCATCGACGCATCCCTTCTTTCGAGAAGCCTTGAGCTCACCCTGGAGCTGCTCGACCTCGGACTGCCGACCGTCGTCGCCCTGAACATGATGGACGAAGCCGAGAGGAAAGGTATAGAGATCGACGTCGATAAGCTCTCGGAGATGCTGGGCGTGCCCGTTGTCCCCGTTATAGCGGTTCACGGAAAAGGGATAAAGAAGCTCTTCGAGGCCGTTTTTGAAACGGCGAGAAAGAACACAGTCCCGAGGGTTATCAGATATCCGGCGCCCGTCGAGGAGAAAATCAGGGAGATGGAGGATTCCATCTCCGAGGAACTCGCCCGAAAGCTCAAGGTGACGAGAAGATTCCTTGCGGTCAAGCTCCTCGAGGGAGATGAATTCTTTCTCAAAAAGGTGAAGGAGGAATTTCCGGACATAGAGAACTTCGCCCGCACGTCTCTGAAGGAGCTGGAGGAAAAGAGGGGGATCCCCGCCGACCAGGTTCTCCACAGCGAGAGACACAACCTTGCCATGTGTATTTTCGAGAAGACCGCCAGAATAAAGAGAAAAAAAGGGCCGACAGTTGAAGAGAAGATCGACCGTGTCGTCATGCACCACTTCTGGGGATACCCCATCATGGCCCTGGTCCTTCTCCTGTTTTTCTATCTCATTTTTTCGATCGGCGGTCCCCTCGAGGAATTCTTCCTGGGGCCTCTCGATGCCCTCCGCGACAGGCTCAGCAGCTCGATGGGTTCTGGACTACTCTTAAATCTCATCGACGGCTTTCTCCAGGGCATAGAGGGCGGACTTGCCGTGGTGCTGCCCTACTTCGTTCCGCTGGTGTTTCTCATGTCCTTCCTTGAAGACCTGGGTTACCTCCCGAGGATAGCCTTTCTGCTCGACACCTTCATGCACAAGATAGGACTCCACGGCAAATCGGTGATTCCCTTCATAGTCGGATATGGGTGCAACGTACCTTCCATAACAGCTACGAGAATCCTCGAATCACCGAGGGACAGGATATTGACCGCCCTCCTGATCCCCTTCATACCCTGCTCGGCAAAGACCACCGTGATACTGGCTCTCGTTGCCTTTTACCTGGGGCCCCTCTGGGCACTCGGCCTCTATGTCACCAACATCTTCGTAGTCGCCATACTGGGCAGGGTGATCTCGGGATTCTTCCCGACGCCCTCTCCGGGGCTCATTCTGGAAATCCCTTCCTACAAGCTCCCTTCGATGAAGGTCACTTTCCTCAAAACCTGGCTGCATCTCAAGACCTTCATCAACTTCGCCTGGCCCATATTGATCGTCGGCAGCATAATAATGGGGTTTCTGCAATTCCTCAAAGTTGACCTCCTCATAAATGCCTTCTTCGCACCTTTCACAAGGGGCATCCTCAATCTTCCCGGGGAGGTAGCAACTACATTGATCTTCGGCATACTGAGGAAGGAGCTCTCCCTCATAATGCTCTTTCAGGCCCTGGGAACATCTCACGTGTCCGATATACTCACCACAAAACAGATCCTGACCTTCACTGTCTTCGTCATCTATTACATACCATGCCTCTCCACGCTGGCCATGCTCTGGAGGGAATTCGGCAAAAAGATCGCCCTCCTCTCGGCTCTGCTCAACACCGGAGTAGCCACCTTACTGGCCTTTCTCGTCAGGATCCTTTAAACCCGCGATATCTCTGAGTTATAATCAGGGCGATGTCCGATCTTCTGTCCTCAAAATACGAGGACGCCGTTCTACATTCAAGTCCGCTGAAAATCGGCGACATAGCGGTCAAGTTCCTCTGGGCCGATTCTCTGGGCGCCAAATCTTATTCGCTTTTCGTTGAGACTCCCGATATCACCCTGCTCGTGGATCCCGGAGCCGCATCGATGCAGCCGGGCTATCCCCTGGACGAAAAAATGAAGAAAAGTCTCAAGGAGACTGCCCTGAAGGTGATAAAGAGGTTCGCGAGAAAAGCCCGGCTGGTCGCCATAACTCACTACCACTTCGACCATTTCACGTCGCCCGAGGAAGCTCCCTCTCTATACCGCGGGAAAAAGCTCCTCATCAAAGATCCTAACCGGTGGATCAACGCCTCCCAGTGGAAGAGGGCCAGGGAATTTCTCTCTGCCCTGCGCCGGATCGCTGGGCCGAAGGTCAAAGAAAAATCCCCTTCAAAAAGCGCAGGATATCTGAGAGATCCCGTCGAAGGCCTGAACTCCTCGAAACTCGACTTCGGCGACTATAACGCGCGGAGACAGGAACTTTTCTCAAAGGGGCGCAAGTGGCTCGAGGGGCTCTTTTCTCTCTGGGAAAATAACACGCCTCAGAGGGAATTCTCAGCCGGAAAACTCGAGGTTTCCTGCGCTGACGGCAGAACTTTCTCTTTCGGAGGGACGAAGATCTCCTTCTCTCCCCCTCTCTTTCACGGCATAGAATACGACCGGACGGGATGGGTCATAGCGCTCATAATAGAACGCGGAGGATACAGGGTTCTCTACACATCGGACCTGCAGGGCCCTCAGATAGAAGATTATGCGGACTGGATAATAGAGGAAAAACCCGACCTGCTGATCGCCGATGGCCCTCCTACCTATCTTCTCGGTTTCATGATGAACAGGATAAATTTCGAACGCTCAATAAGGAATATGTGCAGGATCCTGCGGGAGCTTGAAGGCAAAAGGGTTATTTACGACCACCATCTTTACAGGGATAAAAGATATAGGGAAAGAATGGAGCCGCTGAGGCGTTGCCTTGGCAAACCGCTGCCGCCCTCCGTGGCTGAATTCCTCGGCCTGAAGCCACTTATAGACACCCTCAGAGTGAATTCGACGGGTTGACAGTCCCTTCGGAATTAAATTAATATTCCGCAAAAGGAGAAACCCATGGAGGAGAGAATCCGCCGGCTTCTGCTCGATTTTCAGAAAAACGAACTGACTGAACATCTCGTCTATAAAAACCTGGCAAAGCGCACAAAGGGAAAGAACAGGGAAATCCTGGAGAGGATCTCGAATGACGAGTTAAAACATTACCGCATCTGGAAAAGGCACACCGGGGAGGACGTAAAACCAGACAGGTTCAAGATATTTCTCTATGGGCTCATGGCTCGAATATTCGGCCTGACCTTTGCGATCAAGCTGATGGAAAACGGCGAAGTGGAGGCGGAAAAGAACTACTCGGAGATAGAAGGCGTCGTGCCCAGAGCGGGCGAAATCCTGGAGGAAGAGACCACCCACGAGAACCTGCTGATCTCCATGATCGAGGAGGAGAAAATCAGCTACATAAGCTCCATGGTGCTCGGGCTGAACGACGCCCTGGTGGAGCTCACCGGCACCCTTGCCGGGCTGACCTTTGCCTTACAGAACACACGAGTTGTCGGGCTCGCCGGCTTTATAACGGGGATCGCTGCTTCCCTCTCCATGGCTGCCTCTGAATATCTCTCTCAGAAATCCGAGGAGGGCAAAAACCCTCTCAAATCGGCCTTTTACACGGGCGTGGCCTATATTCTGACCGTGGTAATCCTGGTGCTCCCCTATTTCATCTTCAAAAGCTACTATCTGGCTCTCGGCGTCACTATATCGGCTGTCTTTTTCGTCGTCTTGATTTTTACTTTCTTCGTTTCCGTGGTCAAGGACAGACCTTTCCGAGGTTTGTTCTTCGAAATGATAGCCATCAGCATCGGCGTCGCCGTTATTTCCTTTATCATAGGTCTGGCAACCCGCAAAATTCTCGGCATTGAGGTTTAGGGAACTTGACAGACAGGCGGATCGCCGATATTAAAATCAGGTTGAGGTGAAACATCGGGGTTTATCACTTTTCATAGGCATCCTCCTCGCGACCTCGGCCTCACACGGAGAAACCAGGGAAAAGCTTCGTGTGGGGTTGAGCCTGAGGGAGCCTTTTGCCTTTTATGACGAGAGCGGCCAGCTCGCCGGCTTCGACGTGGAACTTCTGAAAGTGATGTCCTCTCTATCTGGCTGGGAGATCGAATGGCATCCGATGGACATCAATGAGCTCATTCCCTCGATTAGATCCGGCAAAATCGACGTGATAGCCGGCGGATTCTATGTAACTGAAGAACGGAAGAAATCACTCCGTTACACCAGGCCTTACGCCCAGTCCGGCCTCGTCATGGTGGCGAGAGAGGATTCACGTATCTCATCTCCTCCTGACCTGGACGGAAAAACCATAGGCATAGTACAGGGCTCCGCGGGCGATTTCTGGCTGAAAAGCGCGAGGCGGAGCCTGGGCGGCGTAAAAGTAGTTTACTTCCCCGACCCGGAGTCGGCCCTGAATGCGCTTCTTTCTGGAAAACTCGATGTCGCTATAGATGACTACGTTCACGCCCTCTATTTCTGGCACACAAAAGCCCTGGGGAAGCTAAAGATCGTGGGTGAACCTTATTTTCTGACGCGTCATGACATAGCCCTTGCAGTTGGCAGGAAGAGGCCTGAGCTCGCAGAACAACTCGATGAGAACCTGCGGGAGCTTATGAAGTCGCCTCTTTACGAGAAACTCTATAACAAGTGGTTTCTCCTTAAATCTCCCTATCACGCTGAGCAATTCGTGAGGAAGGCACTGACGGCCTCGGGGATAGTGTTCCTCATCCTCTTTGTCATACTGTTCCTCTACCTGTATGGCCGGGAAAGGAAGGCGAAGGAGGAATTACACCGCATAACGAAGGGCACAGCTCTCGCTTTCGCCACTGCAGTGGAATTGAAAACTCCATACCTCAGAGGACACTCAGAAAGAGTAGCGGAATACGCAAGAAGAATAGCGGCCAGGTTCGGCAGGGATAACGAGCTTTTGTATCTGGCTGCCATTCTGCATGATGTTGGCAAGATAATGATTCCAGATGCCCTCATGGAAAAACCTGGCAGGCTCTCGGAGGATGAGCTCGAACTGATCAGAAAGCATCCCGAGGTGAGCTACCTGATAGTGAAAGAACTCATCCCGGCCAAAGATGTGGCTCTGTGGATAAAAGCCCATCATGAGAGGTGGGATGGCACCGGTTATCCGTTGGGCCTGAAAGGGGAAGAAATACCGCTCGAGGCACGGATCATCGCCGTCGCCGATGCCTTCGATGCCATGACCACCGAGAAACCTTATAGAGAGCCTCTCAGCGAGGAGGAAGCCCTGAAAAGGCTCAGAGAAGGAGCGGGGACCCAATGGGACCCGGAGGTCGTGGACGTCGCTCTGAAAACCCTGCACAGGATAGAAAAGAGGCCGGAACTCGACTCTTTTTATACGGTGATCGACAGGATTAAGAACACGACCTGCTATACCACGCTGAAACTCCGCGTCCTTTATCGAATTGGCGAGGAGATCCGTAACCTCGTGAACCTGGACAGGTTCCTCCACAACGTCCTCAAAATCGTCAAAGAGGTGGTTCCCGCAGACGTCAAGCTCGCCCTGGTCCTGAAGGAAAAGGACGATCTCATCGTGCGCGCCCAGGTCGGCATGCCTCCCGACGTCATAGGCATAAAACTGCCACGGGACAGGGGCATCACCCGCTGGGCTTACGAGCATTGCGAGCCGGTAATAGTAAACGACGTTGAGAAGGACCCGAGGTATTTTGCACCTCCCGGACAGGAAAAAATAGGTTCGGAGATGGCTGTGCCGCTCGTCGTTGGCGACAAGGTGATCGGCGTTCTCGACGTTGAGACCACGGAGAAAAACGCATTTACCCCGGAAGATCTGGCGTTTTTCCAGATGGTGACGACAGCGATCGCAGGTGCAATAGAGACCGCACGTCTTTACCACGAAAGGGAGGTGGCAGCTCTCTATGACTCCCTAACGGGGGCACGTAGTTTCCGCTATCTCCTCGATATCTTCGGGGACGAAAAGGAGAAAGCCGAAAAGAGGAAAACCCCCATGTCGATCGTGTTCATAGATGCGAATGGGCTCAAATCGATCAACGATAATTACGGGCATAAGGCTGGAGACGAAGGGCTAAAAGCCTTTGTAAGGGGTCTCCAGGAGAACCTCAGGTCCACCGATATACTGGCCCGCTACGGGGGCGACGAGTTCGTCATCCTCATGCCCATGACCGATTCCGAAGAAGCCCAGAGGATAATGGAGAGAATCAAGGAAGACCTCTCCACTCGCTATTTCGAAGTGGATGGAATAAAGATACCGTTTATAGAATTCGCTTACGGCATAAGCGAGTATCCCTCAGAGGGAACCGATCTGGAGGAGCTCATCAAACTCGCTGACAGGCGAATGTACGCCGATAAAAATGTCTCCAGGATAAACTGATGATCCTGGTAATCGGGGGAGGAGCGCTCGGCATAACTTTTGCGACCAGGCTCCACAGGGCGGGCGTGGCGACGAAGCTCGCCGTCAGGTCCGAAGAACTGATCGACAAGATACGAAGAGGAAAGTTTCTTTTTCACGACGGGGCTCCCCATAAAATCGATGTTCCTCTCCTGAGCCCCATAGAGGCCCGGCGGGAAAAGGCCGATTTCATCCTCATCGCCGTCAAGGCTTACGATATGGAAGGAGTTATCGAAGACTACCGGGACCTGCTTGAATGTTCGGAGCTCATCGTTGGCCTTCAAAACGGCATGGGCGCCCAGGAAAAACTCAGGGCTATCGTGGCTGACGAGAAAATAGGAATTCTCGTTACCAGTGAAGGCGCCACGAAAACAGAGAACTCGGTCAGACATTACAGGGGGAAAAGGAATTTTCTCGGATATTTAAAGGGCAAATCGGACCGGCTCCTCCTGAATTTTGCCGGGGATCTGGAAAGAGCCGGCATAGACGTTGAGGTGGTCGATGACATAACGCCATACCGCTGGGCAAAGCTCCTGATCAATTCAGCGATAAACCCGTTAACGACCCTGGTCAGAAAACCCAACGGATACCTGATGGAATCCCCCTATCTCCGTGGGCTCACAATCGACCTGCTGGAAGAGGGAGCACGCCTTCTGTCCCTTGAAGGCATAGAGCTTCCCTTTTCGGACCCCAGGGCTGAGCTTCTGAGGGTAATAGAGAAAACGCGCAAAAACTTATCCTCTATGCTTCAGGACATGATGAGGGGAAAGAAAACGGAAATAGACTTCCTGAACGGCGTTCTCCTCGCGAAGGCGAGAGAAAAAGGGAAGAAACTGCTGCGTCACGAAGTCATCTATAACCTGGTGAAATCTCTGGAACCACAGTCTTGAGGCTGCTTATACACTGAGAAACCATCCCGCGGCTTTCTTTACTGCCCTGACGTCCTCCTCGAAACGCCGCCCCTTGATTTTTTCCATCCAAGCGGCTCGATTTTTATCAAACTCCCGATAAAACCGGATCTCTCGCCGTCAGCTAACGAAAACCTGGGCAAGTTGACTTAAATACTCCCAAACCT
>Ga0190304_1000923_pt1 | contig 13586 bp, 16 predicted proteins | sample 48700712_MG_FD_161670 | JGI IMG/M metagenome (GOLD analysis project Ga0190304, IMG submission 161670) | Hydrothermal vent sediment bacterial communities from Southern Trench, Guaymas Basin, Mexico - 4870-07-1--2_MG | ecosystem: Environmental > Aquatic > Marine > Hydrothermal vents > Sediment ... | reverse complement strand
CATAAATTCTATACCTTCTACACCCTTAACATTGGCAATTTCATGAGGATCCGCAATTACGGTTGTTGTACCCCTTGGAATAACAGCTCTGGCAAAAGCATCCGGAGGAGCAAGAGAAGATTCAATGTGCACATGACTATCAATTAGCCCTGGCAGGAGGTATTTCCCCTTTACATCAATCTCGACTTCTCCTTCATACAAACCAATACCAACTACCCTCCCATTATCAACCCCCACACTACCAAAAATTATTTCATGGGATAAAACATCGACAATTTTTGCATTTCGAAAAACCACATCACATCTTTTCCTACCTGATGCAACATCAATTTTTCTTTTTAATATATCTTTATCTTTTTTTTTATTCATATTTATCTCCCCCTAATCGTTTTAATATATCAGATATTGATTCCCTCCGTACAGACACCCAATTTGGGCATCGTACAGACGCCCAATTTGGGCGTCTCTACAAAATTAAAACATTCTCTTTTTTAATCTTTTTCTCTGGGTGTTGCCATGTATAGGGGCGAATACAAGATTCGCCCCTACACATGGCCGGGCTATGCGGGGGTTCCGTCGGTTATTGTTTCCCGGACGCCCACATAGGGGCGCCCCTACAACAAAACCGACCGCTGCGCGCCCCTCCTATCCCTAACATTTTTTTACTTATTGTTTCGTATCGTACAGACGCAAGATTTTGCGTCTCTACACAATTAAAACATGCTATTTTTGCTATTTTATAATTTTATCAACATATATTTGATATAAACATAAAAAAATAATAATTTATTACGATTTTACTTGCCAAGTAGAAAATTACAGGTTACTATTGATAGTCAAAAAATTTAATAAGGAGTTTTTAAATGGAAAAACTTTTCAAACTGAAAGAACATGGCACTTCAGTAAAGGTCGAAGTCCTGGCTGGACTTACAACATTTATGACAATGGCTTACATTCTTATTGTTAATCCACTAATACTGGCAGATGCCGGAATGGATTTTGGAGCTGTATTTACAGCAACAGCTCTATCTGCAGGAATTGCGACTCTTGTAATGGCATTATTTGCAAATCTTCCCTTTGCACTTGCACCTGGAATGGGACTCAATGCATTTTTTGCATACACAGTTGTTCTTGGAATGGGTTATACATGGGAGTTTGCACTTACTGCAGTATTCCTCGAAGGTATAATCTTCCTTATTCTTACAGCTTTCAATGTTCGGGAAGCAATTGTTAACTCAATCCCGCCAACTATAAAAAAAGCTATCTCTGTTGGTATCGGCCTGTTTATAGCTTTTATCGGCCTTGCAAATGCAGGAATAATTGTAGCAAACAGTGGGACACTTATATCTCTTGGAGAAGTAACGAAGGGTCCAGGTCTACTCGCAGTTATAGGAATTATTATCACCGGTGTGTTTCTTGTTTTTAAGGTAAGAGGGGCACTCCTTCTGGGAATAGTTGCAACAACTATTATAGGATTTCCTATGGGAATTACACATCTGCCGGCTGCAGGCAGCAGCTGGGCTCCACCATCACTGGCTCCTATTTTCTTTAAATTTGATTTCTCTCATATATTTTCAGTTGATATGCTTATAATTCTTTTTACATTCCTTTTTGTAGATATGTTTGATACTGTTGGAACACTAATCGGGGTTTCAACTAAAGCTGGTCTCATTGATAAAGACGGCAATATCCCCAAGGTAAAAGCTGCTCTTTTTGCAGACGCAATTGGTACAACTATTGGTGCATGTCTGGGAACAAGTACGGTAACAACTTACGTTGAAAGTGCTTCCGGCGTAGCTGAAGGCGGAAAAACAGGACTTACTGCTTTTACAGCAGCTATTCTGTTTCTTATTGCTTTATTTCTTTCTCCTCTGTTTCTAATGGTTCCAAGTGCTGCAACAGCTCCTGTTTTAATACTGGTCGGACTATTTATGATTTCACCAATTAAAGAAATTGATTTCAATGATTATACAGAAGCAATTCCTGCATTTTTAACCATTATAATGATGCCTCTTGCATACAGCATTGCCGAAGGTATTATGTTTGGTATGCTCTCTTTTGTTATATTAAAAGTTCTTACAGGGAAAGCAAAGGAAGTTCATCCTGTAACATATATTGTAGGCTTATTATTTCTGCTTAGGTATATTGTAAAATAGGATTTAACCAACAATTCTAATGCAACCAAGTAGGGTAAAGCGAGAAAATAATTCTCGCTTTATCCCTCTCACAGAACCGTACGTACAAATCTCGTACACGGCTCATGTTCAAAATCCCACCTAAACAGGTACGATTAGACTTGTAACAACCAATTGCATACTAAAAAGATTCAACTCATTAACTTCCCTCTAATCGGGGTGTTGTCTCCTTATTTCAGAAGACCGGGTTTGCCAGCTTTGCTGGGCAAACAAAAAAACCACTATAGATAAATTATAGTGGTTTTATGGGCGTTGAGGGATTTGAACCCCCGACATCCTGCTTGTAAGGCAGGCGCTCTCCCAGCTGAGCTAAACGCCCTTAAGGTTTGCACAAAATAGCATAGCTTTTTAAACATGTCAAGATATATACATTATTTTTTTATAAATCAGAGCAGGAGAGAGCTTTCTCTATTATTTATTCAGCCAGAAATCGCAACCAAACGCTCTTTTTTGCCTCGATGATGACATTGCAGAAAGGGCAATACAAATATTAAAAGAGTTGGTACTTAACATTCCCGAAGAAGTCTCGATAATTGCACCTGGAGAAGTCCTTGGATTATTCAATGCCTTACATACCTCAGGTTACCACAATGTATATGAATACCACATATTTGGGGCGTTAATGCGCACACAGATGAGGAGCAACAGGCTGACACATTACCCTGAAGAAGAACATACACTAAAAGTTAAACCGCAGCTTATTAGAAGAGGATCATGCAAAAAAAAATCTTATAACCCTCAAGAAAGTATCTTGAAACCAATACGAAAGATATTATAAACTGTATACAGTTAAAAAGGTTGGCTGCAATTTCTTTGCTGCCAACCTGTGCATCCCAGGAGAATCCAGTGAATATAAGCCTTTCAGACAGAGAAAAGAAAATACTTGATATCCTTACAGAAAATCAAAACCAAACAGTAAACTCCCTTAGTAAAATATTCAAAGTATCTACAGTTACAATTAGAAGTGATCTTGGCTCTCTGGAGGAAAAAGGTCTTATAGTTCGTATGAGGGGAGGAGCATTTCCCGCCTATCACCCAGCCATACTGGAAGGACAGAAAAAAATGCGGGCAGAAAAAGAGAGAATTGCAAAGGCTGCTGCTGCAATGATAGAAGACGGTGATACAGTAATGATAAACGACGGCAGCACTTCTTCTCTAATACCAAGATACCTACTCGGCAAAAGGGATATTCATATTGTTACAAACTCTACTCTTGCATTTACCTATGCAAGAATAAACCCCGCTCTGCACCTGACCCTTGTAGGAGGAGAATTCCGCCCTTCCACAGAAGCGATTGTGGGACCTATGGCTCTTAGAGACATTGAAGAATACCACGTTAAGTATGCTTTTCTTGGTACAGGAGGTTTTTCACTGAAAACAGGACTAACAACACACCTTGCTGAGGGTGCAGAAATTTTTAAAAAAATGACTGAGCATGCAGAACAGGTCATAACAGTTACAGATTCCAGCAAGTATGGAAAAAACGGCTTTGTAAAGATATTCCCTCTTGCCAGAATGGACAAAATAATTACAGATAATGGTTTAAGTAAAGATATATATGAAAAGCTTATAGATTCCGGTCTGGATGTTGAACTCGTATAAAATAGATGGAGAGCTTAAAAAATGAATTATGCAATAGCAGTTCTTGATATTGGAAAAACAAACAAAAAACTCGTTATTTACGACAACAATCTTAAACAAATTGATTCAATTTATTCATCATTTCCAACAATTAAATATAAGGATCTTGATGTAGAAGATACCCGTGGAATTAATTCCTGGTTTTTAGAAGGTTTAAAAACTATGGGAGAAAAATATCCCATAAAAGTTATTTCCGTAACAACTCATGGCGCAACAGGTGTATGTATAGACAAAAATGGAAAACCTTCAGTTCCTGTTGTAGCCTACACAAATGAAGTAGATGATACTTTCCATGAAGAATTCTACAATCTGGTAGGGGAAAGAAATGATCTTCAAATAAAAACAGCAACTGTAGAAATAAAACCTTTAATAAATTATGCAAAGCTTCTCTATTTTCTTAAAAAAAGATTTCCTAACGATTTTGAAAAAACAGAAAAAATACTTCTTTATCCCCAATATTTCAGTTATACACTAACAGAAAAGACATCTGCAGATTTTACTTATGCAGGATGTCATAGTTACCTATGGGATTTTAAAGAATGGCGTTGGTCTGATGTTGCAGCAAAGCTGGATATACTTTCAAAACTTCCGAAGAATATAAATAAACCCGGAGATATCCTTGGAAAAATTTCAAAAAATATTGTAGATCAGACAAATCTTAATCCAGATACAATTGTAACAACAGGAGTTCATGATTCAAATTCTTCACTTCTACCATATCTTATAAATGGAAAAGAGAATTTTATTTTAAATTCAACAGGTACATGGTGTGTAGTGATGCATCCAACAAAGAAACTGTCATTTACAAAAGAAGAACTTGGTAAAATGGTATTTTATAACATATCTGCTAACAAGGATCTGGTAAAAACAGCTATCTTTATGGGAGGCCTTGAATTTGAAACCTATACTGACATTCTCAAAAAACTTCATGCCAGAGATGATTATCCTGAACTTAATATAAAATTAACAGAACAAATTTTAAATGAAAGCAGCAATTTTATACTGCCTGGAGTGGTAAAAGGGGCAGGACAATTTCCGGATTCTGAGCCAAGAATAGTTGAAAATGACAAGGTATTTCAACTAACAGAAGTACAGAAAGGTATAAATATACCTGAATTCTTTGGGGATTATGAAAAGGCATACCATATACTGATCCTATCTCTTGTTTTACAAACAAAAGTTTCAATTGAAAGAGTTAATGCACCTGCAAATTCACCAATCTACATTGAAGGCGGGTTTAGACATAATAAGAGTTACATAAAACTGATAGCATCTCTCTTTCCCAGTAATCCAGTGTATATTACGAATATTGCCGAGGCAACTTCTTTTGGTGCTGCCCTTCTGGGAAAGGGAGCTTATGAGGGAAAAGAAAATAAATATCTTAAAGAGTTTGTCAATATTGATTCCAGAAAAATTGAACCTGTTAAAATTGATGGATTTGAAAGATATTTTGAAGAATTTTTGAGAAAGCTATAAGCTATAAGCTATAAGCTATAATCAAGATGGTCTATTTCACATATTCTCGCTTAGATCATTTTTTTCAATTATTTTCATTAATACATCTTTATAGATCTTTAAAGCTTTTTCACCAGCAGGATTCAGTGTATAGAGTCCTCTGCTAACCTTATCAAACCATCCATAAATATTTCCGGAAAGTATCTGCTGGGTTTTAGAACCACCTCCTGATTTTCTTATGGCAGAAGGGGAAAGAACACCTTGTGTATCCAAAAGCCAGGCACAGATAAGAGCCTGCTGTTTATAAGCACTAACCCTTTGATCAATGTTTGTACTTCCACCAGTGTTAAACTCAGAATATCTACCGTCAATCTCTCTTATTATAGATTTCCGCCTTCTAACTGCCTTTCGAGGATTATATTCTGAAGGATGTAAAACTATTTCCACTCGTGTTTTAGTTTTGAAAAACCTAACAAATATCAACCCTACTTCCAGGCGGAAAAGTAGTTTTTTTGCTTCTTTTAATTTTGGAATTGATTTTTTCCCTGGTAAAACCGGAACTGCAACATAAACAGATTCTGTCATATTTTTTCTATTCACTGCCTGATACACCAGGTCAAGAGAAAATCTTGTTTTTAATTCAATAATAAGTAGTTCATCATTCTTCCTTGCAACAATATCACAGTTTTTAACTTCGCAGGAAACAGTGTACCCCTGCTTTTTAAGCCATAGACTCAAGGGTTTAGACAGTTCAGTTTCTTTCATAACTTAATTGTTTGTGAAAAATGCTGTTTTGCCTTTGTCGCCTGCCAGGTTTTCATGAGTGTGCCTCCTGTATATGATCATATATACAGAGCATATGATCAATACGCATTACCAATGTAACTTATATTATCATAAAATACAATTCAATATTGATTGTGGCTTTTGCAATGTCCATACATTCGACCTGTTTTTGGCTTTTTGCACCGGTCTATTGCCAATATATTAGAGAAGAAGTACTTTTAAGTAGAAAATGAGATACAGCGCAAAAAGCTCGATTGATTAAACCTTTTCATATGACACAAACTCAGATCCTCCAAAAGATTCTATTCTGTAATTTCAGCCTTGATTAAAAAAAGATATTCATTAGAATGATAGATATGTATACAAAAGCTGATATTGGAAAAATAACTACTCTTATACAAGATTATGTTCCAACTGCACAAGCAATCTATCTATTTGGGAGTTATAGTAATGGAACTTCCAATAATAACAGTGATATTGATATAACCATTATAATAGACTCTCAACCTGAATGGCGTGAGCGAAAGCAATTGCTAAATAACCTCTATAGAGAAACAGGTCGCAGGGGTTTAAACGTTGATTTTCTACTTAAAACAAAAGATAGGTTTTATAAAGATAAGAAACTCCCAACCATTTCCAGATTAATTGACAGAGAAGGACAATTATTGTGGATGAAAAGCTAGCACAACTACTATCTCACTGGAAAATAAAAGCAGACAATGATATCAAAACAATCGAGAACGAACTAGAGAGTAATGATCCTGTAACAGACTCTATTTGCTACCATGCCCAACAAGCAGCCGAAAAGTACCTCAAATTGTTTTTAGTAAGTAAAGGTATTGAACCCGCGAAATCACACAACATTGCTTTCTTAAAAAATGAATGTGAAAAAACTACCCCTGAATTATCTCAATTGTCAGATATTGAATATTTAACTGATTATGCAGTCGATTTAAGATATCCTGATAATTTTTATATTCCAAACCTTGATGAAGCAAAAGAAGCTTATTCAGATGCTTTAAAAGTGAAAGAATTTATCAGTAAAATTCTAAAAATATAAATTTCTATATAGAATTAATAATTGTTCTTAATATTTTACAATTCTTACCCATTATCCGACATCTTCGCTCTATAGTTCTCTACTTCCCAGGTATTGATAAACTGAACCTTTTCGTCAGACATGAACTTAGGCCCTCCAAAAGACTCAGAAATTCGAATGACACGTATGGCATCCAGCATAAGCAGCCTGGCTGTTTCCGCACCCTTTTTACTGTTTCCCATTGAGATAAATCCCTTTCCCAGAATTAAAATTGACTTTGGTTCCTTTCCCCATTTTTTCGAAAACTCTTTATAATCTTTTTCTATATAGGGAAGAAGCTGGTCTTCAGGCAAATTATCACACACCAGAGCTGTATGCCCCATATAGACTATATGATCAGGAGACAGAGACTGCTGTAGATTAATAATTGTTTCTCTGGATAAAAGGACAGACCTTATCTCTTTTCCAGTTGTAAACAGGGCTTCTCCTTTGGAACCGGCAAGCCTCCCTATCTTTTGAAGGAAACTATCGGTCATTAAATCTTGAGTATCTGTTCCGACTGCATCAATTTCTACACAAGCATTTTTTAGGGTAGAGAATAGATTAGTATACTTGTCATCAACTTCATCTGAACTATTACCCCATATAAATATACCATGATTAGCAAGAAAAATATAATCCGGTAGTTTACCATCATGATTATCCATCCACCTTGTCATTTCATCATCTACGGTTTTTGCAAGAATGTACCCAGGGTCAACAAGAGGAATCCAGATACAGTTATCAGGAAAAAGCTTTTCAGCCATACTCTGGCCATTTTTAGAACATGTTAAACCATTAACCAGTGCCGGATGGGTATGAACAACATATTTATCCGGAATAATTGCATGAAGCAGAGATTCAACACTGGGTCTACCTTTCTGACCAGGAAGTCGTGAATCCATTAGATCTTCCAATGCACGTTCTTCCCGTTCTTCTCTGGTATCAGGATACTGAGTACTACGTATAGTTCTTAATTTATCCCTACTTAATATTACAAAACCTTCTTTATCTATTGTTCCCAGTTCAGTCCCGGAAGCCTTAACAGCCATTAGACGATCTGATTTCCAGGAGGTGTTTCCTCCCCCGGCAAGGACATAATCAGGATCAGCTCCATACTTATGGGAAAGTTCGATCAAGGTATTCATGCTATCTACAGGCATATTACCATCCATTATTATCTCCTTGACTGAACATCTTTCTCATATTTCATTACATCACCTATAAGATATTTATCTGTTGATACACCGGAAGTCTCACAATAATAGTTCCAAATATCACCTGCAGGCATCATCTTTAATTCTTCTATAAGAGCAAGTCGTGCAAAGGCATTCCCCTCTTCATCATATCTATTCAATATTTTTCGAGGTTCCAGCAGGCCAAGAAGAAGACCCTTCAAGGTTGCTCTGGCTCCAATAGCATAGGCTCCAACTCTGTTCATTGTTCCATCAAAAAAGTCCAGACCAATATGGGTTTTGTCCAGTTTATCACACCTGATAATCTCTTCTGCCAGATAACGAATATCATCATTTAAAATTACTACATGGTCACTGTCCCAACGTACTGGTCTGCTTACATGAAGAAGCAGTTCATCAAAAAAGAGATACATCGATGAAAGTTTATCTGCTATAAGTTCAGTAGGATGAAAATGTCCAAGATCCAGAGTAACTATTTTATTATTTTTTGCTGCATAACCCATATAAAATTCATGGGAACCTACAACGAATGACTCACTTCCTATACCAAAGAGCTTTGTTTCAATAGCATCCTTCATCTCTTTTGATGAAATCTTCTCTCTATACATTTCATCCAGAGAATCTTTTAATATTGAACGGTATTTTAATCTGTTTACAGGAAGATCCTTCATACCGTCAGGAATCCAGGTATTTAAAATGGAAGGATCATTCTGGGCACGCCCCATGGCAGCTGCAATATCCCTACTTCTCTTTCCATGTTCTATCCAGAAGTCACGGATACCTTTATCAGGATTGGAAAGGGTAAACCCTGAAGAAGCTTTTGGATGAGAGAAAAAAGTACCATTAAAATCCAGTTTAACATCTTTCTCTTTTGACCAGTCCATCCAGCCTTTAAAATATTCCGGTAATACTTCATCTCTGTCAACTTTTTTTCCATCAAACTCACCATATATTGCATGGAGGCTTAATCGGTGTTTTCCAGGTAAAAGGGAATAAGCTTTTTCAAGGTCAGCTCTCATCTCTTCAATGTTTCCTGATTTACCTGGATAATTTCCGGTTACCTGAATACCTCCGCCAGATAGTTCAGCATCCGGAGTTTCAAACCCGCCTACATCATCAGTCTGCCAGCAGTGAAGAGATAAAGAGATATCCTTTAATTTTTCCAAAGCTTTATCTGTATCTACACCAAGTCCCACATATCTTTCTTTCGCATTATTATATTGTTCTGTTATAGTCATTTTATTCCTCCAAGTATTTGAATAATAGTATTATACAAGCTGCAACCCAGTAAGACCTTGACTATATCTTCAATTATTAGCATTATTTTATCATGTGCAGTGATGAGAGTTTTAAACTCTATTTAAGCGAATTCACCAAATCTGATGATCCCATTCGGTTTATAAGAAGAGATCCTCAAATACCCTACCCCCTCCATACTCACGACTTCTCCGAACTCGTAATAATCCTGGGAGGAAGAGGGACACATATAACAAGATATTCCCGTTTTGAAGTATTTGCCGGAGATGTCTTTGTTATAAATGGAGAAACTGCTCATGGATACGAAAACCCGGAAAATCTTCATCTTATCAATATAATGTACCGCCCTGAATTACTTACAAAGAATGCTGCAGATTTGACAACCCTCCCTGGATACCATGTTCTTTTTAATCTGGAGCCCAAATTTCGGGAAGACCATAAGTTTAATAGCAAACTGCACCTCTCACCCAGTCAGATAACAGGAATTACCCCTCTTATACAGGAAATTGAAAATGAACTTGCCTCAAACAGTCCCGGTAGGCTTTTTATGGCCTCAGCACAATTTTATTCTCTCCTGGGACATCTATGCAGAATGTACTCAAATAAAGGAGCAAATACCAACAGACAACTTCTCCGAATTGGGAAAGCTCTTGGGTGTCTTGAAAACTCATTACAAAAACCTGTTTCTCTGAAGAAACTTACTGAACTGACTGCAATGTCTGTGAGCACACTTAACCGCACTTTTAAAGAGGCAACAGGATATTCTCCTATAGAATATCATCTTAGAATTAGAATTAAAAAGGCAGGCGAAATTCTTTGTAATTCAAGTTTATGCGTTACTGAAATTGCAAGTAGAACAGGGTTTGATGACAGTAACTATTTTTCACGGCAGTTTAAAAAAATAATGGGGGTTTCTCCATTGAAGTTTCGGAAGACTGGTGTTTAGCAATGGCTGCAACTTTGTTTAGTTATCAGTAAAGGGATTAATACAGTGAACTCCACCATATTTCTGCCCATGTGAAAGATCCTCGGAATATAGAATACTGCATTTAGATCGTTCAGCGGCGGCTAATATAAGACTATCCCAATAACTTAGTTGATATAAATCCTTAACACCCACTGCCCTGATAACCAAATCAGAATCAATGTCTAGAACATGTAAGTAAGATAAAAGCATAATCTCGTGTTTTGCTGCAGCAATAGAATAGTTTTGTTTATTTTTTTTTGTAACTGTCACAAAAAACTCACTCAATACCTGTGCAGAAATAACTCCATTACTACCCCTCATACCATTGAAAATTATTTCCTGAGCTTTTACCTGTTTATTAGGATATTTATTATCATGAGCATACACAATAATATTTGTATCGATAAAATACCTATCGCTCATGAAGTTCATCTCTTGTCCAGCTAATTGCATCTACTTCTATTTCTTGTGAATTCATTATCTCAGACAGTTGGGATATAACTTCTTCCATACGCTGGTCTTCTCTTTTGGCAATCCCTATTAAATAATCCCTGACAAGCCCAGTTAACGTTGTATCCTTTTCAATCGCAATTTTCTTTACTTTCTTAATAATTTGGTCATCCAGAGTCATAGTAATATTAGACATGGTTCACCTCCAACAATTCTTCACATAATAAGTGTAACACATTTTATGTGAAGAATCAATACTTTGAGATGCTTTGTTATTCAACATATAAAAACACTTTTAAAACCAATGGAAGCATTCGGGTCTTCAAGAAGAGAAGAAGGATACTATGATCCGGCCAGTGTATGGGAGCCATTGATTAAACCAAAGAGAATCTGAATCCCTCAATGATTATTTTTTAGTTTATCTTTAATAAATGCTATATCTATTTTATCTAATTCTTTTTTTTCAGAATTTTCTCTGTTTTGTACTGCTTTTTCCTTCATAATTAACAAATGATCCAGGCTTGCTGTTTTTATTTCAATTCCAAATACTTTTTTTGATTGTGCGCTTTTTAATAGGTGTATGAAAGGAAGAGGAATATCATACAGAACATCCAGTTCCAGATCCTCTGAAAGAAATTTAATAAATCCCCAATCTGATTTATTTGAAAATATGATTGCTTCATTCGAGTTTTCAGCAAAAAGTGGATATTGATTTTTATCAACTCCAATTACCATCTTTAAATTTAGTGAATAAAATAATGATATAATTTTATCAATATCCAGTGTTTTTACTGCAATATCTGTATCGATAGTAATTCTGGATGAGCCATAGGCTGCAAGTGCAGTACCCCCAATTAGTATAAAGGGGATATTATTATCCAGTAATTGTCTAAATAGAGTTTCTTCTGTCATGGCGTTTTATCTTATCAAGAAAATCTGCAGCAGCATGTTTGAGAATATAATTATCACCCCGTAAATTAATAACAAATTCTCTTTTTTTTCTAGCTAGATTTATATTCATTTCTGTATCTATCTGAAAAATTAAATTCTTCATATATAACATAATATTCCTTTTTGATGTCCTTTACAATACAACTAAATTTTTTCTCATGCAGATTCCTTGCTGTAAAAATATATCAGGTTTATGCTGCCTATATGAGAATTATAGTTGATCTGGAATTAGATGGTTTATTTTAAATGAAACAATTACGCGGAAGTGGACAGGATAAGGATGATATTGAAAAACTTCAATAATGATGAAGATAGTGTGGATATGTCTTAAAAAGCAATTACTACACGGCTAAAAAGAGGTAGCCAGCTTAGGCAATTATGTATTTCTCTTGGTCATGCAGAGAATGTTGAACATTCCGAGACTCTTACTACTCCAGAAAAATTTAATCTATGGAAGCAATAAATGGAAATCTACATACCTTAAACCGCACATATCAAAGTTTGTCATATTTTTCCGGTTCTGATTCTGCTACCTGATCCAACGCTCTAATAAAACTATCTCTATTCCCTTTATCAGCTCGTTTTTTTATATAATCTTCTGTCATAAATGCCGATAGTTTTTCAGAAATTGCAGATGAAATAAACTGATTTATTGAAATAGATTCATTATGAGAAATTTCTCTAAGTTTATTATGAGTAGAATTGGCTATACGCAGACTTAAGGTACTCATGATATACCTCCTATTAATTTTAAAAATTCTCCAGGAAACAGTAATTTAATGCCGAACTGATCCACTTTTCTAAAATCTTTTTTGTTATATGTAATAATATAGTCAGCGTTTGAATTAAATGCTAATTCAAGAACAAAATCATCTTTGGGATCTGTTAAAAAAGGGCGCCACAGATAAAATATCTCTGCTTCAATCCCAATAAGACAAATATAATTAATAATATCATCAACCGCTTCATTGTTTAGATCCACAAGATTGTTTCTTTTCGCAACATCTTCATATTCAAAAATAAGGGGAACAGATATAAATATATCAAACTCCCCCTTTCCAATCATACGTACAAGCTTATATGAAACACCCAATTTACTTATTAAGGCAGAAATAAACACGTTTGTATCAATTACAATCTTATATTTAGGTTTCATATTAATATTATATACGATACCATTCCAAAAAGCAAATAATTTATAATAATGCTGAATTCACAGACAATTACTCCATATAAAAAACTTCATCCAAAGGAACAGTAACAGGAGAATTATCCTCATTTGTTTCCATAATGTCTGCCATATAAGTCCACCATTTCTGAACTATCTCCAGAGCCCCAAGATCCTGGGAGGAACTCTCCCCTTCCTGATTCTGAACACCAAAAAGGATATTTGTTTCCTCATCAAAAAATATTGAATAGTTGGAAACTCCCTGCTCTTTAAGCAGGGTTCCAAGTTCAGGCCAAAGTATGATATTAGGATACAATTATCTCGGCAATGCACTCAATCTCAACCATTGCATCCAGTGGATTCTGCTTTACTGCAATAGCAGATCTGGCAGGAGTATGGCCATCAAACATTTCTGCATACACTCCGTTCATCCCTTTAAAAT
>Ga0190304_1000920_pt1 | contig 13606 bp, 13 predicted proteins | sample 48700712_MG_FD_161670 | JGI IMG/M metagenome (GOLD analysis project Ga0190304, IMG submission 161670) | Hydrothermal vent sediment bacterial communities from Southern Trench, Guaymas Basin, Mexico - 4870-07-1--2_MG | ecosystem: Environmental > Aquatic > Marine > Hydrothermal vents > Sediment ... | reverse complement strand
AGTCCTCGAAAAATCATTGAAAGCGCTGTGTCAAAACATGGTTCTACAAGATAGTTAGTGGAATCTTATGTTCATGCTATTTGTAGTAATTGTAGATCTGGTATTTCTGCTTTCTCCGAGTAGTAAGTGTTGTATATGGGTGTTCTATGTCTGATACCATGAATAAAAACATAACCATGTCTGTAAAACACTTCGATTATACGGTCTGACATATCCTTGATGTGGTTTTTTATTGCTGAACTTTCATGTGCAAAAACAAAAATTACATCGTTTCTTTCTCTTGCTTCCATAATCATTCTTGTTCCAACTCTAAGCCCTGCCACTGGTCCGAATGCGTTTTCCAAGGCGTCTATTGAAAACATTACTCCAACAGTCTTTGAAACTTTACGTAAATTTTCCAGTCCTTTCATGTACTGTTCGAGAAACTCGTTTACATCCGTCAACCTAGTGATTAACTTAAAGTTATCGAGATAACTTTCATCAGGAATAATCACTTTAACCATGCTAATAATAAATTTCTTAGCTCCATATCTTGGAGGAATTAAAAGCACACCATTTCTTCTTAAAAGGAAACTTAGAATATGATGACCCATAATGGCTGCAATTACTCCTGAAGGAACATTTTCCCGTATTAAGTAGAGTACGAGGTTTCCTCCACGTATTTTCCCCATTATTTTATCTAAGGACAGAGATCCTGTCGAATGTTCCCCTGTGACACCTTTACCACTGCGAATAAAATCTATATACCTAGATAATCTTTCCCCGAGATTTACTGGGTTGGGAAATTTGAATTCATTTGGAAGCGTGAATCTACCTCCATAGAGAGTGAATGGTATTATTGGTCTTTCTATTTCTACAGCTCTTAGTTTTTCGATTTTCATTTCTCGATAAATTTTACCATCAATATACTCATATGTCAAACTGACAACTCCATCTGCAAGGTAATCTAACTTTGTAACTTCCTTTGGATTTTCGGTTACAATAATAGATTTTATGTTAGATGTTCTAACTAGTTCTGCGAAGGCGTGCATAAATTTCTCTCGTTGAACATTTAATGTCTCACAAACCGAATCTATTGAATCTATTACAATAAATGCATCTTCTTCTTTTTCTATTCTTTTTAAACCAGAATGTAATGCGCGTAGAAACTCTGGTATTGAAGAAAACATGATTGCATCATAAGTGCTCTGACCTTTAGGAAAAGGGGTTACGGTGGCGTCAATAATATTTTTAGGTGGAAGATGTTCAGCAACATAAGGATATTGGCTTACAACAGTCTCTGGATCGACTCTTGTTGAATAATAGAGACCGCATCCCTTTTTTGCTAACTTAATAAGACACTCTAAAGAGAAAATCGTTTTACCGGAGCCTGGTTTTCCCTTAACAAGTAATGTTGAATTTCCTTTAATGGAAAAGAATTTTACTATTTCATCTGGAATGGAGGGCAAGTTTATCACCGTTTTAGCAAAAACCTTTAAAGTCAGTGTCAAATATTATTCCTTATTATTGTAATAGGTATTATAACTTTTAAATCTTTATTACCATAAAACTGTATGTCCTTTTAAAATGTTAAGAACATTTTAAAACAAAGACAATTCACAAATAGGCTCATTAGAATTGCATTCTTAACATTTTACTAAAATCTTAATTTTTATAGTGTAAATCTGCCTACTTTTCTTATTATTTCAAATGAAAACTTGCGGCATCCCCATAAATACAGGTTTAAATGCCATATGCAACACAAAATTAGAGTCGTATAAAGTTGTTTACAGATTATAGATTTAGTGACATTTTTTAATTTAAATAATTAAAAATGAAATCTGTAACTTTTCTCTAATTTTCAAAGACTAATCTGCAAAGACAAATAATAACAGAAAGCGCATACGTACTTCATAGAAGCATATATTGCTAGCCTCCATGACCATTTAATCCGTATCTGAAATCTTAAACCATAAAATCTAGAAAAACTAGGTTACTGAAGCAGATTTAAAAACCGTGGACTACATGTATTACTGCTAAAGAAAATGTGTAAATTTCATTCGTGTTAAAATTTAATAGGAAGTGCTGCACTGTTGCTTGTGGTGATTAGTGGTGGATGGGAGGTCTAAGCTCTGGGAAATTACAAAAGAACTTGTTGCTACAGCTCTTGGCAAGATAAAAGCAGACTTAGTTATAAAAAATGGAACTTTAGTGAATGTTTATACCGGTGAGCTTGTTGAAAACATTAATGTTGCTGTGAAGGGCGATAGAATCGCTCACATCGGAAACAAAATTGATCATGTTATTGGTGATCACACTAAGGTTATTGATGCAAAGGGCAACTATTTGGTTCCCGGCTTTCTTGATGGACATGTTCACATTGAAAGTAGCATGCTTTTACCTTCAGAATTTGCCAAAGCAGTGTTACCTCACGGGACAACAGCTGTTTTTGCTGATCCACATGAAATAGCGAATGTTCTAGGTTTAAAAGGCATAAAACTAATGTTAGAAGACTCCAAAGATTTGCCTCTTAAAGTTTACATCGCCATTCCTTCGTGTGTACCTGCATCTTTCCCAGAATTCGAAACAGCAGGAGCATCCATTGGACCTAAAGAAGTTGAAGAAGTGTTGCAATGGGAAAACGTAGTGGCACTAGCAGAAATGATGAACTATCCCGGTGTCTTGATGGGAGACGATAAAGTTCATGGAGAAATTCAAGTAACGCTTAAACATGGAAAAGTTGTTGAAGGTCATTATGCTGACCCTGAACTTGACGAGAAGCTTTCAGCTTATATTGCTGCGGGAATAACTTCATGTCACGAGTCTACCAGGCGAATCGACGCGTTAGAGAGAGCGAGAAGAGGAATATGGGCTATGATACGTGAAGGTTCTGCATGGCATGACTTAGAAGAGGTAATAAAGGCTGTTACCGAACGTAGAATAGATACGAGAAGAATAATTTTGGTGACGGATGATAGACATCCTGAGGACATTCTTGTTGAAGGCCACATAGATCACGTTGTGAGAAGAGCTATTCAAGAAGGCGTAGATCCAATAACTGCAATTCAAATGGTGACTGTCAACACTGCTGAACACTATAAGGTGGATTTAGATGTAGGTGGAATAGCACCTGCAAAATTCGCCGACATACTGATTGTTGAAGATTTAGCGAAAGTTAAAATTTACACAGTGATCGCTAACGGAAAAGTTGTAGCTAAAGATGGAAAACTGGTTGTGGATATTAAGAGGAAAGAGGTGCCAGAATGGGCTACTAAAACAATGAATGTGAAAAGGAAATTGACGCCGGAGGACTTTGTAATTAAAGCTCCAATTAAAGAGGGAACCGTTAAAGCCCACGTGGTGCAGGTTATTGAAGCAAAAGTTACAACAAAACATCTGATCGAAGAAATCCCTGTAGTCAACTATGAGTTGAAACCTAGAATTGAAGATGATATTGCAAAAGCTGCTGTAATAGAGAGACATCATGCAAGTGGAGATATGGGCATAGGGCTTGTAAAAGGTTTTGGTTTTAAAGAAGGCGCAATAGCTTCAACAGTTGCTCATGACAGCCATAACCTTTTGGTTGCAGGTGTCAATGAAAAAGATATGGCCTTTGCAGCAAACAAGTTAATCGATGTAGGTGGAGGAATGATAGTAGTTAGAAACCAAGAAATCTTAGGACTTGTGGAGTTACCTGTGGCAGGTTTGATGTCAACTGAAGACGCTGAAACCGTAAGCGAAAAAGTTAGAAAGCTAGCTGAAGGATGGAGACAAATAGGGCGAAAAATGATTTCACCATTCATGACAATGGCCTTACTGTCCCTCTCAGTGCTACCAGAACTTAGAATAACAGACCAAGGAATAATAGACACCCTAAAATTCCAAAAAATACCCCTAATACTACAATAACACAAACTACACCTATTATTTTACTTTAAAGATAATTTTACTTCTAATTGCAGATATCCATATTTCGCATGGAAAATGTAACGTAAAAGTTTAAAAAAACATAAGTGACGTGCGAATTATGGCTCATAAAATAGTTATGAAGTCTATAAAATTTTAAGCCGACTTAAACAAGACAGCGAAAGCTTTTGACTAGAGTTAAAATGTGCATCAATTTGGTGCAAATAAGGTGGTTTTAGAGAGTAACGGCTACAAACACTGTTCTTAACATGAATGGGAGAAAACGTAAAACGTCTAACTGCAGAAGTAACCCACAAAATTTAATCTACTTTTCTTTTCCGTTTCTATGAAACTTCTTAAAATAGGCTCTAAAATTTTAAAGGACAAACCATCTAAAGATAAAAACCTAAACAACCATCTTGGTCAGAGCAAACCGTAAAATTTCGATTTTGCTGACAATTTGCTACTTCACGATGAGTTTAGCATGCACCATTTGTCTTGAAATATTGAGTCATCCTGAGTGGATACTCCTAGGTTGCGACATAATTTACTACGAATTGCTAGGAGTTTGTCCATAACATTTAAGTTTTAATGACACTTAATACTAGGTAAGGGTGAATTATGGTAGCTGGAGAAGAAAAATCTGAGTGGAAAAGCTACTGGAAAAAGATTTCAACGCTATTTCTAGCTGCTGTTAGTGTTATACTCTGTGTACTCTATTCTTTAAATGTGATTAGTTTGTATTGGCTGATCCGTGAATTTATCGCAGCTTTAGGCGCTGTTTTCTTCCTATATCTGATTCGATACGTCAAGTTTGAGAAACTTTCAGAAAAGGGAAGATTAACAGGGAACAAAGTTGCGTATGTGGTGGGTGGGTCGTCCCTCGGCATTTTCACATTTTTCGGCATCGCCGCTATACTGAGGATCATAGGCTTACCCCCATTATCTTACATTATTGGCTTATGGCCAACAATCATCCTCCTCCTAGTAGTATCGCCATGTTTAGGCGGATACTTCGGATACTGGATAGGTAAAAAAAGAGGTTTCCAACCACCAAAAATCCCCTAACAAAACTAAAAGAGAGAAGCATACAATTAGAGAAACTGTGCAATATAGAACAACTACGAAATTTTGTAGTTGCTGGGTTACCTTTGAAAATTTGGTTATTAGTGGAGGTGTAGTATGTTAGCGCGCTATAGATGTTGTACCAGTTGAGGTCGTCTGCCACATTAACATTATATTACGGGAAAGAAATAGAGACTTTCTTCAATAACTCTGAAGTTGATGAGATGGAAATAAGTTTTTGATTTAAGTTTATCGGACCATTTTTGATAGAATAGTATTCCTTACCCGCTCATGATAAATCTTATGTACTGCTAACTAAAGTTCGGAAGATTCATAACATATGAAAATATTAACATGTAATTATAAACTTTAGCAAATTAAACGGTTTAAAGTCTTGAATATGGATATTTGTCGAGGATTAAACTTATAAGCGAAGAAACCATATTATATGTGAAGAGTTAGGACAATGTCCATAGTTTTGTGGGGGCTTGGAAATGTGTTCTAGGGAGTGGTGGAAGTGGGGTTCGTGGTCTAAGCGTGGGGTTCGAAACTTTTTCATAGCACTACTGGTCGTCTTAATTTTAATCGATGTGTCTGTGGCTGTCTTAAGCCCTAAACTATTTAATTTAACTGCTTCAATTACGAGTTTTACTGCGGCTTTACTTGGATTGAGTTTAATCTACTATTTGAAGGTTTATGGTGGATTGAGGGCTCGAAGGCTCTTCTATATTTTCGTTGGTGGAGCAGCACTGGGGTTCGCTTTCACAGCAGCAATATCTACCATCTCTAAGTTGATTTTTGAATTTGTACCAAACTTCTTCTACATCTATATTCCCTCGGTTGCACTGGGAGCATTCATCGGCGACATAATAGGTAAAAAAAGAAAATATACCATCGGAGAAAGACCATATGATGCAGAACATCCCTAAAATTCCAAAATACCTCTTTTATTACAACAGCAGAAACCCTTTATTTTTAATTTTAAAGACAGTTCTATTTTCAATTGTGGTGTTGCCCATAGTTAAAAGAAGTCGAAAATTTAACGATAAAAAAGAAATTTATTAAAGATTTAGAGTTCCCTTTCACTATACATCTTGAATTTTATTTGTTAAGAATGTTTATTGAAATCAGCTTAGAAAGCTTAATAAACTTGTTAATCTGATCTATAACCTATGAGGAAAATGTTAGATTTGATAGAAGAAAATATTGAAATTATGGGAGGAAAACCCGTAATAAAGGGTACCAGAGTAACTGTTGAAGCTATATTAAGGAGACTTGCTGAAGGGTTAAGCATAGAAGACATCTTGAAGGATTATCCTTACTTAACTAAAAAAGATATTCAGGCAGCGCTGCTATATGCAGTTAAAATGCTTGAAGGAGAAAGAATATTCGTGATAGAGAAATAAAATTTTAGTAGATGAATGTGTTGGTTATAGATTCTATAGTTTTGCTTAAAAATGGACTTAAAGTTCCGGGAATAATCTTGTTTAGAACTATTTTTACGAACCCAAAGAGAAGATACTTACTCTTTAAGTAAATAATCTCAAAAATAAGTCCTTACGGAAACTTTATAGTAATAGAAGATAACCTTGCAAGAGTAAAGAGATTAGAATAACATTCATTGAAATATGTAAGGGAAGAGCTAAGAAATAAGTATTTGTCAATTGGATATAGGAACTCATTCGGTCAAAACACCTTCATATCACAACATAACTCATATTTATTGTAGTTTAATTTCTTTAGCCCATTCCTTAGGTAGCTTTTTCATACCTTCTTTTATTATCCATTTTGTATCCTTGTTTTGTGTATTGATGTAATTAAGTAAGAATTCATAAACTGCTTTAGGATCTTTCTTCGATATTTCCCTTAAAGCCCAGGCGACAGCCTTCTTAACATCTAAATCTTCATCCTCCATTAGATTTTCAATGATTTTTAGGCATATTTTTGCTTCACTTGGCTTGGCTCTTATAAATGGTGGAATAGATGCTGCTGAAAGTCTTCTCACCCATTTATTGTTTGATTTTGTCCATTTTTTAAGCAAGTAAAACATTTCTTCTTGGTTTTGTTTTGCAAGATTAACAATTACTCTTAGGGCGAGAGTGTCCACCATTTCCCAGTCCTGTAGATCGTTAAGAATGTTTAGCACGAAATTTCTTGTGTTTTGATATTCTTTCTTCGATATTTCACCTAAAGCATTGATGACTACATACCTTATTTCTCTACCGGTTAATACACCGTACTTGTCTCTCCTTGCATTTTTTAAGGAAAGCTTCCAGCAGTCAAGCAGTCTTTCAAATTTCCACTCATCTTTAACTAAAAGTTTGCCGAGTTCTTTGCCAATAGAATTTAATGTAGGCGTTTTTGTAATGCCGAGTTTCTTTGTTTTCTCCTTCTCCAAACTACTTAACAAAGTTTCCTTAAAACCATTCAAATCGTTTTCTTTTAATTTTTGATGCAGTTTAACCGCTAAGCTTTTTATTTCTTCTTTTTCCATTCTTCTCACACTATTCTATAGTTTACCTTGTATTTTTCGCAGAGATTTCTCGCAGTTTGATCAAGTTTCTGCTGGTATTCCTTGCTTGGCTGATAAAAGATTTTAAAAAGCTTCTTATACTTTGACAGCAAGTCTGGAAACCATTTTTCCAAAACTTTAAAGTAAAGTTTCTTACCGATTCCAAACAGGGTTAATGCGCCAACAAAAACGTAATCGGCGTTAAACTCCTTAGCAGTTCTTATCATTTCATCTAGTTCCTCGTCTGAATCGGAAATGTACGGTAAAACAGGTATGTAAGCTATTCCTGCGTAGAAACCTTCTTCCTTAACTTTTTGCAAGGTTTCAAGTCTTTCCTTTGGAGTTGGTGCGCCAGGCTCAAAAATTTTAGCAATTCTTTCATCTAAAGTTGATAAGGAAACGGTGACTAAAACACCGTGATCCAGCTTTTCTCTCAGATCCCCCGGTAAAACAGCGATTCGATCTATTTCCTTAAGTAAATCTAAATCTCTTAAGATAAGCTTAGATTTTGTTCCACAGTGAACTGGAAATCTATATTTGCGGATGACTTCAAGACATCTTCTTGTTATTTGATATTTTTCTTCTATTGGCTGCCAAGGTTCTGTAGACGACGATAAAGCAATAAATCCGTATTCTTTTCTTCTCGCTCTTCTCTGTAATGCTTTACTAAGCAGGCGTGGTGCATTAATTTTTACCGCTAGTTCTTTACCCATGTTCTCCCCATATTTACTTCCACGAATATAGCAGTAGACGCAGTTAAAGGCACACAACTTGTATGGATTTACGGAATAGTCATCTAAAAACCATTCATCTCTCTTTTTATGCTTATTTAAAATAGTTTTTACATAGATTTCCTTTACCAAATCTATACACCTAGAAAATACTAATCCATGAAACAAGAGGTATGTTTATTCCCTTGGTTCGAAAGCTTTTGCTGGACATTTCTCAGCGGGCATATCTGCTGGTACAACGTGACCGAAACAGTCTCCCTTAGTTTCATCTATGGGCTTATAGTGCTTGCAGTCCTTACAAGTATATTTTTTCTCACCCATTAATTATCACCTCCTAACTTTTCTTAACATCAAACTATAGATCTATTTTCAAGAAAATGATTTTCACAAATATTTTATGCCTTTTTTCGCATTTTCTTTAGTTTTTTGAAGAACTCTTCATCTTCTTGAAGCATGTACATGAGTTCATCCATTTCATCCAGTTTTATTAGAGTTATTCCAGCTTCATCCTTTCTTTTCAAAACTATCAGTTTATCTCCTGTTTCAATGTTTAAGTCTCTTCTAGCATCAACAGGGATAGCTATTTGACCCTTCTCGCTTACAGTAACTATTCCATAAACTATCCTCTGCTTTGCACAAGTTCCTTGTCTTTTCTTCCCTTTCATTATCTCACCAAACATGTAAGATTTTTCTTACTTATCAAACTAATCTTACATTTTAATATTTAAGCATTTCTAAAATTTAACCAAACGTTATTTCAATGAAAACATAAAATAAAATAGTAGGTTTGCGATGTATGCCGATATTCCGTTTCTAAACTTATATATTTCTATTCTGCATCGGGCATACTTATATTACCGTTTAGCCACTTAATAACTACTTTACTTCTTCCAAGGAACTTATGTTGTTACTGCTCTTCTTTTCAAGTTCCTTTCTTTTCATGTTTTTTAATGAGAAGTAGAAATAGGAGATGAGGTACGCGCAAACAGAGTAGAGTGGTAGATATGCAGTAAAGGGAACGTAATCTATCACTACTACAGTGCTATTGTATTCTCTGTACTCTGTTGTAGGAATAACTTTGATTGAAACTAGGAAGATACACAGGGCAAATATAAACATTGTTGAAAGCATAGTAAACACTAGGGATGCTTTCCAAGGTTTCCTTGGAGGTTTTTTATAGAAAAATAAACCCAGCACACAAGAAATCGTCATTAAAAAGGTAGAGAATAAGAGGTCTAACATTCCTCTCACCACTTATATAAATTGTTATTTATAATGTCCGTACATGTCCCACATCAACTTCTTACGTAATATCCCCAAGTATAGGACATCACACACCAAGTCCAGAGCCCTGGATCATGATCATAACAACCATATAAATGGGACATTTCATGTTGTCCTGCACATGAGTTAAAATCACGTACAATAAAGTCATTGCCATTTAGTTCAGCAACTCCCAGAATACTCGGTGTATCCAAACATAATTGTCCCGTAAATACAGCTAAAGCTTCATACTCCCCGTCGGTATTTCCCCACCAATCCCATCCTACGTGTTTCTTTGCATCTTCCAAAGATCATAGATATTATCTGGATAATTAGGTGATTCCCACGAGCCGTCTAGACGGGATATTTGCCAATCTATTCCAAATTTTTGTTCAAATGGATCATCCATATTCTCAAAGATAATAATTGTTCGTGATTGCCAGTCTGGCCATTGAGGATTATTACCTGCCATAGTTCTGAATTCTTCATCTACCACGAGGTAGCATTTAACCTTTTTATTATGATCTGAAGTATACACTTCTCCATACCAGAGAAGGTATACTGTTTCATTCTTATAAAACCTTGTTGTCAGAGCAGTATAATAACTAGAAGCAATACTTGTTGTGAAATTTTCCACGTGTTGCGGGATTTTTCACAACTGAGGTGAATATATGTATCTTGGCTTATTGAGTAGCCTATAATCGATTTTAGCGGTTATTAACGGCGGTCATTAAGTCAAATTAAAAGAAATTTCCTCTATGGTTTCCTGCAGAAAATAACTGTTAAATGAGAAGAACTATAACACAACTTTCACAGATCACAACCTTTAAACTTACTGCAAAAATGAAGGAGATTATTGAGAAGTACTTTAACTTATGTCCAGTTAATTTTGAGTCGAGTGCTTTTGTGGAATAGTTTATTAGTGTAATCGAATATTCGAGTTAATCGAATATTCGAGTTAATCGAATGGTGGAGTAAGGTGTGAAGTGTTTGGAAAATGGTATTTTTGCAAAGACAACGGTTAAGCCTCTTAGCTCAGTGTTTGATTTAAGTGATGAGAAAAAGGTTGTTTCAATGCTTGTTAATGCCGGAGAATGGTTTACTGTGTCTGGACTTAGAAGAACCGGTAAGACTACCCTTGTAAGGTCTGTGGCTAACTCTCTTAACGTTATCCCCATTTACGTGAATTTATGGGACATACCTGTTGAAAATGTTAGTCTTGACAGTTGCTTTGAACTAATTGCAAATTCTGTTCGTAAAGTTGCTGAAAATCGAAGTCTGCGTAAAGTATTAAAAATGGTGGAGAAAATCTCATTTTTCGGTGTAAGCATTGATGTTAAGGTTAAAAGTCAAATGAGTCTAACAGATGCTTTTAGAGAATTATGCTCAAAAGGCAAAGTAGTCCTCATTATTGATGAAGTTCAAGAACTGCTAAGATATTCAAGCGCTTTCAAATATTTGGCAGCTTTACATGACGAACTTGCACCGTCTCTCTCCGTTGTTTTTCTAGGTTCAATTGCATCACTCAAAAATGTTTTGGAAAGACCTGAAAGTGCGCCTCTTTACGGACGGTTAAGCGAAGAAATCGTATTAAAACCCTTTGATGAAACTACCTCTAGAAGACTTTTAAAAGCTGGTTTTGAAGAGTGTAACGTTCCGTTCGACGATGAAATAATAGAAGAGGCGTCTCTTAGGTTAGGTGGATTCGCCGGGTGGCTTACACATTTTGGAAGAATATGCGTCCTTCAACATCTAAGGGGAGAAGAAGTCGAGTTAGAAAAAGTTCTCAAACATCTGGAAAAAGAAGTAATATTTACTATATATGGTGAAATAGCTCGAGCATTAACTGAAAGAAGGAAAATTACAAGTTATCTACGTGTTCTCAGATTTGCAGCTGAAATGGGCGAAGTCTCTGTTTCAGCTGCTTCAAAATTACTAGGTAAGGCACCTAGCACGGCGATAACCTATTTAAAACATTTAGTGAATAGAGGATTATTGAAAAAGGATGGTGAAGTTTATAGGATAGCCGACCCGATGATTAGGAGAGCCGTTTTAAGAAGTGAGTTCGAGAAAGAAGTTAAAGTGAGAATTGTATAACATTTGAATGTTTAATTTTCAAGTCATATGGTGGAAACTTATGCCAAGTTTAGAAACACGTATTGTACTGTGCAATAAGGTCGGACTTCACGCAAGACCCGCTGCTCTTTTGAGACAGCAATGAAACTTAAATCTACAATTAGGGTAATAAATGCTTACGTAGGTCTATTAATGCCCTACGTAAGTAGGAACCCTAACTTAAAATATCTAATATGTTAGGAAAGCTACCATGTGCATGCAGCTCAAACATTTACCTTTAATTTGAAATCTCGCAACAAAAGATTTGAGGGTTAACCATGGGCAAGAAAATACTCGTGATCAAAGGTGGAACCGTTATTACACCGTTTAAGAAATTAGAAAACGGTGTCGTAATAATCGAAGGAGGAAAGATTAAAGATATTGGGAAAATCGATGAAGTGAAGGTTCCTTCGTCTTCTAAAGTTATTAAGGTAGAAGAAAAATATATCGTACCCGGTTTCATAGATCTTCATACTCATGGTGGCGGTGGTTACGACATTTTGACAGATGCAAATTACGATGCTATCAATAAACTGTCTACTTTTTATGCTCTTCACGGCGTTACATCATTTCTCGCTACCACAGCAACAGCGCCTCACAATGTTTTAAAAAATGCGATGAGAACGTTAAGGGAAGCCATTGAAAAGGGAACCAAAGGAGCCCAAATACTTGGAATACATTTAGAAGGCCCATGGATAAGTAAAAAGGCTCCCGGAGCCCAACCAGTCCAATGGATACGTCCACCTTCATTTGAAGAATTCGCAGAGTTGTACAAGGAGTCTGGAGGGAATATAAAGCTTGTAACAATCGCACCTGAAGAAGAAGGTGGCTTAGAATTTGCAAAAAAGTTACGTGAAATGGGGATAACCGTAGCTATTGGTCACAGTGTGGCGACTTTTGAACAGGTAGTGGAAGCAGTAAAATGCGGTGTAACACATGCAGCACATGTATTTAATGCTATGAATGGTTTTCACCATAGAAAACCTGGGACCGTAGGTGCAATATTGTCTATAGATGAAATAACTGCGGAAATAATTGCTGACTGTGTTCACGTTCATCCCGCTGTCATAAAGATTTTAGTGAAAGCTAAAGGCACTGATAAAATATGTTTGATTACAGATTCCACTCCATATGCTGGCATGCCTGATGGAGAATACACCTTTGCAGGTATAACAAAAGTCACTGTTAAGGACGGTGCGTGCAGGCTTCCAACTGGACAATTAGCTGGCAGCGTATTAACAATGGATCGCGCCGTTAAAAAAATGGTTGAAAAAATCGGGGTTTCGTTGCAAGATGCAATAAAGATGGCAACTTATAACCCTGCGAAAGTTATAGGTGTAGATCATGTAAAAGGAAGCTTAGAGCCTGGAAAAGACGCGGACATAACAATACTCAACAAAGATTTAGAAGTTGAAATGGTAATAATCCAAGGAACTTTAGCTTAGTGTTCAAGAAAACTATTTGAATTTACAGGTACTTTATTATCTGTATCTTGAAAACATTTTCATAAGGTAACACATAGATCGAGGAATATCTTTATTTGAAATTTAACGGCCAATTAAGTTTGACTTAAATTTGACATGTAAGATGATGAATTAAATTCTTGGCTAATTGAGGGGTATTTAAAATGGGTTATTATGTGAAATTGCTTGCTGAAACAGCTTTTCCAGTATTGTATCATATTCTTTGTCAAAAATTTAACAACTATTTTGGTAAATGTTTTAAACTCAAAGATGGGAAACTTTGCGGAGTATTTATGGGTTACAGATATGTCTACACAGTTTTCATTCCTCTGGTAGTAATTTTGAGGGAAATAGATGAAAAGAGACTTATTTTAGAAGTTTTTTCATGCGGATATTATAAAGTGGAAGTTTATGGTTTACCGATTTATAGAAGTGCAAAACAATATGAAAAGAAAAATGTTCAAGGTTTCCTAGATGAAATTTTACGGAACAACAAGATTGACTACCAAATATCGGAAGAATTAAGCGACACCGTTCTTGAAGATGTTTTTTCCGACCTTGAAAAACTGGTT
>Ga0190304_1000918_pt1 | contig 13614 bp, 26 predicted proteins | sample 48700712_MG_FD_161670 | JGI IMG/M metagenome (GOLD analysis project Ga0190304, IMG submission 161670) | Hydrothermal vent sediment bacterial communities from Southern Trench, Guaymas Basin, Mexico - 4870-07-1--2_MG | ecosystem: Environmental > Aquatic > Marine > Hydrothermal vents > Sediment ... | reverse complement strand
TTGGAGAGAGAAATGTGATAGAGCAGTGGTAAGGTTCATTGAAAGCTAGGTTGAAATCATTCTGGAAAAGATTCCCATACCATAGCTCTCTACAATCTCCTCTGGAGGTGAGAAAATTGTTGACAGTGTCGCGCTCCAGACAATAATCTTTATATACTTCTCCCTTTATCACCTTTCTCCTAAAGTATCCTCATACCAGACACAAGGGGCAATTCCAAGTGAATCCCCACAATAGGCGATCATCATGAATTTTGATCGCTTGTTGAGGTGTCACGGTAGAGGAAATAGAAAATAGAAGGTATTAATCATGGCAGCTCCCCACCATTCACGGAGAGGTTCATTGGGCTATTCGCCCAGAAAGAGAGCACGCTCTGAAGTTCCACACATAAAGAGCTGGGCACAGGATGGAGATACGCCTAAAGTCCAAGGATTCGCTGGCTATAAAGCTGGTATGACGCATGCGTTTGTTATTGACTATAGACCAACATCTACCACAGCTGGAAAGGAAGTTATGGTTCCTGTTTCGGTTGTTGAAACTCCACCACTCAAAGTTGCTGCTGTGAGAGGATATGTTGAAACTGCCTATGGGCTAAAAACGCTCACCGAGATATGGGCAGATAAACTTGATCCAGAGCTATCAAGGAGATTACCACTACCAAAGAAAAAGAGTGAAAAAAAGAACTGGGAAGAGCTGAAAAAGGCTGCTGAGATAAGGATTCTAGCTTATACTCAGCCAAGATTGGTTTCTTCCGTTCCAAAAAAGAAGCCGGAACTTACTGAGTTGAGGATTGGTGGAGGTAGCATAGAAGAGAGAGTTGAATATGCGAAGAATCTTCTCGGTAAGGAGCTTAATGTAAAGGATGTTATCAAGGAAGGAGACATGATTGATACAATAGCAGTCACGAAGGGAAAGGGATTTCAAGGACATGTCAAGAGATGGGGAGTTAAACTACTGTCTCATAAAAACTCTAAACATAGAAGGATGATTGGAACTGCAGGTTCATGGAATCCAAGCTGGATCCAATCTACAGTACCTCAAGCAGGACAGATGGGTTACCACCAGAGAACTGAGCATAATAAAAGAGTGCTAAAAATAGGTGACAATGGGGAAGAAATTACTCCAGCAGGAGGTTTTCCCAACTATGGAGTTGTTAGAAATCAGTATATTCTTATCCACGGCTCCATTCCAGGACCTGCAAAGAGGCTGGTGAGATTGAGAGATGCTGTTAGATACCAGAAAGGTGTAAAGGTAGAGAAACCTGAAATTACTTATATATCAACGATGAGTAAGCAGGGTAGATAAGATGGTCAAGGTAAATGTCTATGGAATAGATGGTAGCATTAAAGATACAATAAAGCTTCCAGAGATATTCAATACACCCTACAGACCAGATATCATAAAGAAATCTTTCTGGGCTTTGATGTCAAACAAGAGACAGCCCTATGGTGCTGATCCTCTTGCAGGTATGAGACATGCTGTAGACTGGCCCGGAAAGGGAAGAGGTATGGCAAGGACTCCAAGGCTGAGAGGAGGTACTGGAAGGGGTGCTCAGGCACCAAATACTGTAGGTGGAAGGAGAGCTCACCCACCAAAGGCAGAAAAGAACTGGAAGGAAAAGGTGAACAAGAAAGAGAAGAGGCTGTCTATACTCTCTGCTTTGGCTTCAACTTCTAATTCCGAGCTGGTACAGGCTAGAGGCCATAAATTCTCAGATGAGATTACTCTACCAGTAGTTGTTGATGATTCTCTGAAGGATATAGCAAAAACAAAGGAGGTCATAGAGCTCCTCAAAAAGATAGGAGTTTATGATGATGTGGAGAGAGCCAAGGATGGAACGCACGTAAGAGCAGGTAGAGGCAAGATGAGAGGAAGAAAATATAGAAAGCCAAAATCTTTGCTGATTGTTTCTGAGGAGGGAAGTATCCACAAAAGTGCAAGAAATCTTCCGGGTGTAGATATAGTAAGCCCTGAACAGCTTAATATAGAACATCTTGCCCCAGGTGGAGTAGCTGGAAGATTGACTCTTATAACCTTATCAGCATTAAAATATCTGGAGGAGAAACGATGGACCCTTACGAGATAATTATGCACCCATATGTAACAGAAAAGAGCATGGATGCAATTGAAAAGCGTAATGCATTGGAATTTGTAGTTAACATCAGAGCCAACAAGAAGCAGATAAAGGAAGCTGTAGAGAAGGCTTTTGATGTTAAGGTAGAATCAGTCAATACAAGAGTAACAAGAACTGGAAAGCATGCAGTTGTTAAATTGAAGCCAGAATATAGTGCCGAGGAAGTAGGAATGAGAATAGGAATATTCTGAGGTGAAAAATGGGTAAGAAGCTTATATTACAGAGAAGAGGACGCGGAACACCAAGGTTTAGAGTACCCTCTCGCAGTTGCTTGGATGACATAAGGTATCCTATGGATACTGAGTTTGAAGGAGTTGTTTCAGAGATACTGAGAGATGCAATCCATACCTCTCCAATAATGAAGATTAAATCCAAGGATGATAGAACTTTGCTACTACTTGCACCTGAAGGAATACAGGTTGGGCAGACTGTAAAAATAACCTCTGGAAAGGAAGTTTCCATAGGCAATGTTCTGCCAATAGGAAATATTCCAGAGGGATTTCCCATATATAATATTGAAATATCTCCTGGAGATGGTGGCAAGTTGGTAAGGGCAGGTGGCACATCAGCAACAATAGTTTCTCATGATTCCGAAGGAAGAACAGTGATACAGCTTCCATCTGGAAAATTCAAAACCCTTCCATCATCTGCAAGAGCCACTATAGGAATTGTTGCAGGTGGAGGTAGAAAGGATAAACCTCTTGTGAAGGCAGGTGCAAAATACTATCTTGCAAGGGCAAGAGGGAAGATATATCCTGTGGTTAGAGGAGTTGCTATGAATCCCGTTGATCACCCCCATGGTGGTGGTTCTCATCAGCATGTTGGAAAACCTGCTACAGTCAGAAGAGGTGTGCCTCCGGGAAAGAAGGTTGGAAGCATAGCCGCAAGAAGAACAGGTAGGAGGAAGTAAAGTGGCTGAAGAAAGAAAGATGCTCAGCAGGAGACAGCGTAAGGGCAGAAGGAAGATGGAGATTGCACAGAAAGAGTTCTTCTATCGCGGAAAGAGTGTAGAGGAGCTTCTGAAGATGCCCTTAGATGAGTTAATCAACCTCCTCCCGTCCAGGGCAAGAAGAACTTTGAAGAGAGGGCTGACAAGAGAACAGGATAAATTGGTAAGAGATGTGAAAAAGGCAGAAGATGGTGAGATAATAAAGACACATTGCAGGAACATGATAATCCTACCCTCATTCATCGGTAAAACTATTGGGGTATACAATGGAAAGGAATTTCAACCGGTTAGAATACAGCCGGAGATGGTAGGTCATTATCTTGGCGAGTTTGCACTGACAAGGAAGAGGGTGAAGCACAGCGGCCCAGGAGTAGGAGCAACAAGATCATCTAAATATATGCCTCTGAAGTGATGAACCATGCCTAAATATTCAATTGGACAAACTGACCCTGAAAAAACTGCGAGAGCATATGGATACGAGCTACACTGCTCTCCAAAGGATTCCATAAACATAGCTCATGCTCTAAGAGGCATGAGATTGATTGATGCAAAGAAATACCTTGAAGATGTGATAGCACTGAAAAGGGCAGTGCCTTTCAGAACTCACAAAAAGAAGGTTTCCCATCGGAAGGGAATGGGTCCGGGGAGATACCCAAGGAAAGCTGCAAAGTATATACTTGATGTGCTGAAGAATGCAGAGAATAATGCTGAATACAAGGGTCTTAGCCCAGAGGATATGGTGATAACCCATATTGCCGCATATAAGGGAAGAGAGATAGAAGGTATTATGCCCCGTGCCTATGGAAGAGCAACCCAGAAGAATGAACAAACCACCAACATAGAAGTGGTTATTGAAGAGGTAGAATAATGGTCGTGGAGCAGAAGTTTATTGAGGAAAACGTAAACAGACTGCTGATAAAGGAATTTCTAAAAGAAAGGATAGCGGGAGCTGGATTTGGTGGAGTTGATATTCAGAGGACACCAATGGGAACAAGAATCTCTCTCATCGTAGAGAGACCTGGTCTAGTTATAGGAAGAGGGGGAGCAAACATAACGAAGCTTACCGAAGAAATAAAGGAAAAATTCAAGGTAGATAATCCCCAGATAGAGATCATAGAAGCAGGTGGAAAAGCAGCACTCAACGCTCAAATCATGGCAGAGAAGCTTGCTGAGGCGCTTGAGAGAGGATGGCATTTCAGAAGGGCAGGACATTCAATAGTAAGAAGAATCATGGATGCTGGTGCAAAGGGGTGTCAGGTAATTATCGCCGGTAAACTTATAGGTGCAAGGCACAGAACAGAGAAGTTCACCGAGGGGCACATCAAGTACTGTGGAGAAACAGCCAGAGATGTAATGGATGAGGGCTATGCTGTAGCAAAGAGAAAGCCTGGAATAATAGGTGTTAAAGTTAGAATAATGAAACCTGAAGCAAAACTACCTGACGAGATTACTCTAAAGATAGCACCAACAGAGCAGAAGGAAGAAAAAACAGAAGAAACAGAGAAAAAGGAAGCAGAGGAAGAGACAAAGAAGATAACAGATATTAAGGGAGTAGGAGATGTAACTGCAAAGGAGTTAGAGAAACGAGGAGTAAAATCTGTAGAGGATCTGCAGGAGTTATCTGTGGATGAACTTGCTAGCATAAAGGGAATAGGAAAGAAGACAGCAAAGGAGATCAAGGAGCAGCTCAAAAAGATATCTTCTGAGGAGGGTTAATAATCATGGCTCTGTCATCTAAAGAAATAAGGGAGTTAAAGCATGAGGAAAGAGAGGAAAAATTGAAGGAATTGAGGCAGGAGCTGATGCATGAGCGTGGAGTTGCAGCGATGGGAGGTTCGCCTCCATCGCCTGGAAAAATCAAACAGCTCAGAACATCTATAGCTAGATTGTTGACCATAATGAAGGAGGAAAAGGAGAAGAAGTATGAGTGAGATTTGTCCAAAATGTGGTCTTCCTAAGGAGCTGTGTGTCTGTGAGGAAATCGCTAGGGAGCAACAACGTGTTGAGATAAAGATTGATAAGAGAAGGTATGGAAAAATGATGACGATAATAGAGGGATTAAATCCAAGCGATACAGACTTAAAATCTCTAGTTAGCAAGCTCAAAGCCATATGTGCAAGTGGTGGTACAGTGAAGGATGGTAAAATCGAACTGCAGGGAGATCACAGAAATAAGGTAAAAGAGTATCTCGAAGGCATGGGATACATTGTAGAGGTTATATAGAGGTATAGATATGAACGAGAGACTGCTGATCAAGGGAGAACTGATAGGAAAAAGCACTACAGTAGTTAAAAGTACAGATCCGATATGGGTTGGAAAATCAGGAGTTATAGTTGATGAGACAAAAAATACCTTTACCATTGAGATCGATGGAGATGAAAGAGTTATTGCAAAGGACATAGCGGCCTTTGAGTTTATCATAGATGGTAAAAAATTTACAATAGAAGGATCCCGGCTCAGATATAGGCCAGAGGATCGAATTAAAAAGGCGAGGTAGAACATGGCAAAAAAAGATGTTAGAGACATTGGCTTGGATGTACCAACTCCAAAAGAAACTTGCACAGACCAAAACTGCCCTTTCCATGGCACCCTCCCAGTAAGAGGGCAGATACTAAGGGGAAAGGTGGTTTCAGATAAGATGCAGAAGACAGTTGTTGTGGAGAGAGAATATACGCACTTTGTTCCAAAGTATGAAAGGTATGAGAAGAGAACTTCAAGGTATCTCGCTCACAATCCACCATGTCTCAATGCAAAGGTTGGAGATAATGTAAAGATAGCTGAATGCAGGCCCCTAAGTAAGGCAGTGTCCTTTGTTGTTATCCAGAAGCTGTGAGGTGAAATCGAAATGAAGGGAATTCCTGGAAGAAATTTGCGTGGCTTACCGATTGGTGCAAGATTGGATTGCGTTGATAATACAGGTGCAAAGGTAGTGCAGATTATAATGGTCCCAAAGGTTAAGGGTGTTCATCGTAGGAATGTAGCTGCAGGTGTTGGTGACAGAATCATAGTCAGTGTAAAGAAGGGCAAGATTGAGATGAGAAGACAAGTGCTCAATGCAGTTGTCGTTAGACAGCGTAGACCCTTTAGGAGACCAAATGGTGTGATGGTTCAGTTTGAGGATAACGCTGCTGTAATCATTACTCCAACTGGAGAATTAAAAGGTTCAATGATCAAAGGTCCTGTTGCATTGGAAGCTGCAGAGAGATGGCCTAAGATAGCCGCAACGGCATCAATGATCGTGTGAGGTGAGAAAGATGGTATCAAAACATCCAAGGAAACAGAGACGTTTTCTCTACAATGCTCCGCTCCATACAAGAAGAAAATTTCTCTCTGCCCATCTTGCAGAGGAGTTGCTTGTAAAGTATGATAGAAGAAGTTTTCCAGTAGCCAAAGGCGATACTGTTAAGATAATGAGAGGAGAATTCAAGGGACACGTGGATAAGGTTGCAGCTGTGGATCTAAAAAAAGGACGTGTTGAGATAGAGGGCATAACTCTAACAAAGGCAGACGGAAAGAAGGTTCCAAAATTGATTCATCCTAGCGATTTGATGATAACAAAACTCAACCTCACTGATCCAGTAAGGAGAGCTCGTCTGGAGAGAGGAGTATCTGAGGAAGTAAAGAAGGAAATTGAAAAGGAAGCAGAGGAGCAGATAAGGGAGATGGAAGAGCAAAAACTGGAAGAGGAGCAGAAAAAGAAGGAAGAGAAGGAAGAAGAGGCTGAGAAAGAGGTAGAAGAAACAGAGGAACCTCAAACAGAGGAAGATAAGGAAAAACAGGAAAAGGAGGAGAAGAATGAGTAAGCATCTCAAAAGATTGGCTACACCAAGAGCTGTATCCATAGAAAGAAAGGTTGCAAAGTGGACTATGAAATCATCTCCAGGTCCCCACTCAGCAGATAAATCCATACCTTTGGGCATAATAGTCAGAGATTATCTATCGCTCTGTGATACAAGGAGTGAGGCAAAGAAGATAGTATCAAGTGGTGCAGTTCTGGTTGATAATATAGCAAGGAAGGATATTAAGTTCCCCTGCGGATTGATGGATGTTATTTCCATACCAAAGACAAACAAGAGCTACAGAGTGATGTTTGACAGGAGAGGAAAGCTAACTCTGGTTCCTCTTAAAAAAGGCGAGGAGAAATGGAAACTTTGCCGAATAGAGAATAAAACCATAATCAGAGGAGGAAAGACACAGTTAAATCTCCATGATGGTAGAAATCTGGTTGTTGATAAGGACCAACATAAGTCAGGAGATAGTCTAAAACTTTCCCTCTCAGACAATAAGATTATGGATACCTACAAACTGGATAATGGTTTTACTGCACTTATAACCGGTGGAGGGCATGTTGGTGAGATAGCAAAGATCGAAGAGATAAAGATTGTAAGGTCATCTAAACCAAATACGGTTTTACTATCTGCCAAGAATGAAAAATTTTCAACAATAAAGGACTATGTATTCCCTGTAGGGAAGGATTCTCCTGTTATAACATTACCAGAGGTGAAGATTGAATGAATGCAACCAATCCGATGACTGAACCAAGGATTGCAAAAGTAACCCTTAATATAGGTGTTGGAGAATCTGGAGAAAGACTAGAGAAGGCAATGAAAGTCTTAGAAGGATTAACAGGAAGGAAACCCATAAAAACCCTCTCAAAAACAACAAACAAGGATCTTGGTATAAGAAAGAAGATGCCTATTGGCTGTAAGGTTACATTAAGAAGAAAAGAAGCAGAGGATTTCTTGAAAAAGGCTTTCAAGATAAGAGATAACAAAATATCGTGGTATTCTTTTGACAGAAATGGAAACCTTTCCTTTGGCATACCAGATCATACACTCTTTCCAGGTCAGAAATACGATCCAGAGATAGGTATCTTTGGTATGGATGTATGTATCACCTTAGAGAAACCCGGCTATAGAATTAAACGCAGGAAGATAGGAAGCAGAAGCATTCCAAAGAAGCACAGAATTCAGAGAGAGGAGGCAATGGAATTTATAAGCAAAAGATTTAACGTGGAGGTTGTCGAGTGAAAATAAAAGAGAGAAAGAAGAAGTATGGAAGAATAGATGGATGCGAACGATGCGGTAGAAGAAGAGGAATAATTAGGAGATATGGACTACATCTGTGCAGACAGTGCTTTAGAGAAATCGCCGAAGATCTTGGTTTCAAAAAATATTCATAAGGGGGTTGATGAGATGCTACATGATCCTTTGGCAAATGCACTCTCTTCAATAAAAAATGCCGAACATAAAGGTAAACAGAGATGCATAATCAAACCCGCATCAAAACTTATTGCAAATATACTCGAGGTGCTGAAGAGTGAGGGGTACATAGGTTCCTTTGAATTTGTTGACGATAAGAGAGCTGGTTTCTTTGAAGTTGAACTTGTAGGCGCTATAAACGATTGTGGTGCCATAAAACCGAGGTATCCAATCAAAAGAGAGGAGATGGAAAAGTGGGAGGCAAGGTATCTACCAGCAAGGGACTTTGGTTTGCTCATGCTAACTACCAACAAAGGAATAATGACTAACAAGAAGGCAAAGGAGTTGGGTATTGGAGGAAAATTACTTGCATATGTTTATTGAAGAGTGGTGGAAATGACGGAAGAAGGGTTGACAAAGAAGACCATTACCATTCCGGATGGCGTAGAAGTTAATGTATATGAGGATAACAGAGTAGAAGTTAAGGGAGATAAGGGAGTTATATCAAGAAGCTTTTCTCATCCAAAAATAAAGATTAAAAAAGAGAATTCGGGCATTGAAGTACTGTGCAAAAATCCAAGAAGAAGAGACCTTGCAATGCTTGGAACGTATGTGGCGCATATATCCAATATGATAAAGGGAGTTACTGATGGTTTTGAGTACAAGATGAAGGTGGTTTATTCTCATTTTCCCATAAAAACGGCTGTAGAGGGAGATAAGTTCCTTATTCACAATTTCCTTGGAGAGAGAACTCCAAGAGTTGCTAAAATACTTGAGGGAGTTGAGGTTGAGATAAAGGGCGAAAACATAATGGTTAGAGGTATAGACAAGGAGAAAGTTGGTCAGACGGTTGCAAATATAGAGAGAGCTACCAAAGTAAAGAACAGGGACATTAGAGTATTCCAGGATGGAATTTACAGAATTTCGCGAGGGTGAAAAAATGAATAAAGAAGAGTTTGTCAAGAAGATTACCGAAATTCCAGGAATCGGTAAGGCAAAGGCAGAGTTACTGTATGATAATGGTTTTGACTCGGTGGATAAAATCAGAAAGGCAACCGTTGAAGATCTAATAGCAGTTAAGGGCATAAGTAAGGCGTTGGCAGAAAAGATTAAATCAGAGCTTAAGGAGGAGAAAACAGAAAAAGAGGAAAAGAAAGAGGATTTGCCAAAGGAAACTAGAGAAGAGAAGAAGACGGAAAGAGAGATCGAAGAGGAAGAAACCGAGGAGGAGACAGAAGAGAAAAAATACACTCCAAAGAAGAAGCCAAAGCTGAGTGAGGAAAAGAAAAGAACGTTAATACTCAGAGCAAAGAAAAAGAGGCCAGAGTTTTTGAGACAGGAGTGGTTCAGGTACAAGAGATTAAGCAAGGTATGGAGAAGACCTAAGGGATTGCAATCGAAATATCGAAAAAATCTCAAATACAGACCTCCATTGGTAAGAGTGGGTTTTAGAGTACCAAAGGAGGCAAGAGGATTGCACCCTTCTGGATTTGAAGAGATTTTGGTTCATAGGGTTGAGGAGCTGGATGGAATAAATCCTGATTATCAGGCTATCAGAATAGGGGCAACTGTTGGTACAAGAAAGAGGATTCAGATTAAAAACAGGGCTGATGAACTTGGTATTAGAATACTCAACAGAGGTGAACTATGACTGATTTGACTCATCAGAGAAGAATGGCTGCTGACATACTAAAATGCGGAGTTAATAGAGTATGGATGGACGAGGATAGAAACGAGGAGATTGCCAGAGCTGTAACAAGAGATGATATACGATTACTCATAAAGGGTGGAGCGATAAAGAAGAAACCCATAGTTGGGATCTCCAGAGGAAGAAAGAGACATCTTAAAAAACAGAAAGAGAAGGGCAGAAGAAGAGGTCATGGTTCAAGAAAGGGTGCAAAGTTTGCAAGACTGCCAAGAAAGAGAAGGTGGATTGCTACAATAAGACCCATCCGTGCTTATCTGAGGGAACTCAGGGACAAGAATATGATTGATAGGCACACCTATAGATTATACTACAGAAAGGCAAAGGGTGGAGAATTCAGAAGTAGAGAACATCTTAGAACTCATCTGATAGCAGATGGTGTTATAAAGGAGGAGAAACAATGAAACATAGACCAACCTATAGACCCATGTTCAAGAGACACAGATTAGGAATAACAGATTATAGAAAGAGAAAAAAACTGCTAAAATCTAGGAAAATAAGAGCTGTTATAAGAAAATCCTTGAACCATATAAGGGTTCAGTTTGTTCAGTATAAGGAAGATGGTGATGTTGTTCTTGCATCGGCTATATCAAGTGATTTAACAAAATATGGTTGGAAGAAAACTCCAAAGGATACGACATCTGCTGCATACCTTACAGGGATGCTTGCCGGCAAAAGAGCAAAGGAGAAGGGGATTGAGGAATGCATAGTTGATATTGGTAGATATACCCCAACAAAAGGTTCAAGAGTCTTTGCAGCGGTTAAGGGCATAATAGATGCTGGAATAATATGTCCGGCTGACGAATCTGTATTTCCGAGCGAGGATAGAATACTTGGTAAACATCTCAGCAGAAAGCCTGAAGTAGCCGTTGAAGAGATAAAGAAAAAGATTTTGGAGGGAGGAAAGTGAACGGGGAACAGAGTGACCTTTTAACCCAATGGGAGCCTAAAACAAGACTCGGGAGAATGGTAAAAGATGGAGAAATAAAAACAATGAGTGAGGCTTTGAAGACTCGTCTCCCATTGAGAGAACCAGAGATTGTTGATATTCTTCTTCCAGATTTGAAGGATGAAATTATAGACGTTAACATGGTACAGCGGATGACAGACTCAGGTAGAAGGGTAAAATTTGTAATTACTGCTGTTGTTGGTAATGAAAACGGATATGTAGGTTTGGGCCAGGCCAAAGGAAAAGAAGTGGGAGCGAGCATAAGGAAAGCAATAGAGAATGCAAAGCTGAATATCATAGAAATCAGAAGAGGATGTGGCTCATGGGAATGCAGATGTGGTAAGCCCCACACAATACCCTTTGCTGTCTCTGGAAAGAGTGGTTCTGTTGAAGTATTTTTCAAACCTGCACCTCAGGGATTAGGATTGGCTTGTGGAGATGTGGCAAAGAAGATTCTGAGCAAAGCTGGAATAAAAGACATATGGGCTTTTGCAAGAGGAACCACAAGAACAAAGGTAAACTATGCAAAGGCTGTCTACAATGCTCTAAAGAGAAATGCAGAGATGAGGATACTTGAGGAGAAAGGAAAGACATTGAACATAGTTTCTGGAATAGTTGAAGAAGAGGGGGGAGAGGAATGACGATGCTTTATTCAGTTGTTAGGATTAGAGGAAGTATAAACGTTAAGCCCGATATTAAAAAGACTCTACAGATGCTTCGTCTTACAAGGGTAAATCACTGTGTCCTGATTGATGGTAAAAATGAGAGCTACAGAGGGATGCTGAACAAGGCTAAGGATTACATAACCTGGGGAGAAATTGACAAAGAAACTTTAATAGAGCTTATAAAAACAAGGGGCAGATTGATGGGAGATAAGCCTGTCACAGAGGAATACGTAAAATCTGCAACATCATATAATTCTATAGAAAAACTTGCAGATGCTCTTGTTGAAGGAAAAATAAGATATTCTGAATTACCCAATGTCAAACCCTTGTTTAAATTGAATCCGCCAAAGGGAGGTTATGAGGGAATAAAACGTGCCTACAAGGTTGGAGGTGCCTTGGGATACAGAGGAAAGGAAATAAACAATCTTATAAGGAGAATGCTGTAAAAATTCCAAAAGTTTATTATATCGAAACTATCCTAAGTATATAGTAAAGAGGGAAAAACATGGAAGAGGTCTTGTACAATATAGAGATACATAAGGATGGAGACATCTACCTCGGCAGGATATACTCAGATGTAGATGGAATGAAGGAGTTCAAAAACCACAGAATAGAGGCGTTACTTAGAGACATTACCCTAGATATACAACTTGCTCTCGATGAGTTTGCAAATAGAATAACAGAATTTGCCGAAGGAGAGGGAATAGAAGAGATAGAATAAATTATAGTAACTTTTTTAAATATTTCTCGTATTTTGTGCTTCATTCTTGATTGGAGGATTGACATTGTTGAAATACACAAGATTTGAAAAAGCTCGTATTATAGGTGCACGTGCCCTCCAGATTGCGATGGGTGCACCTGTTCTCATAAAAGTACCAAAAGATATGGTTGACCCTGTTAAGATAGCTATGATGGAATTTGAAAAAAATGCTATTCCCATAACTGTTAGGAGAAAAAAATCAGCATAATGGGAGAAGATTGACATGGTAGAGGATGAAAATAAGGAGGAAACACTGGTTCCTGAAGATCTTTATCTAACATCTGGTGTTCATATAGGAACAAGGCAGAAAACGGCAGATATGAAGAGATTCATATACAAAGTGAGAAACGACGGATTGTATATTATAGACATAAAAAAGACCGATAAAAGGATAAAAGAGGCTGCAAAATTCCTTGCAAAATATGACCCGTCAAAAATACTTGTTGTATCTGTCCGTCAATATGGCCAAAAACCAATTCAGCAATTTGCAAAATTTGCAGGAATAAACGCAATCCCCGGCAGGTTTATTCCTGGTACACTTACCAACCCAAATGCAAAGGTATTCTTTGAGCCAGATATTATTGTCATAAATGATCCACTTGTGGATAGCCAAGCCCTCTACGAGGCAAAAAAGATAGGTATACCTGTAATAGCCCTATGTGATACAAACAACGAGCTTAAATATGTAGATTTGGCTATCCCAACAAATAATAAAGGTAGAAGGGCACTTGCACTCATTTACTGGCTGTTAACAAGAGAATATCTTAAAGAGACAGGTAGAATAAAATCAAATGAGGAGTTTTTGCAAACCGTAGAAGATTTTGAGGCAGAGCTTTGATTGAGAGATGACAAAAACAGAGATAGATGATATACTGCTGGTTGGTACAGCTCACGTTTCTCCGCAGAGTGTTAATGAAGTAAAAGAGGCTATCGAAAGTTTTAAGCCCGATGTTGTTGCCGTTGAATTGTGTAAGAGCAGATACAAGGTTTTGACTGAAAAGGAAAGATGGGATAATACTCCAATTACCAACTTTCTCAAGGGAAACAGAGCATATCTTCTGTTAGCTCAGACCTTTCTCTCCTCTATCCAGCATCGCATGGGAAGGAAGTTCGGCTCTGAACCTGGAGCTGAGATGCTTACAGCTATAGAAGAAGCTAAAAAGAAGGGAATAAATATTGCTCTTGTAGATAGGGATATCACAATCACACTCAAAAGAGCATGGACAATGATGGGTGTAAGGGAAAAGATTCGT
>Ga0190304_1000913_pt1 | contig 13630 bp, 16 predicted proteins | sample 48700712_MG_FD_161670 | JGI IMG/M metagenome (GOLD analysis project Ga0190304, IMG submission 161670) | Hydrothermal vent sediment bacterial communities from Southern Trench, Guaymas Basin, Mexico - 4870-07-1--2_MG | ecosystem: Environmental > Aquatic > Marine > Hydrothermal vents > Sediment ... | reverse complement strand
GTACTTGTCAAATATTTTACAAATATGGGGCTCTATTTTGAGTTTTTTTATTTTGGAAATTAAGCGTTTCATAGAAAAAAGAAATTTTTGTTAGTTTCTTTCACTTCAAGTTTAGTGAACTACCCCGCCCTTTCGGAAGGGGACTTCCCGCCCGATGAGTTAAAAGAAATACAAGGGCTCGGAGGGTGTTCACCTCATCACTTCTCAGCATGCTTGCTAATCGTCATTGCCTGAAGTAGCTATGTTTTGCTTCTTTTAAACCTATCTCCAAAATATGAATTCAATTGTAATTTAGGAAAAATTTTTATGGTTGTAAAACAATCTCATTATGATTTTATGTGGAGGTGTTGTTATGATTAGACCATCAAACCGGGCCATGGGCATTGAATATGCCATTAGAGATGTTGTCCTTCCGGCAAGAGAACTAGAAAAGCAGGGAATAAAAATTATCAAACTTAACATCGGGGATCCGGTAAAGTTTGATTTTCAGCCACCACAGCACATGAAAAAGGCCTATTGTGAAGCAATAATGGAAGGCCACAATTATTATGGGGATAGTGAAGGAGATAAGGAGCTTAGAGAAGCTATTGTTGAAAGGGAAAAAAAGAAAAACGCCGTAGATATAACGCCCGAAGATGTTCAAGTTACTGCAGCTGTTACAGAGGCTCTGCAGTTTATCTTTGGTGCCCTTATAGATGGTGGAGAGGAAATTTTAATCCCCGGGCCAAGCTATCCACCATATGTTGGCTTAGTTAAGTTTTACGGTGGTGTTCCCAAGGCTTACAAAACCATCGAAGAGGAAGGATGGCAGCCAGATGTAGATGACATGAGAAGGAAGATAACTGACAAGACCAAGGCAATAGCTGTCATAAACCCAAACAATCCAACTGGGGCTCTCTATGAAAAGAAGACCCTCCAGGAGATAATTGACCTCGCTGGAGAGTATGATCTACCAATAATAAGCGATGAAATCTACGATCTCATGACCTACGAAGGAAAGCACGTTTCTCCGGGCTCATTGACCAAGGACGTTCCCGTTATCGTCATGAACGGTCTCTCGAAGGTTTACTTCGCAACGGGATGGAGATTAGGTTATATGTATTTTGTAGATCCAGAGAACAAACTTGCTGAAGTTAGAGAGGCGATAGGGAAGCTCGCAAGGATAAGGCTCTGTCCAAACACTCCGGCCCAAAAAGCGGCAATAGCTGGGCTTAGAGGTCCAATGGACTACCTAGAGGAGTATATGGCGAAGCTTAAAGAAAGAAGGGATTACATCTATAAACGCCTCAATGAAATACCGGGAATAAGCACACAAAAACCGCAGGGAGCATTCTACATCTTCCCCAAAGTTGAAGAGGGATCATGGAAGAGCGACAAGGAGTTTGTCCTTGATGTGCTTCACAACGCCCATGTGCTCTTTGTTCACGGGTCTGGCTTTGGGGAAGGTGGAGAAATGCACTTCCGCTCAATATTCTTAGCGCCAGTGCCAGTATTAGAGGAGGCCATGGACAATTTAGAGAAGTTCATGAAGGAAAGGCTTGGATGATTTTTCTCTTTTAACTATTTTATGATTTTAGTGGAAGTAATTCCCCAGGATTTGGAAGATTAAGTATGTCTGGGAATGCGTGAACTACTTCTCGCTTACGCGAGGAGTTTCGTGGGGGTTTACTCCCCACAGGCCGGTTCATGCGAGCACTACTCCCTATCCTTACGGAATCGGGAGCTACTTTTACACCAACCCTTACGGGCCGTCCAGCCTTACGGCTGTTCCAAAATTGTTTTTTGGGTATTTAAACCTTCCCCACCCACCTCCCCTTTCAGAAGGAGTCTTGCAAGCAATGAGGATATAAAAGGTCATTTCAACCTCCAGATACGACTGGAATGACTTCAACGTAATCGTTGTCTTTAATGGAGTCATCTTCCAAAGCTACCTTTCCGTTTACCTTTGCTATGGCACTTTCTGTGTTGAATCCCACAGCCTTGAGAACGTCTTTGACTTTCATACCCTTCTGATATTCCAGCTCTTTCTCGATTTTTCTTCCAATGACCTTAATCTTGATCATAAGCATCACCGGGAAAGAATTCCTATGGAGGTTTTTTAACTTTGTCGAAAAACTCTTTAAGCTTCTGGAAAATATAAAAATGCCAATGATGACTAGAGCTCGACACTGAAATGGTGATGAGGACTATCACTCCTGAGGAAAAGAGTTATTAATATTTTTGGTTATATTTCATTATTGGGATTAACATGGTATATGTTTATGAGTTCGCTGATTATAGCTTAACGTTTATAAGAGGGCTGGCAGGATTGTTATTTTTCTATGCTTATCTGAGGAGTAAAAGGTCATCTGCTCTTTTTGTCGCTCTCTCATGGTTCTTTTCAATTCCCGTCGGAACATTTGGCCTTTTCTTTGATTTGAGGATAGAGAGCGTATTCATGGGAACAAGCTACAGCTTGCTTATTCTAGGCATGATTACATTGATTAAAGAAGAGACTGAAATCATAAGTTCCATTAAAAGCATTTACCTGATCCCATTAACTGTAATAATTTTTAGTTGGACTGAGAGCTTTATGGAGGATTTGCCTGAGGATAGTGTTATTATTTCCGGCATTTTTGCATTCATCATGTCGATGTTTTTCATCGAGAGTCTTAGAAAATTTTATGGTAGAGATGCAATTGCACTGGGTCTTTCACTTGCCATCGGTGGTATTGTGACTTCCTTTTATCCGGTTGTATATGAGGGGTATAGCAGTTCTCCCCCTGAAGTTCTAAACATTGTTTTAATATTCACCTCAATGTTTTCGATCCTTGTGCTTTACTTTTATTACAGAATTATCTTTAGTGAGAAGTTTTTCAAAAAAGTAATCGAAAAAACCAATTTTAAACCGATAGAAGTTAAGGGAGTCCAAATAATTTCTCCCAAAGAATTCGAAAACTGGAAAACAACTCTTAACGGGTATCCCCTACTGGCATTCTTGAGGTCCATAGCTTCGGCAGAGGGATGGATAATATATAAGTTTAGTTCAGTTGAAGGACAAAATGTTATTTATCCTACTGATCTTTACAAAATTCCAGAATTTGTCTTTAGGTATTTCATGGAGGCAAAAAACAAAGGCGTTAAAGGTATCGTAGTTCTTGAAGGGCTCGAATTTTTGAGAGTTTACAATGATTTTCAATCAATTGCGAAAATGATGGCTTCTGTTAGAGATTACGTGTTTTCCCATAATGGTGCTCTCATAGTGGTTTTGAGTAAAGAAGCATGGGATGAAAGGGAGTTTAACCCGTTAATTAGACTGCTTACGTAGAGGGTTCTGGCGGACCGGCCGGGATTTGAACCCGGGACCTTCGGCTTAGGAGGCCGATGCCCTATCCTAGCTAGGCTACCGGTCCACTCCCGTTTTCTATCCTCCCCTCCTCTCTTATAAATATTGTGTTAAACCATTCTGTTTAACAAAAATCCAAGAGTATTTAAAGTCTTCTTCAAATTTTTCTCTGGTGGGAAGGAAAATGGTAGATGAACTTGATAGAAAGATAATCTCAATTCTCCAAAAAGATGCTAGGTTGTCTTACAGAGAAATAGCCAAGAAGTTGGGCATTGCTGTTGGTACAGTTTATAACAGACTTAAAAAGCTGGAGGAGGAAGAGGTAATCTTAGGGTTCGCACCAAAGCTCGACTATAATAAGTTGGGATACGATTTGACAACAATCATAGGGGTCAGGGCTCAGGGGAAAAGAATAATCGAAATTGAGAAGGAGATAGCTAATGATCCTCATGTGGCCTCTGTATATGATGTAACTGGTGAATATGACATAATAGTGATTGCAAAATTTAGAGGACGAGAAGATATGAACAAATTTGTAAAAAAGCTTCTCAGAATAGATGGTGTGGAAAAAACCTACACTCATGTTGCCATGGATGTAGTAAAAGAGGATTTCACGTTAGAGGTTTAGGAAGGTATCTATAAAACGTTTAGCAAGACTTTGAACACTCTCTGCTGGAAGTTTCACCCTCTTTCCATTTACTGTTCCGTCAAAAATTAGTGGAGTGGGGTTTAGAGTTTTTATTACTTCGAATTCTTTATTCTTTTTGAGAGTTTCTTTAAGAACTTGCTTGTACTCTTCCAAAGATACTATTTTTATAATTCCCTCAATTTTTATGTTTTCCCCACATTCTTCAATTGGGCAGATGAATCTAAATTTCTCATTTAAGCCTGTTTCTACCATTATGCTTTTTCCCATTACATTATATATCATAAATCTATCTTCTTTGTGAATATTTTCGGGTTCCATAATGTGGTCCTCCAAAATTAATAAATTCAAAGGTGAATCATGGCATCTACAGGAATCTTATATTCCTCTTTTATTCTATCAATCACGCTACCGACGCTTATAAGGAAGAACATCCCAACTGGAGTAGTATTGGCCTGTTTACACATCTCTAGCAAAGCTTTTTGGGTCTCTCCACTTCTCACTACATCATCAACTATGAGTATATTTTCTCCTTTTTTAATGGCCCAATGAGGTAGATAGAGTGTCATAACACTTCCTGAGGAACTTGAGACATAATTTACTTCATAGAACTTTTCTACACCCACTTCTCTCTTTTTCTTGGCATATACAACGTCAACTCCAAGTTCATTTCCAATATGAATTGCCAGAGGAATACCATCTGTAGCTGCTGTAAGTATCTTGTCTATTTTCTTGTCTCTATACTTTGAAGCAATACTCTCTGCTATAAGGTTCATTAGATCGTTGTCACTAAGAATTTTCAAATTGTCAAATAGCCCGTGTTTGTCGAATATTATTCTACGTTTTACTTCCTCTTCTAGATTCACATAGGGTGAGAGAACTTTTATCAGTTCTCTCGTTCTCTGTGTGCTTGGGAGAACTTTTCCTCTCACGTACCGGTTTAACACTGTGATAGGAAGGCCGGTGATTCGTGATAACTCCTCATAAGTATAATTCTTTTTCAAAAGCCTTAGAACTCTAATAACTCGGAGTTTTTCTTTGACCGCCTCTATTTGACTCAAGTTCCCACCTCCGTTGGTATATAGTATTGACAGAAAAATGTATAAATATGTTTCGGTTAGAGGTCAAATTATAAGATTTTTTGGTTTATAATGGGTATTTGAAATGCCTAACTTGTGTCTATATTCTTCGATAACGCTTCCAAAGTATTGAATGATAAAATTGCCCGTAATTGATTCTCCATTAGGATTATTAATACCTTTACAAAAGGAATCTTCTTTAACGTATATCTCTAGGGCCATACCATGTTTAATTAAAACAAATGGATAAAGCCTGCATGCAAGGGGGCGATGAGAGTAAATCTTGCATTTGTAGTCATCTCCGAGAAAGACACAGCCACCATCAAACGGCCGTTTTTTCAATCCATATCCCAAGAACTTGTCACCTCGGTAGAACATTTTCTCATAATCTACGAACTCCCATGCATTATATCCGAGCTCTTCTATTTTGGCAATATCTTCATCTCTTAGAGGAATGTCGAGTTCGATACAACACCTAGCACACTTTGGTAGGCATGTAAATTTAAAAGAAGGATCACTTTCAATCTGAAGGGTGTCTAGATATACCGTAGCTACCCATCTTTTTTTCACCTTTTTATCACCTCAGCTCCCGTAGGAGCTAGCTATTAATGTTTCAGTCATTTCTATTTCTTTTATTCGCCTTAGGATATCGTCATGAAACTCATCAAGGCCCTTAATGTTCTCTACTTCAACTCGAATTATGAGGTCATATTCTCCATAGACCTTGTAGACTTCTTTAACTTGAGGGAGTTTACTTAACTTCTCATATACTATGTCTTCGTTTCCGGGCTTAACAATAATCAAGACGAAAACCTCTATCATATACCAAACCCTCCCATGTTAAACCTCTTAGCCATCTTGGCCAATTTTCTTTTGTCCATACTCCTAAAGAACTTTTTCATTTGATTGTATTGATTAATCAATTCTTTTACATCTTTCGTAGTTGTGCCTGATCCTCGGGCTATTCTTTTTATTCGTGAATAGTTTATTATTTCAGGATTTTCAAGCTCTTCTTCCGTCATGGAGTCCATTATGACTTTAAATTTCTTTAATCTGACTTCACTCATTCTTACCATTTCATCAGGGAGGGAATATCCCATTCCGGGGATCATTTTTAGAATTTGTTGCAGAGGTCCCATTTTTTTCATGGCCTCAAGCTGGGTGTACATGTCTTTGAGATTGAATTTTCCTTTGAGGAATTTTTCCATGTCTTTTTCTTTGAACTCTACTTCCTTACTCAATTCTTCAAATTTCTCTAACAATCCTTGAATATCTCCGAGTCCTAAAAGTCTAGAAACAAATCTTTTTGGATCGAAGGGCTCAAGGTCATCTATCTTCTCTCCTACTCCTATGAATTTTATGGGTGCTCCAGTGGCGACCACTGCAGATAGGGCCCCTCCACCTTTTGCAGAGCCGTCAAGTTTTGTGACTATTATTGACCCAATTGGAGTGGCCTCTTTGAAAGCCAGAGCTTGGTTGTATGCTTGCTGTCCAATTGTGCCATCTATTATAAGGATCACTTCATGGGGGTTTATAGTGCTGCTTATCTGTCTCATTTCTTCAATAAGGCCTTTTTCTTCCTTATGTCTTCCTGCAGAGTCAACTATTATTACATCTACTCCTTTCTTTTTGAAGTATTCCACACCCTCTTTTGCGAGTTTTATGGCATTTTTTTCCTCTGGATTTCCGAATACCTCAATCCCATATGGTTCTACAAGCTGTTTAAGTTGCTGGTATGCACCAGGACGCCATGTATCTGAGCATACTACTCCGATTTTGTATCCATGTTTTTGGAAATATCGGCTCAACTTTGCCACGCTCGTAGTCTTTCCGGATCCTTGAATTCCTACAGTTAAAAGAACAGTTGGTTTTGCTTTTATCTGGATAGGTTTGGCCTCTTTCCCCAAAAAGTTCGTAAGTTCCTCATAGACTATTTTTACTATGTGCTCTTTTTTAGAAACACCTGCAGGAGGTTTTTCTTCCAAGGCCCGTTTCTCTATTTTTTTTGTTAAATCAAGAACAAGACGAACATTAACATCACTTGTTATTAATGCTCTCTGAATATCTCTAACAACATCTCTCACAAGGGCCTTATCCACAGTACTGGCACGTGCAAGTTTTTTCAATGCATTATTCAATGATTGTCCCAGTTTATCCAATACCATTTTCTCCACCATACATAAAAGGCGTATGTGGGTTTATATCTCTTTTGAAACAGTGAGATCCATCATAAGTATCTTAAGTGACAATATTCCAAAGGCAAAAAATGTATGCATTTGTTTAAAAAACACCTTTGAAACCTTTTTGGTTCTCCAAGTTTGTACATTGAAGATTAAATCCACTCATTTAGCTTTTTTCTGAAATTTTGGATTTTATTGTTCATTTAGGGCCATAATAGAGCTGATAACGTTTTTAGGCTCAATAACGTTAATATTGATTGAGAAAATAAAGAAAAGAGTTTGGAGGTGAGAGAAATGAGATTATTTCAAGGCTTTATGATTATCTCTATCTTAGGGAATTTGGAAGGAAAAAGAAAAAGCCAGTAATTGAAGGGTTCTCATATATTGAACACTTATATTGAGTTAACTCTGTTCCTTTTGTCTCTTTTCCCAATGTGAGAACGTCAAAAGCACTGATGATTGATGTCATTGCCATTACTACATGAAAACCTCTCCCTTCAGGGCAAGGAAGGCATCTTCATTTTTGATTCTTCGAACAAATGTTTAATAAACACTTTTTTAAACATGCTGTAATAATCTAAAGTTGGGGAGGATAAGAAATGAGAATCCATTACGAATGTTTTATGTGCATTGCCAACCAGTGCCAAAGAATAATCGAGATGACAACTGACGACTTAGAAAAGAGAAAAACAGCAGCGGTTTTCTCGGCAAAGCTTATGGGCAAACTCAAAGAAGATTCAATATCTGGAATAGTTGCTAGTGAAATAATTTCTGAACTCTATAAGTTCTTGGGAATTGAAGATCCTTTTAAGGAATACAAGGAAAGATCAAATGAGATTGCAAAAAAGATTTTGGAGAATATTACAAAAAATCTAAAAATTGATCTCAAGATGGCTCTTAAACTAGCAATAGTTGGGAATATCATTGATTTTGCAATAGGTTATTCTCCAGAAAAAATAGAGCGGGACACCATGCACCTAATTAATGAGGATTTATATGTGGATAACTCAGAAGAGCTTTTTAAAATACTTAAACATGCGAGAGTGCTTTTATACCTCACTGATAATTGTGGAGAGATATATTTTGATAAACTCTTTTTGAAGAAAATTAAAGAAAGTTTTCCTGATTTGGAGATATATATCGCAGGGAAAGAGCAACCGCTTATTAATGATGCTACAGTGAATGAGTTAAGAGCAGCTGGTCTTCAAGAAGTTGGAGAGATAATTTCTACGGGGTTTGGAGTTGTGGGGGTTCCATTGGATAGGATTTCGGGGAGGTTCAAAGAGATTTTTGATAGTGCCGATGTAATTATAGCAAAGGGGCAGGCCAACTTTGAGACCCTGAACGAAAGTAATGACAGAAGAATATTTTATCTCTTAAAAGCAAAGTGCATGCCCATTGCAAGAGAGTTGCGGGTTCCGCAGGGGGCCATGCTATGTATATAGACATTTGACGATATTAATCTTGACAAAAATCGATTAGAAAACCTTTTATACTCTAGAGTTGTATATTTTAATGGTGATATCTATGCCAACTATGATTAAGAAAGATTTGAGGAAGTTTATGAAGGAGTTAAAACTTCATTACGACGATGTCTGGCGTGTTCCTTCTAGTGAATATCTTAAGAACCCTGATTTCGTTGTAGTTGACCCTAAGACAGGTAAGAAAATGAAAGTCAGTTTCGTCTCTTTGGACGACGGAGAAGTTGTTAGTGTAGTATATGATGACCTTAGTTGATTTCGTTTTTTGACGTATTTTTTTACGACATTTATTTTATAGCTATAAAACTGTAAATTTTTGTCCATTTTCTTGGGATGCAGTCAAATCCAATTCAAAAGTGTTAAATATTTTTCTATGCAATTCTATTTGATGATGAGTTATGGAAGATGAGACTATTAAAAGTATTTTCGATTTGGTTGAGATCATCACAGATCCAAAGATTAGGGCACTTACTTATGCTCGTATTGGTTTGGAACTTTATCGCATAGAGGATCCTAGGTATTTAGAAGCGTTTAGAAAGTCTTTAGAGGGCGCTGAGGCTATTGAAGATCTAGATGAACTCGTTGATCTTCTTATAAATGTAGGGGTATATATAGGCGGAGCAAATAAGAACTCTGCTGCCCGAGTCTTCGCCCGAGTAGTAGAGCTTCTTGAAGGAGTATCTGCACAAAGCAGAGACAGAAATTTGGAAAAAATGATAAAGTCAATGTTGAGACTGGGGATTCTTAAGCCGGTGCTCTCCTATGCGTTGTTAATTGATGACAGTAGAATAAGAAATGAAACTTTACTTTCGATTCTTAAGGCTTATCTATCTGCAGGAATCCTTAAAGATGCCATTCAAATTTCAAAAGAACTTCTTGATGAACCTTGGAGCTCTAAAGCAAAATCAGAGATTTTGAAGTTTCACATAAAAAGAGAGGAAATTGAAAATGCCCTAGAAATATTTAACACTATAGAAGGAGATAGGGAGAAGCTGATCATGGAAATTGGTGAAGACCTTATGAAATTCCCGGAGTATCTCTCCAAGTTTCTTGATGCATTAAGAGAAGAAGAATTAAAAGCAGTGTCGAGGGAGTTGTTGAGTCTTTTGATCGAGTCTCCAAGGAGAGAATATGCAGATTTAGTGGAAAGAATTGCTGAAAAAGTGCCAGATGAGAATGTTCAGGTAAAAGTGGTAGCATTTTTCAATCGAATCGGGAGGAGAGAAAAGGCAATTGAGCAGGCTAGCAAGATAAAAGATGATTATTTGGCCTCGTTGGCATTTGGGGAAATTGCTATGGGATATCTGAGGCAGGGAAATCTTGATAAAGCAATAGATGCCGTTATGAATGTAAAGGATCCGAAGTGGAACTCAAGGCTTTTGGGAGAGATTTTAGTCAAGATCCTTAGGTTGGCAATAGAAGAGGCTTTGGAGGAGCAACATTAGGTTTAAATGTTCCTTATTTTGATTATTTCTGGTGGTGTGTTAATGCCAAGGATAGCTATAATTGGAGGTTCAGGTGTATATGATCCAAGACTTCTAGAGAACCTAAGGGAGGAGATGATAAAAACTCCTTATGGAAGTATTAAGGTCAAAATAGGTACATATAAAGGAGAGGAAATAGCTTTTCTAGCAAGACATGGAGAGAAACATAGTGTTCCCCCACATAAAATAAATTATCGTGCGAACATATGGGGTCTGCACGAGCTTGGCGTGAAAAGGATCCTCGCAACCTCTGCAGTTGGCTCGGTGAATGAGGTCATGAAACCTGGGGATTTTGTGATATTGGATCAACTAATAGATTTTACAAAAAATAGGACTTATACGTTTTATGACGGTGAAGATGCTCTACATGAAAGGAAGTTCGTGGCCCATGTGGATTTCACAGATCCATACTGTCCGGAGCTTAGGGAATCTTTAATTAGGGCCGCGAGAGAATTGGGATTCAGTTATCATCCAAGAGGGACTTACGCTGTAATGGAGGGTCCGAGATTTGAGACAAGAGCAGAAATTAGGGCATTAAAAATTTTGGGTGCTGATGTAGTAGGAATGACTCAGTCACCTGAAGCAATTTTGGCTAGGGAGCTTGAGATGTGCTATGCGAGCGTGGCCATTGTGACAAACTATGCTGCTGGGATGAGTAAGACCAAACTCACACACTCGGAGGTTGTTGAGCTAATGCAACAGAAAAGCGAGGAACTCAAGTTACTTCTTATGAAGGCCATAGAGTATATTCCAAAAATTAGGAGGTGTGCTTGTAAAGATGCTTTAAAGGGTGCCACTGGTTGACTTTGATTGTTTTTATTTATACTTTAGTAGAGGTGATATCATGATCTCCAAAATCAATTTGGATAATAAACTCAAAGAAATTGAAAAGCCATGGTCTCCAATTGAGGTGGCGCGGATTAACGAGTATGTAATTAGAATGGCTCTTTTTAAGGGTGAATATCACTGGCACAAGCATACAAATGAAGATGAGCTTTTCTACGTATACCGGAGGAGCATAGTTATTCAGTTAAGGGATTTTCCGGATATAGTTCTACACGAAGGAGAAATGGCCATTGTACCGAGAGGTGTGGAGCACTGTCCTAAGGCTTTAGAACCTTCCTATGTGCTGATGTTCGAACCTGCACTGCTCAAGAGTAAGGGAGATTAAATTACAGCGAAAATCTTGGATATTAATATACTCACTCAAGATATGGGAGGAGGGCTTAGATTCTAATTTTTGTAATACCTTAGAATGTATAACTTTTAAGCTCTCATCTTGGTGATTGGTGTTATAATTTTTTAATTGTTCATGGAAGAATATTCATACTATACATTGGAAGTTTGTAAATATAATTTGGACAAATAACAAAGGTTTTTATATTTCAAGCTACATAACAGTAAATGTCATTATTAACTTACCCCTACTAACTCTTCTAGATGGGAGTTGGTAGAGACATTGTTAATAGTGATTCTTAAGCTGAAGTGGGGAGGTCTTAACATGAGAGGAAAAGTAAAGAGATGTTGGGCTTTATTTTTATTGGCTTTATTATTTGGAATTTTTTGTAGACTACCTCAAGTAGAAGCGGGGAATGCTTATGAAGTTCTTTGGCATGAAACTTATACTTTTGGCAGTGTAAATGGCGGTAGTTTGGTGGATGTTGCCTCGGATGGAGAGATTATAGTTGCAGGACATACGTATTTTGGCTTGTTTTCGAACTTTTTGATTTTTAAAACTGATAAGAATGGAACCCTCAAGTGGAACCGGACTTTGGCTTATAGTGATGTGGCTTATGCAGTTAAAGCCCTCCCAAATGGAGATATCTTGGCAGTGGGGTATCAATATGCATTTTTGGGCCTTTATCCGGATAGTTTGACAATCTCGAGATTTGACAGTGAGGGGAATAATACAGAACACCATTCTTACTCTGTACCTTATTCAAATCGCGTTCAAGATGCAATTATTAGTTCCAACGAAGATGTCATAGTCGTTGGTGACTCCGTGGAGTATGGGGAAGAGGAATGGCCTGAAGAAGACGTTTGGGTTCTCAAGCTTGACAAAAACGCTAGCGTGAAGTTGAATAAGACCTATGATATAAGCCAAAGTGATGTAGCACATACGGTTGTAATGGCCTCTAACGGGGATATCATAGTAGCTGGAGAATCGGGGAACAATGATGTCAAGGATTTTTTGGTTCTTAGGCTTGATGAGGACGGCAACTTAAAGTGGCAGAAAACATTTGATAAAAAATATGAGAATAGGGCTTATGCTGTGGCAGTTGTGCCTAATGGGGACATTGTGGTTGCAGGCCAAACAAAAAATGAAGAGGATGACGTCTATGACGCTTGGGTCATCCGTCTTGACAGCAATGGGAATATAATATGGCAAAAGCTATTTGGAGGATCTGAGGAAGATGGGATTAATTCAATTACAGTTCTTTCCAATGGAGACATTGTACTTGTGGGCTATACTAATAGTTTCGGTGCATCAAACATGGATGCTTGGATTTTGGTGCTGGGCAGTTCAGGAAATGTGAAATGGAACTACAACTACGATGTAGGGAATGATGATTCTGCTAACTCTGTGGATGTTGCACCAAATGGAAATATCGTAGTGGCTGGATGGTCAGGTGATGATATTCTTTTAATGGCAATAAAAATACCTGAACGTCAGTTTGGTCCTATTCTACCAATTACGGGTAATCCTTATATTTTAATGGCTCATACATGGACATCCTGGTTTTTCATGTATCATGACATTTTTGAAGAGCTTTACAGCACTGCAGTGTCTTTGGGCGTTGATAACGAAACTCTGGAGATGGCTCTGGAACTTCATAATAATGCTACGGACTTGATTCTAGATGCTTGGAGATGTGATAGTCTAGAGGAAATCCTCAGAAGGATGCAGCTAGGGGTTATACCGAAGCTCTACAATATCAGGAAAGCATTTCTTATGGAGCTAGAGGCAATAAATATCCTAAAAGGCGCAATAGAGGAGATATAAGCTTCTTGATTTTTTCCTTTTATTAGCCGATACCGCTGGTAGGGTCCTCTTACAAATTGAGTTTTACAGGGATAACGTAAGGTTTGGAAATTTATATAATGACATTTCTGCTGGTTTTTATTCATTATTGAAGTGTTATGTACCCATGTTTTAAACCTACAGTTAACGAAAAGTTAAAAACCTTTTGGGTTTACAAGAGCCGAAAACATTTAGGGGGACCTAAGATGAAGTACGATGTTGTAGTTATCGGTGCGAGCGCTGGAGGGCTTACGGCGACCATCTCCGCTAAGAGGTTCTATCCGAACAGGAGCGTCCTTATCATAAGGAAAGAAAACGTTAATATGGTTCCATGTGGCATCCCGTACATCTTCGGCACCCTAAAAAGTGTTGACGATGACATTCTCCCAGTCGAGAAGTTCTTGGAGCCTCTT
>Ga0190304_1000910_pt1 | contig 13637 bp, 12 predicted proteins | sample 48700712_MG_FD_161670 | JGI IMG/M metagenome (GOLD analysis project Ga0190304, IMG submission 161670) | Hydrothermal vent sediment bacterial communities from Southern Trench, Guaymas Basin, Mexico - 4870-07-1--2_MG | ecosystem: Environmental > Aquatic > Marine > Hydrothermal vents > Sediment ... | reverse complement strand
CCTTTCGAGAAGGACCTTGACCGCCTTTATGAAGATATAAAGAACAACTTCCCCGATAAAAGGATCTTTTTCTTCTCGGACGAGAAGCTCGATCAGGCCTATCCCAGAATCACCCACAGGGGAACGGATTACGGGGCCATCGATCCCGACGAGGGTCAGCGAAAGGTCCTCATTTATTCGGATTTCCAGAGGGGCGGGTACAGAAACTTCCCGGTGCCGGGCAGGGAATACCTCCTCTTCAGGGCATCGGATCGCGGCGTGGACAACGTGGCCCTTCTCTCTTTTTATTCGGAAGAACCTTATTTTCAGAAGGACGAGCCAGTGAAGCTCTCCCTGAGGGCGCAGAACTTCGGCAGAAAGACGAGGAGAGGGAGGGTGAGGATACTGGGAGGTCGGGATGAGCTGACGGAGTTACATCTCGAGCTTCCGCCTGATTCGGGCATTTTGTACAGTTTCACCGTAAAAAGCAAGAGCGGCGATTTCATTGCCTTCTGGATTCCGGGGGACTCCATCCCCGGCGACGATACCCTCTACCTTCATGTACCTGAAGTTAAGGAAAGGAAAGTCCTGCTTCTCAGGGGAGATTCGGATCCCACCTACGTGGAGGCCGCCCTGAGGCCGAGGGGGTTCAGGACGCCCTTCGAGCTGCAGGCCGTGGATAGGCTGGATTCTCCTGTAAGAAACGATGTTTCACTGATCGTGATGGCAGACCGGCTGTCGGCTTCCGAGATGCGCTTTATCAGGAAGTATCTCAATGCCGGCGGGAAAATCCTGGCTTTCGTGTCAACCCCGGAGGCATCGGTTCTGGGGCTCCTCGGCATCGAGGGCTCCAGAAAGGACAGGGGCAAGTCTTTTATCAGGGGGGAGGGGAAGGGGGAGAGAGCCTTCTCGCTGGCGAATTATCTCGTCCTGCGCGGCGGGAAGCCTCTCTTGAAGGATGAAAGCGGAGATCCCGTCGCCGTGGAGAAAGAGGGGTCTTTTGTAGTCGGGTTCAGGCCCGAGCCGGAAATGACCGATCTCATATACAGCCCTCTCTTTCCTCCCTGGATCCATGAGCTTCTCCTCAGGACAATGGGAATACGCGCACCTATCAGGCTCAGACCGGGGGAATCAGCCAGGGTGCCGGTTACCGAAGGAGGCGAATACGAACTCCTCATGCCCGATGGGACCGGAACCAGGATCGTTCCCGAGGTGAAGGCAGGCAGGGCTTATCTCGATACTGGCCCTCTCGAGGAGCCCGGCTTCTACAGGATATCGAGGGGCGGAGAGCCGGTGGTGGTGATAGTGGTGAATCCCGATCCCACGGAATCGGACGTCATCCCCTTGAGGCCACAGGAGCTCACTGCTGCCTTTGGGAAGAACCACAGGTTTATAGAGAACCTCATAAGGGGAGCGCGATATCTCTCCGGGACATTTCTCCTCGCTGCCCTTCTTCTTTTCCTGGTGGAGACGGCTCTTCTCTTCTTCAGAAGGAGATTTTTCGCCTGATCAGCCGGACAGGAGCTTTTCTTCGGTGAGTTCCACGATTATGTGTCCTATGGTGATGTGAGCTTCCTGTATGCGGGCCGTTACTCCCGAAGGAACCCTTATCGTGAGGTCTACGCTCTCTTCGACGTCATTGCCTCTCTCGCCGCAGAGATAGATTACCCTGAGTCCTCTCTCCTTTGCTTTCCTCACGGCCCTGTTCACATTCGGCGAACGCCCAGAGGTCGAGATGGCTATGAGCAGATCGCCCTCCTCTCCCAGCGCTTCCACCTGCCTTGAGAAAACTTCATCGTATCCGAAATCGTTGGAAGCTGCTGTCAGCACCGATGTGTCCACCGTCAGAGCGATGGCCGGCAGCGCCCTTCTGGGCCTGGTGAACCTGACGACAAATTCCGCGGCGATGTGCTGGGAATCGGCCGCGCTTCCTCCGTTTCCGCAGAGGAGGATTTTGTGGCCGCCCTTCAGTGTCTCCGCGGCCATTTCGACCGCTCTCGCTATGGATTCCGATATATCGAGGAGCCTCTCCTTTGTGGCTATGGACTCCTTTATGATTTCCCTGACTTTTTCCACCATTCGGCGTACCTCCTGAGGCCGTCCCGCCAGTCCGGCATTTTAAGGCCGAGCCCCCTTTCGAGGGCGAAATTGGACAGAGTCGTGTTCCTCGGCCGCCTTGCGGGCCTCTTGAACTGATCTCCGGGCACGGGCGTGAGCTCGAATCCCCTGCCGAAAAGCTCGTTTACCGCAGTCGCGAAGCCATGGGGCGTCGTCTCGCCGCTTCCCGTAATGTGGTAGATCCCCCAGGGCGGGTTCAGGGCGATGAAGCGTCCTATCATATCCGCGAGGTCAAGGGAGTAGGTCGGCCTGTTGACCTGGTCCGCGACCACTTTCAGTTCCGAACCAGCGGGGAAAGCCGGCAGTCTGCTGAGAAAATTCCTGCCGCCCGGGCCGTACACCCATGAGGTTCTGATGATGTAATGCTTTTCGGCGTTCTCTCTCACAGCTATCTCCCCGAAGAGCTTGCTCCTCCCGTAAGCCTGAATCGGGTTGGTGGGATCGTGTTCCATGTAGTTGCCTTTTTCACCGTCGAAGACGTAATCGGTTGAGATGTAGAGGAAGATGGCGCCGATTGTCGAGGCGGCCCTGGCGAGAAAGAGCGTGCCGAGCCAGTTGACGGCATAGGCTTCTTCAGGATTCTCCTCGCAGGCGTCGACATCGGTCATGGCAGCCGTGTGTATTATGATTTCTGGCACAAGAGACGTAATCACCGGGATGATTTCGCCCGTTCGGGACAGGTCGAGATCGGCCCTTTTCAGCCTGATCACCTCATGTTTCTCCTGCAGGATCTGGCACAGCGCTGAACCGAGGGTACCGCTGGCTCCAGTAACGAGGATTCTCACTTCTCTATTATCCCACGAGCTGCGCAACATGTCAACTTTTGCGGGTTTTCGCATATCCTGCCGTTCCGGTTTTCTTGACCTCTCAGGAGAGGAGTTTTAAAATCAATTGGAAATCGACAAAAAGGAGGATGCTGTGAAATCCTATGCGCAGATAATTTCGGAGCTTCTCGTGGCATCTGGCGTCGACTACGGCGATGTGCGGGTCGTTGAGACCAGAACTCAGGGCATAGTGGTTGAGAACGGGAAAGTGAGCTCAATCATTTCCAATTACAATATGGGTTTTGGCGTGAGGGTGCTCAAAGGCGGTTTCTGGGGATTTTCTTCTTCGAATCAGCTGACAGCCCTTGAGGCGGAAAAAGTCATAAAAGAGGCGATCGCGATCGCCGGGTCATCAAGGGCGATACCCGGAAAGGGGGTGGTTCTCTCCGACGAGGACATTTATGTTGATGATTACAGGTCTCATTATGAGATAGACCCCTTCAGTGTGGACCTCGGCGAGAAAATCGATCTATTGCTCGAGGTCGATGGGATTCTGCGTAAGGCCAGCGAGATCAAGGTCACCAGGCTTTTCCTGGATTTTCAGCGGGTGAGGAAAGTTTTTGCATCCACCGAGGGAGCCCTGATAGAACAGGAAATAGTGGAATCGGGGGGCGGCTACAGTGTATACGCCATAGGAGAGGGTGAGTTTCAGGTCAGGTCCTACCCCTGTTCTGGCGGAAATTATGCGGCAGCCGGCTATGAGTTTGTGAAGGAGATGAAGCTGGCAGAAGAGGCGGAGAGGATCAGGGAGGAGGCGCGGGCTCTCCTTTCGGCGAGGGATGTTCCCGAGGGCGAATATGACATCATCCTCGGGTCTCATCAGATGGCCCTGCAGGTTCACGAGTCCATAGGACACGCGGTGGAGCTCGACAGGGTCCTGGGTTACGAGGCATCTTATGCCGGTACGAGCTTCGTTACGACAGATAAACTGGACAAATTCAGATATGGCTCCGAACTCATGAACGTCTATGCAGATGCCACAACTCCAGGAGGGCTTGGAACCTTTGGCTACGACGACGAGGGGGTGAAAGCGCAGAGGGTTCCCATAGTGAAAGATGGGATCTTCGTGGGTTACCTTTCCTCGAGGGAGACGGCTCCTTTTATTGGCAGGAGGAGCTCCGGAGCCATGAGGGCCGAGAGCTGGTCGAGGATCCCGATTATCAGGATGACCAACATAAACCTGGAACCAGGTACGTGGGATCTTGAGGACCTCATCGCCGACACGAAAGAGGGCCTGTTCCTCGACTTCAACAGGAGCTGGTCTATCGACCAGGAAAGGCTCAACTTTCAGTTCGGCACCGAGATCGCCTGGCTCATAAAGGGCGGGAAAAGAGTCGAAATCCTGAAAAACCCCGTCTACACGGGAATCACACCTGAGTTCTGGGCATCGATGGACGCCGTCGGGAACGCAGGCACGTGGAAACTGTGGGGTATACCCAATTGCGGGAAGGGCGAGCCCGGTCAGATAGCCCATGTGGGACACGGCGTGCCCGTTGCCCGCTTCAGGAAGGTGAAGGTCAGGCCCGGGAAATAAGGGGGAACCATGAGAGGTCTTCTGATTCGATGGCTTGTCAACGCGCTGGCTCTCGGCTTTACCAGCTGGATCATCAAGGGCATTGAGGTATCCGGGGTGGTACCCATCTTTGTGGCCTGCCTCGTCCTCGGCATCCTGAACGCCGTCCTCAGGCCCATCCTCTTTTTTCTCACGTTGCCCCTTAACGTCCTCACTTTCGGGATATTTACTTTCGTGATAAACGGATTTTTGCTAATGATAACCTCGAAAGTCGTAAATGGATTCTATGTGAGCGGATTCTGGTCGGCCTTTGTGGGCGCAATTCTCCTCTCCATCATCAGCACCTTTCTCAGTTTTCTTGTGGGAGATTGAGAGATGGTCCTTAAGCTTCTCGATTCCGAAAAATTCAGGAACGCAATACTCACTGGCGCCTCCAGGCTTATCAAGAACGTGAAAAAGCTCAACTCGATAAACGTGTTCCCCGTTCCCGACGGCGATACGGGAACAAACCTCGCCCTCACGCTGAAGGAAGCGACGAGGAGGATAAAGGACTACACCCGGCTGGGCATTGGAGCCTTCGCCAGGCGACTTGCCGATGCCCTTGTTCTGGAGGCTAAGGGTAATTCCGGAGTCATTTTCTCCCAGTTTCTCCTGGAGTTCGCCGACAGGATAGGTGATAAAGCGAGGATGTCGTCCATCGAGTTCGCCAGGGCAATGAGGGAGGCCATCGACGCTACCTACAATGCCCTTGAGGATCCCCGGGAGGGGACCATACTCACGGTGATCAGGGAGGTGGCTCTGGAGGCCGAAAGGGCGGCGGAGGAGACCGACGACCTCGTAGAGGTCCTGGAAAGGTCGCTCAGAAAGGGGAAGGAAGCTCTCGAAAAGACGCCTGAATTGTTGCCGGAATTGAAGGCCGCCGGCGTCGTCGACGCCGGCGGCCTTGGTTTCATTCTCTTTATCGAAGGCATGCTCGACAGCCTGAAAAGCGGCATCCTCGAGCTTCCTTACGATGAGGAAGTGGAGGCCCTTTCGGAGAGGGTAGAGGAGGCCGAATATCGCGGCGAGCACCGTTATTGCACGGAGGCGGTGGTGGAGGCCGAGGGACTGGAATCCAGGAAACTGAGGAAGATCCTGGCTGCTCTGGGTGGATCCCTCATAGTTATAGGGGCCGGAAAGTTGTTTCACGTTCACATTCACACCAATTGGCCCCATAAGGTTTTCGAGATACTGAGGGAGAGGGGCAGGGTGCTGAAGGAGAAAGTGGATGACCTTTTCGCCATGTCAAAGCTCGAAGAGGCCGAGGTGGGGATAGTGACCGATTCCACATGTGACCTGCCTCCCGAGCTTGCCCGTGAGAGACGAATAACCGTCGTTCCCATCAAGGTAGTGATCGACGGAAGATCCTATGACGATGGAGTGGACGTTTCCAGGGACAGGATTTCTCAGGTCCTGAGAGAAGGACGTGCCGAACTCACCACTTCTCAGCCCGGGCCCAACGATTTCATGGTCGCCTTCGAGGAAGTATCGCGCTGGGCGCGGAGTATCCTGGTCATAACAATTTCCGGTGCCCTCTCGGGTACCTTCCGTAGCGCCCAGATCGCCGCGAAAGCCTTTGATAGAGTCCCCATCAGGGTTGTGGACTCGAGAAGTGCCAGCCTGGGGATTGGGCTTTTAGCCCTCAGGGCTGCAGAGCTCGCCGATAGGGGTTTGAGGCTCGAGGAGATCGCCGATGAGCTGGAAGCCCTGAGGAACAAAATCTTTTTTCTCTTCACCGTTGGCGATTTTCGCTATCTCGTCAGGAGCGGCAGGGTTTCGAAGGTCCAGGGCAGGCTCGCCGATTTTCTGGGCTTGAAGCCGATCCTCACCCTGGACAGCGAGGGGAGGATAAGGAAGAAGACGGGAGTTTTCGGGGAGTCGAGGGTACTCTCTAAATTCAGGAAGCTTTTATCGGAGAACCTCGATAAAGCGGCGACTTATGACTTTGCAGTCGTCCATTTTGGGGCAGCCGGGAAGATAGATCCCCTTCAGGAATTTCTCGAGGAGGCGTTCAATGCCAGGATGGTTCTCAGAGCCGACCTGACCCCCGCCCTGAGCTTGCACGTTGGCCCGGGCAGCTGGGGCGTTTTCGCCTTGCCGGTGGACTGATGGGCGAGGAGATCTACAGGCTATCATATTACGACTTTGAACTGCCGGAGGAGCTCATTGCCCAGTATCCCTCTCCGAAGAGGGAGGAGTCGAGGCTTCTGGTTCTCAGGAGGGAGCCCTTTGCCATAGAGCACAGGATATTCAGGGAGATCGTGGATTACCTCAAACCCGGCGATGTCCTCGTGTTGAACAAGACACGCGTGATAAAGGCGAGGTTGAGGGGGCGGAGGGTTCCCACTGGCGGGAAGGTGGAGATCCTGGTAACGGAAATAAAGGGCGGTGAGATAGTGGCAATGGTTCGCCCCGGGAGAAAAGCCAGGCCCGGAGAAACTATAGAGGTCAGGGGAGAATTACTCGAGGTGCTCGATTACCTCGAAGGAGGTAAGAGGGTCCTGAAGCTGAAATCGGAGATGAAGCCCCTTGATTTTCTCGAGAAATACGGAGAGCCCCCTCTTCCTCCCTATGTCAGGAGACCCCCCGAGGAGATAGATTCCGTGAGGTATCAGACGGTTTTCGCAGAGGTGCCGGGTTCTGTGGCCGCGCCCACGGCGGGGCTCCATTTTTCCAGGGAGCTTCTCGAGGAGATCAAGAACAGGGGGGTGGCGGTAACCTATGTCCTCCTCCACGTCGGTCCCGGGACCTTCAGGCCCGTCAGAGTCGAGGACATAAGGCAACATGAGATGGAGGGAGAGTATTTCGAGATCGAAGAGGAAACCCGTTCTCTCATTAAGGAGGCAAAAGCTGCCGGTAGGAGAGTCATTTCCTGCGGCACGACCGTGACCAGGGCCCTTGAGACCTGGAAACTCGGGGAAGGGCCGGCTGGAGGTTATTCCGAACTTTTCATATATCCTCCTTATGAATTTCGCGTCATAGACGGCATGATAACCAATTTCCACCTTCCGAAGTCGACGCCCCTCCTTCTCGTCTCGGCACTGGCTGGAAGGGATAAAATAATGAAAGCTTATCGAGAAGCCATAGAGCGAAGATACAGGTTTTTCAGCTACGGGGATGCCATGTTGATACTGTGAACTTTCGAAGGCTTTCTCACTATCGTTTTCCTTTGAGAGGGAAGGTTTCTCCGTAAAGATGGAAAAATGCTGTACATATGACTTTTACCGTGGAGGCACAGTTTTTTTCGGTCACTTACAGCTCAGGTTGAGAATATTTCTCAATTTTCGACACCGAGAAGTCTTCCTATCCAAGGCCTTGCCTTTGCTCGGAGGCCTTTTAGGCCAGATTCGGGAGCTTGATAAGGGCAGCCTGTTCCCTTTAAATTTATGTCATGGCATTGATAAGATTTGGCACCGGAGGTGTTCCCCACAGCGCCGCAAAGAGGACTACCGAGGCCGGCCTGGAGAGGTTAAGGGAACTCGGCCTCGATCACATGGAGGTCGAGTTCGTCCGTGGAGTTAAGATGAAGATCGACAAGGCCCGTGAGATCGGGAAACTCGCCGGGGAGCTCGGGATCACGCTGACCGCGCACGGCCCCTATTATATCAATTTGAACTCACCCGATGAGGACAAAAGGGAGGCCTCGGTCATCAGAATTCTCGACACCGCCAGGGCAGGCTATGCCATGGGGGCTCGCAGCATCACCTTTCATGCTGCTTATTACGGGGATGACGATCCGGAAGAAGTCTACGTCCGGGTTAGAGACTATCTCCACGAGGTCCTTAAGATCATGAAAAAAGAAGGGATAGAGATCGATATCAGGCCCGAGACCACCGGTAAGCTCAACCAGTTCGGGACTCTGGACGAGATAATCAGGCTTTCTTCCGAGCTACCCGGGATTCTCCCCTGTGTTGACTTCGCCCACATTCACGCCCGGTATGGAGGCAAATTCAACAGCTACGATGAGTTCGTCGGGATCCTCAGGAAGATAGAGAGAGCTCTCGGAAGAAGTGCGCTGGAAAACCTTCACATGCATGTGTCGGGCATCGACTACGGCGATAAGGGGGAAATCAATCATCTGAACCTCGAGGAGTCGGATTTTCGGTACAGGGAGCTCCTGAAGGCCCTCAGGGACATGGAGGTCTCGGGGTACGCAGTGTGTGAGAGCCCGAACCTCGAGGAAGACGCGCAGCTCTTGAAGAGGACTTACGAGAAACTGAGATCCCTTTAACCGCTCTTTTTCCTTGAGAACAGGAAGGCCAGGAGGAAGATCACAAAGGCAAGGATTACTACGGTGGCTCCCGAAGGGACATCGATGAATATCGAGAAAGCTATCCCTCCCACCGAAGATATAAGCCCAAAAAGGAGAGACAGGGCTATCATCTTTTTGAAATCGTATGTGAGCTGATAGGCCGCAGCCGCGGGCATCACGAGGAGTCCGAAGACCAGGAGCGCCCCCACAGCTTTCAGCGATGCCACCACGGAGAGGGTCATGGAGAGCAAAAGTAGCAGGGAAAATAAGGAGACGTTTATCCCCGAAGCTTCGGCGAGCTCCTCGTTGAAGGACATGAAGAAAAGCTCCTTGTAAAAAGCCAGGTAGAAGAGCAGGAGCAGGAAAAGGAGAAAGCCGAGGGTGTAAAGGTCGCCTTTAGTGGTCGTGAGTATATTGCCGAAGAGATAACCCAGAGCCTCTGATCCATATTTCTTTGAAATTCCGAGAAAAAGGATCCCGAGGGCCATCGCAAGGGAAAAGAGAATGCCTATGGAGAGGTCATAGTCCATTCTCTTGCTTTTTCCCCCGTGCCAGATAAGGACCGAGGCCAGGACCGAAAAGATGAAGGCCCAGAGAATCGGGGGCGATGAGATCATGAGCCCGAAGGCAACCCCCGAGAAGGCTATGTGAGCAACTCCGGCTCCCAGAAAAGCCGATTTTCTGACAACGGCGAAACTGCCTGAAAGGGGGAGAAGGAGCCCGACGAGAAGGGATGCGAAGAGGGCGCGCTGGATTATTCCCAGTTTGAGTATCTCAGGCATGGTGGTAATCCCCGGTTATTATGTACTTTTTCCCCTCCCGGGATACGATCTCGATTTCTTTGCCGTAAATTTCCCTCAGTATCTTTTTGTCGAAGAGGATCTCACGATTTCCTGCGGCATGCCTGCCGAAGCCCAGGAGCACCGCGTTTGTGATCAAATGCAGGATAGGGTTCACGTTGTGGGTCACGAAGAGAACCGGCAGCCCCTTTTCCCTGTAGACCTTTTCGATGAGTTCTATCAGCTTTTCCTGGCTAACTATGTCCACTCCTGAGGTCGGTTCGTCGAGGATGAGAGCCCGCGGTTCGGCAAAAAGCGCCCGGGCCAGCAGGGCCTTTCTCTGCTGGCCCCCCGAGAGCTTGCCTATGGGATGATCGGCCAGCTCTTCCATCCCGAGCCACCTTAACAGTTCCAGGGCCCTTTCCCTTTCCTTCTTTCCGGGCATTTTGAATGCTCCCAGCTTGTTGTAGGATCCGGTCAATACCACATCCATCACCCTCGCCGGGAAATTGGGGTCGAACTTCTCCATCTGTGGAACGTATCCGATCATTTTTCTGTGTTTGCACACCCTCTGCACGGGACAGCCGAAGACCAGTATCCTGCCTTTGAGGGGCTTGATCAGCCCCAGAATGGCTTTGATCAAGGTGGTTTTCCCCGTTCCGTTGGGACCTACGATCGCCCAGAAGTCCTTTTCCTCCACGTCAAAACTGAGGCCTTCCACCACCGCCTTTCCGTTATACCCCAGGCTCACGTCCTTTACCTCTATTATCTTCATTTCAGCGCTTCCTCGATTTTCCTGAGGTTCGCCCTCATGCTTTCGATGTAATCTCCGGCGAAAAGAGGATCCACCTCAACGACCTTCGCTCCTATTTCGGAGGCCACCGTTTCGGGGAGCTTGCCGGGGAAGGGCTTTTCCTTCAGCACGGCCTTAACCCCCCTTTTCCTGCCCATCTCAACCACTTTCCTGATCTCCTGAAAAGTCGGTTCGAGGGCTGGATTTTTGGCTATTATGTCGACGACTTCCAGCCCGAAAGCCTCCGCGAATTCCTCCCAGGCGTCGTGGTAAACTATTACACCCCGGTTTCTTAGCTTCTCGATCCCCTCTTTTTCATTCATAACCATGGAATCGATCCTGCCGCTGTATTCGCAGGCCCTCCCGTAGAAATAATCCCATTTTTCTGGCTTTATTCTGGAGAGCTCGCGGGCTATAATGAAGAGAGAGCGCCTCCCCATCTGCGGATTCAGCCAGAAATGGGGATTTCGTACCTCTGCCCCCTCTTCCCTGAGGAGTTCCCCCAGCTCGGCGATCTTTCTGCCCTCTGTTTTGAATTTCGCCGCCCACGAATCGATGCCCCCTCCGGCAGCGAATATCAGCTTCGAGCTGCCGGCCTTGAGCAACTGCTTCGGCGACGGCTCGTAAGTGTGGGGATTAACTCCGGCCGGAAGGACGGTCACGTATTCGAATTCCTGGCCGCCCACAGCCCTGACGAGAGACGTGACGGGCGGAATGGTGCAGGCGATGAGTTGTCCCTTTCCCGCCATCAGCAGAAAGGTGAACAACAGATTGATCATTTTGTCCTCCCCTTTTGGTCTAATAAGCTTAAGCCGCTTCCCTTCTGATTTCAACAATCCTTCTCGGGAAAAATTACTTGACAAGTTAGACTGAACGGGGTGAAAATTTCAACACTATGAAAAAATTTATACTCGTTCTTCTAATAGCAGGAGGAGTTGAAGCCAGCCTTTATGACGCTGGCATGTGGCATCTCTTCTTCTATCCAGGGGCGAGAGCTACAGCTATGGCGGGAGCATTCACTGCCTATGCGGGAGACGCCACTGCGCCCTTCTACAACCCGGCTTCTATTTCTTTTATAGAGCGGAGGCAATTTACAGCCCAGAATTTGCGGACATCCCTCTTCACGGAGCAGCTTTTCGGACGGCTCGGAGCCTATTATTTCGGAGTCAGTCCCGACAGCGTGCCCGGCAGACCACCATGGCTCGGCTGGGAGGGAATGTACCATACCTTCCTCGGAGCGGTTTTTCCTTTCAGAAAGGGTTTCTCGCTCGCAGTCTGGGGGTCAGGTTTTTACGAAGGCACGATGGAATTCGAGGGAAAAGTCTGGCATCCGCACGACTATAACATCTCTCTGACCGTCTCCTACAGGCCTTTCTGGAGGAGAGAATTTCCCGCAGGCATGGACTTCGCCGTTGGAGCTACCTTCAAGTATCTCCATTCCTATGTTTGTCCCGACGATATACTCAAAGAATTCCTGGGAGTGGATACTCCGGGCGGTTCTGCCTGGTCGCCGGCCTTCGATCTGGGTTTCCTCATAAAGGGACCTGCAGATCTCGTGAGAGGCGGTTTGTCCCTTCACAACCTCTTTGGGCGCCTGAAATACCTGAAAGGTGAGGGAGACACGACCGTCTCCATTCCGAGGTATATCCGTTACGGCTTAGGAGCCAGGCCCCTGAAGCTCGTCGACATCAGACTTCCTGGAGGCGGCTTACTGACCGACTTCGTCGACATCACCGTCAATTACGATCGCATGAGGGATCTGCTGGAATCCCCCCACGACATCAGGGAATCGGCCGGACTCGAGCTCTCGCTGATGAGAACCTTTTACCTGCGGTGGGGAAGATACAGGGAAAACGGGAAGACAGGCTCGACCAGAGGAATGGGCCTGAGGATAGGCCCTCTGTCTTACGATATATCGGATCAGGCTCAGATTTACTACAACACCGAGCACAGTTATGTGGTCACCGTGTCGCTGGTCGATCCGGGAAAAGCGAGCTCAGCGCGCGGCTGGGAGAAATATCTCGTCAACGTCCTGATTCCAGGGACAGGAAACATTCTCGAAGGGGATTACCTGGTGGGATCCGCCCTCGCTATTGGAGGGTCTCTTTTCTATCAGGGGATAACGGAAGGAGAGAAGCTAAAACTCGTGAATTATGCTGGACTCGGGGTTACTTATCTCCTGTCGTACGGGATCCTGTTAAAGGTGATAAAAATTCCCCGATTCAGGAGGGATTAAGGGCAAAGGGGAGATAGCGCGGAGGCACCGATCGTTTTCCTTCGGGACGAAGGGAGGGAATCAGGGCTCCCCGGGGATCCTCGTCTTTCGGGGTCTGTCAGATCCCAGAACCTCCTGACGCGGCCATCAGAACGCCGGGGTATTTCAGTTGTCCCGATGTTAAAATCCCCTTGAAGGTTCCGAAAGGCCGAATCGCCTGTTGAAATAGTAGCTTTTTCTCCCCATAATAAAGCATATATAGGAGGAAGGGTATGGCTCAAATCGACGAACTGATAAAGGAGTTCAGCGAGCAGGTCGAGCAGATTCTCGTCACCTCCATAATAAACCTGGAGGATGGAACACCGATGGCGGGTTTCACCAGCGACGAGGACCTCGACATCAATATACCCGTGGCTTACTTCTCGGAGGTGGCCAGAAGGACCCTTTCGGCCCTCGAGGCCAGTGAGATGGGTGAGTTTCAGGATATGGTCATGTCCACCGATCAGTATTATGTTCTGATGAGGGTCATTCCCGGGGGATCATATGTACACTTTCTGGCCATAACCACCAAGGGGAACTGGGGTATCGCCAAAATTCTGATGAAAAAATACGCCGAGAAATTTGCCGAGGCGCTGCCTTAGCCTTTTTCTCTGGAGAGATAAAATTCAATGACTTTCCTTATCATGCCCTCGAGGGTCTTGAAGACGCCTATTCCCTTTATGGCTATGGCGGAGTAATAGGGATACCCCCTCACGTTGAGCTCCTTTTCCAGTTTCTCGACGGGAAGCCTGTCGGGCAGATCTCTCTTGTTGTACTGCATGATTATGGGTATTCTGTCTCCGTTGAGTGACAGTTTTTTCAGGTTTTCCATTAGTTCCCTGTAAATATCGATGTTTTCCTCGAGCCTGTCGGCCTGGGAATCGGCCACAAATATCACCCCGTCGGCGCCCTTGAGCACGAGCTTTCGCGATATCCTGTAATGTACCTGTCCAGGGACGGTATAGAGATAGAACCTGGTTCTAAATCCCTTGAGGATCTGCACCTCGATGGGAAGTAGATCGAAGAAAATAGTCCTTTCTCCCTGAGTATCGATGGTTATGAGCTTGCCCTTTTTGCCGGGAAACC
>Ga0190304_1000908_pt1 | contig 13638 bp, 8 predicted proteins | sample 48700712_MG_FD_161670 | JGI IMG/M metagenome (GOLD analysis project Ga0190304, IMG submission 161670) | Hydrothermal vent sediment bacterial communities from Southern Trench, Guaymas Basin, Mexico - 4870-07-1--2_MG | ecosystem: Environmental > Aquatic > Marine > Hydrothermal vents > Sediment ... | reverse complement strand
ATCGCAAAGGCCTGTTTTATCCACCCTTTTCACGTCTGGGCAGGATGGTGTTTTCCCATAAGCAGGAACGTTTTCTCAAGCGTGAACTGGATAAAAACTTCAAGGTAATCGAGAAACTTAAAGGTTCTTTCAGTGTTGAAGAGCTTACTGTGTTGGGCCCCACTCCCACGCCTCTCACCCGGCTGCAAAATATGTATCGATATCACATCATATTAAAGGCCGAAAGTGCATCCGTCCTTTCTGCCGCAATAGCATTTCTCAAAGAGCATCTGGCTCTGCCATCCTCGATACGGGCTATTATAGACATTGATCCCCTGAGCCTGATGTAACGGCTCACGATACCCGGCATCCCGTACAATTCTTTCCTACTCAGCAATTCCCTTGACACATATATTCTGGGAAATTTCCTATTTTCAGGAGGAGTGTGAAAGGTGAAGCAGAAGGAGAAGATAGAGGTTATTGAACCGGAGTTTTGGCAAACCCTTAGTGAGGAACAAAGGGAATCTGTGCGGCATATCGCCAAACGGTATAATTCCCATGAAGCCACGAAGAAGTTCATAAATGTCCGTTTCAATTTCTGGCTTTTCAAATCGTTGTTTCTGGTATTTATTATCGGTGAAGAGAAACGGGCTGATGACCGTTTGGTGCATCGTTCTCTGGCGGAAGGTACCAGGATGGAAATACTTCGCTTTCTTTTCTACACCGTGCTTTCCCTGGGAGTTGTTTCCTTGGTGTTTATACTCATCTACGTTCTTGAAGTGTATGCGGGGGTAGATGTAGTAGCCGGTGTTGATTTAAGTGTTTTATTGAACTAAATTGGTGGTGATCATTCTTCCTAATGACTTATAATATAAATAAATCCGCACATCCCCCGAGGATATTTGTCTTGACGGTAGGGGTGGGAAATAATTTTAGTTCACTGGAGTGTCGTTTGTAAAAATTAGATGGAGGAATAATGGAATACTTTTTAACCGAAGAGCAGTTAGAGATAAAGGAATTGTCCCGTAAAATAGCTGAAGAAAAAATAAGGCCTGTGCGGGCTAAATATGATGAAGAGAACTCGTTTCCCCATGAAATCGTGGAAATCTTCCGGCAGACAGACCTTTTCGCAGTACTGGTACCGGAGGAGTACGATGGCATCAGTGGCAGTGTGACTGATCTCGCCATCGTAACCGAAGAGCTGAGCAGGGTCTGTGCTGGTATCGGGCTGTCATTTGGCGCTACCGGGCTGGGTCTTTATCCCATCCTTATAAGTGGTAGCGAAGCACAAAAGAAAAAATATCTCACCCAAATTGCCAATGGAGAAAAGATGGCTGCCTTTGCCCTTACCGAAGCGAATGCAGGCTCGGATGCAGGAGGTCTGGAGACTACTGCCCAACGGGATGGTGACGGCTATATATTGAACGGTACCAAACAGTGGATTACCAATGGTGGCGAAGCAGACATCTATACAGTTTTTGCCCTGACAGACAAGAGCAAGGGTGCTCGGGGAGCTTCCTGCTTTATCGTAGAAAAGGGCACTCCCGGCTTTACATTTGGGAAAAAGGAAAATAAAATGGGCATCCGTGGCTCTGCAACTCGGGAGCTGATCTTTGATAATTGCCGCATCCCCAAAGAGAACCTTGTGGGAAGAGAAGGCATCGGCTTTATGATTGCCATGAAAACCTTCGACAAATCCCGTCCAATGGTTGGTGCACAAGCGGTAGGCATTGCTCAAGGTGCTTACGAAGAAGCTGCTCGCTACTCGAAAGAGCGCCATCAGTTTGGCAAGCCAATCTCCAACTTTCAGGCCATCCAGTTTATGCTGGCAGATATGGCCACGCAGATAGAAGCAGCCCGTGCTTTGGTAATGCAGACAGCGCGGATGATCGATGCTGGTGCAAAGAAATACAGCAAAGAATCCGCCATGTGCAAAGTCTTTGCCTCTGATATGGCCATGAAAGTGACCACCGATGCGGTTCAGATTTTGGGTGGTTATGGCTACATGAAAGAATATCCGGTAGAAAAAATGATGCGGGATGCTAAGATAACTCAGATTTATGAAGGAACCAATCAGATTCAACGTACCATTATTGCGTCCAACCTTTTGAAAGAGTTTTAATCTCAGGATTGCAGTGATTTATCTGCCTCGGCTTTCAAGTATGGATGCCGGGGTTTTTTTGGGTTCAGAGAGTTTCACCTTTGAAATGGTCGCACAGCGACCTTTCAAATGGTGAGGGCTGAATGGCAGAATCATCAATCGTTTCGACTAAGCGGAGGGCTTGTAGAAATCTCTTAACTTCCTGTTATCATTGGTCATAAGCCTCTGTAATGGAGTTTCAGAAAGACGGAAGTGGACTTGTGCGGCGATCTTCCGCAAAGGAATGGAGAGTAGAGTCCTCAGTTTTGCGGTTGTGAGTAAGTCCAAATAAGAAGGGTTTTTTGTATGTCTCAGGTTACCCCGTAACGGTTCTGCCGCATTGTTGGTTGACACCCTGCACAATGTTCGGAAACTACCCAACGTAATTTGCGCAGGAGGTTCAGATGAAAATAGCCATAGCAATGAGCGGTGGCGTTGATAGCTCGGTAGCGGCTGTGCTTTTGCAAGAGGCCGGGCACGATGTTTTTGGCATTACCATGAAACAATTTGATGATGAGGCCTACGGCTTTTCTCCCGGAGAAGGTATTGGTGCTGCCATCACGGATGCCCGTAAAGTGGCTGATGCTTTGAAAATTCCCCATTTTGTAGTAGATGTGCAGGATGCCTTTCGCAAGACGGTGGAAGAGGATTTTATCGCCGAATACCAACGGGGTCGCACGCCAAATCCCTGCACGTTGTGCAATCCCACCATAAAGTGGGGGGCGATGCTGCAAAAGGCTCAGGAGCTTGGCGCCGAGAAAATGGCGACGGGTCATTACATTCGCCTTGTCCAGGATGCCGGTGTATATCATATCTTGTCGGCAGATGATGCGGCAAAAGATCAGAGTTATATGCTATGGCAGTTGTCTCAGGAGCAGCTGTCCCACACACTTTTTCCTATTGCTTCTCTCCAAAAGGCTCAAGTGAGACGCATCGCGGAGCAGCACGCTCTTCCCATCCATGACAAACGGGATAGCCAGGAGATTTGCTTTATTCCGGGGCATTACGAAGAATATCTGCGTAAACATATCTCTCTTACACCGGGGGAGATAGTACTCAAAGGCGGCGATGTCATCGGTACGCATCGCGGGTTACCTCTTTATACTATCGGTCAGCGAAAGGGACTCAACAGGCCATGGCGTGCTCCGTTGTATGTGTATAAGCTGGATGTAAAATACAACCGCCTGGTGGTTACCGATGATCCTGATGACTTGTTGCAAAGTATTTTTGCAGTGGAAAAGCTCAAATGGATTGCAGGTGCCCCTCCCGAGGCAGAAGAACTTTTGGTGCAGACTCGTTACAACAGCGCACCGGTGGAAGTTGCATCCATCCATACAAAGAAGCAGCTGCTAGTGGTTACGCTGAAAAATCCCACACGGGCTATCACACCAGGGCAAAGCGCCGTTTTTTATCATGATAGGGAACTGCTGGGAGGCGGGATTATTCGATAATCCATGCAGACATTCTCTTGCAATTCTGACGTGATTTTCTTCCCTGTTGCGTTTCAACGATACTTTTTTATGAGAGATACATACAAATTATTGACACATATAGTGCCCTCCCCGACCTTTGTCCGGTTAGAGATAGGCTGAATTTTCGGTGTGCGATATCGTGCATTTCTTGGCATTTACTAAAGCCGCATTACTCTGATCTGAAATTTTACTATGGAGGTGCCATGTTTTATGCAAATCGGGTACGATTTTATCTCAACGATAAACTTGTCGAAATGGATGTAACCCCCACCCAGACGGCATTGGAGATTATCCGGGCTTTGGGTGCTACTGGAGCTAAAGAAGCGTGCAGTGAAGGAGATTGCGGCGCCTGCACCGTTGCTTTGGGGTTGGAACGGAACCGCTATCTGGCCGTAACTTCCTGCATCATGCCTGCTACAAAATTGCATGGCCGCCACGTGATAACCGTGGAGGGACTGGGCACACCTGAGAATTTGCATCCCATACAGGAAGTGATGTATCGGCATCACGCTACTCAATGTGGGTTTTGCACGCCCGGATTTATCATGTCGATTTTTTGCCTGTTGGCAAACAACTCACAACCGGATATGGCGGCATTTCGCAAAGCTCTTGAGGGCAATCTGTGCCGTTGTACCGGGTATCAACACATTGTTCAGGCTGGTGAAGATTTATTAGAAAAACTCCACGAAGGTCTGCTTTCGATTTCCTCTCTGTTCCCGGATTTTTGTGATGCTGTTTGGGATGATCTGGAGCAGTCTCAGCCGCCTCAGGTTGTGCCGGTTTCTGCTGGCGTGCTCCCCTCCCGAGAGTACCATCTTTGCTATTCTCTGGATGCAGCCTTGCACGCCCTGGATGCAGATCCCCAAAACTCCCGGGTGATTTCCGGCGGTACCGATCTCTTTGTGGAATCCAATGTGGCTCGACGATTTGCCGAGAATTATATTGATGTTCAGCGGATAGCATCTTTGCACACTTTTTCCATGGATGACCATGAACTGACCATCGGTGCAGGTGTTACTCTGGAGGAATTGTTGCAGGATGCCCGTATTCATCTCCATTTCCCTCTGTTGTCTCAGGCCATAGAGATGATGGGGTCGGTGCAGATACGTAATGTGGCTACCTTGGCTGGTAACTTAGGGAATGCTTCTCCCGTCGCCGATGGCGCCTGTGCATTATTGGGCCTGGATGCTTCTGTGCAGCTCACTTCTTCTCAAGGGGCTCGCAGTGTGCCCCTGAAAAAATATTATCTTGGGTACAAGCAGACAGAGCGTCACCCCGATGAAATCATTACCGCCATCATTCTACCACGAAAAGAGGGTGGTTTCGGCAATTTTATCAAAACAGGAAAGCGTCACAATGTGGATATATCCAGCGTTTCCTCAGCGCTTTCTGTGCAGGTAGATGCCAGCGGTCTTCTCACCGATGTTGTTTTAGCTTATGGCGGCGTGAAAGAATATCCTGCTCTGGCTACTCAAACAATGGCGCTATTGCAGGGGAAAAAAATAGATGAAATTCTCATTACCGAAGCCATGGCGTGTGTAGAGACGGAATTTACACCCATCGGGGATGTACGGGGGACGGCTGAATACCGTTCGTTGCTCATCAAAAATCAGTTGAAAAAGCACCTGCTTCGCTTCATAAAGAGGGGGGAGGATGCCTAAAAAAACGCGTCATCTCAGTGGGAAATTGCATGTAACCGGTCGATCTCTTTTCATCGGGGAAGAGCATATTTCTGCAGATATGTGCCATGTTGCTGTGGTTTTCAGCACCTGCGCTCATGGCCGCATTATCAGCATGGATGCGGTGTCGGCAAAGGCCCTGCCGGGAGTACATGCCATTATCACCGCTGCCGATATTCCCGGGGAAAACAATATTGCTCATGGCAACAACGATAATCAACCACTTCTCCCGGCAGATACTGTGATGTATGTGGGGCAACCCATCGCACTGGTGGTGGCAGATAGTCGTCAGGTAGCGCTGGAAGCTGCATCCAGGGTAACCGTGAACTACGAAGAGATGCCGGCAATTCTGTCTATAGATGCGGCAGTGAAAGCCAATCAGCTCTATGTTCCCCCGCGCAAAATCCAGCGGGGCGATGTTGCCCGGGCCTTTGCCGAAGCAGATTGCATCATAGAAGGAGAAGTGAAAATCGGTGCGCAGGAACATTTTTATCTGGAAACTCAGCGCTGTTTAGCTACTCCCGATGAAGATGGCGGAATTACCCTTTATGCTGCTACGCAGTCCACCACAGAGGTGCAGGCTGTGGCAGCACGGGTTCTGGGCCTAGCAAATCATAAGATAACCGTTGACGTGAAACGTCTTGGTGGCGCTTTTGGGGGAAAGGAAAGTCAAGGGACGCTGTGGGCAGGGTTGGCCGCACTGGCTGCGCATTACACGCACAAATCCTGCTATCTGGAACTTCGTCGTATCGATGACATCATGGCCACGGGAAAGAGACATCCCTTTGAAAACACCTATCGCCTTGCCTGCTCTGCAGATGGTCGCATTTTAGGCTATGAAGTCATCCTGAAAAGCAATGGCGGCGCCTATATCGATCTCTCTCTTGCCATTTTGGAGCGTGGACTGTACCACAGTGATCATGCCTATTTCATTCCCAATATCAGCATTACTGGCTATGCCTGCAAAACAAACCTGCCTCCCAATACAGCCTTCCGGGGCTTCGGTGCGCCCCAGGGAATTTTCCCCATAGAAATCGCATTGCAACAGGCCGCTGAAAAGTTGGGTATAGATCCGATAGAGATACGGAAACGCAACTGCTACATTACCGGCCAGACAGCACCCTATGGTATGGAGGTGTGTGATCCGGTAGGGCGGGAAATGCTGGAAGAACTGGAAGCCCTGGCATCCTATAAACAGCTGCGAAATAAGGTTGATGAATATAATGCAAGCCATCAGTATCACAAGCAGGGAATCGGTGTGATGCCGGGTAAATTCGGCATCTCCTTTACCACTGGTTTTCTCAATCAGGGCTCGGCCCTTGTATGGATTTACACCGATGGCACAATCTCATTAAGCCATGGTGGCGTGGAGATGGGGCAATCGGTAAATGCCAAAGTTGCCAGCGTGGTGGCGCGTACCCTGGGTGTCTCCATGGATCGCATCCGGGTAGAGAGTGCCAACACAAAACGAGTGGGGAATGCTTCGCCAACGGCGGCTTCTACCGGCTCGGATATCAATGGATATGCTGCAGAAAATGCGGCGAAAAAGCTCAAGCGGCGTCTTAGCCGCATGGCCGTAAGGTACTTCAGCGAACGGGGAATAGCCTGCGTGGAAGAAGACCTTGTCTTTGCTGATGACGCTGTGGTTTCAGGTGATGCCAGGGTGAGCTTTGCAGATCTCGTAAACTTTGCCTATACTCATTACTGTGATCTGGGCAGTCATGGTTACTACTTCACGCCAGGCATCACTTTCAACAGAGAAAAGGGGAGGGGCACCCCCTTTTACTACTTTGTTTTTGGTGCCGCGCTGGTGGTTTCCCAGGTGGATCTCCTTACGGGAGAATATGAATGTAAGAAAATTTACATTGTTCATGATAGTTCTCAATCTTTAAATCCAGACATCGATCTTGGCCAGATTTACGGCGCTTTTGTACAGGGATATGGCTATTGCACAATGGAAGATATTTCCTTTAACGACAAAGGCCAATATCTTGCGCTCACGCCATCTACGTACAAATTTCCCACTATCTGCGATATCCCGCCAACCTTCAAAATAAAGCTGCTAGATCTGTTACGGGAACATGCCAGCGTGCTGGGCAGTAAAGCAGTTGGAGAACCACCATTTATCTATGGATTGGCAGGCTGGTTTGCGCTCTATGATGCATTGAAACGTTCAGTCCCTCAAGGGTCCGCTATCGACCTGGCCTTTCCCGCTACACCGGAAGCTGTCCTGATGGCAAAGGTACAATCCGCAAAAAAGGAGACAGTATGATACTCACCGAAGCTCAATTACAAGCAGAAATAAAACGATGTGAATATTGCGAGGAAAAGCCGTGCAAAACCGGATGTCCGGCGGGATGCAGCCCGGCTGATTTTTTGATGGCAGTGAAGCAGGGACGTCCCAGCGATTACCGCCGTGCAGCAGCCCTCATCATGAGCAAAAATCCCCTGGGCGGCGTATGTGGCGAAGTGTGTCCCGATTATCATTGCATGAAAAGCTGTAGCCGCAATGACTTTGATACACCGGTAAATATACCGGCAGCCCAATCTACCATCATCGCAAAAGCCCGAGAACTAGGGGTGATGCCTGCCTTTGGGGATCCAATACCTAATGGCAAAACCATTGCCGTTGTCGGTGGCGGCCCGGCAGGATTGGCTGCATCGGCCTGGTTGGCACAGCAGGGGTATCACGTGCATCTTTTTGAAGATCAAAAACTGAGCGGGGCAGCCCGGTACATTCCCGCATCCCGACTGGATGCATCCGTGCTGGATGCCGATATAGCCTGGGTTTTGCAGAGTGGCGCCATTACGATTCATGAGCATAACCATCAAGACCCTGAAGATCTTTTAGCCACAAATGACGCAGTCATAATGGCGCCAGGTCAGCAGGAGCCCCTCAGGTTGAATTTTCCCGGCGCAGAACAGGTGATAGACTGGAGGGAATTTTTGGCAAATCCTCACGTGAACCAGGATGCCAGTGTTGCCATTATCGGTGGTGGGGCAGTGGCGCTGGATTGTGCTATTACCGCTCGTGAACAGGGTGCTGCCACTGTGAAAATGATATTGCTGGAAGACCTTGGAGAGATGCGTCTTACCGCTAAGGAGCGGAAGGAAATATTGGATTATCGGGTTTCAACCCAGTGCCGGACAGCAGTGACAAAAGTGGAAAAGTGCTCAACAGGGTATCGGCTTTCTGCACAGGTAATGGCCCTGCAGGGGGAAGAATTTTCTCCAGCAATGATGACGCCAGTTGTCGGGAGTGAACATTTCCTTGGGATTTTCACCCAAGTTATTTTTGCCATCGGAAGCAAAAGTACCCATGAACATAATGCGCAACCCGGTTTGTTTCACGCCGGGGACAGCATGATTGGCGCATCTACAGTGGTAGAGGCTGTTGCATCGGGAAAACAGGCGGCTCTTCAGGCAGATGCCTACATCAAAAATCAGGAGATACCCGTCTTTGAAAACCTGCGCAAATGCGACGCAACCCTGGCGGGCGTACCATTACTTCCGGTTCCACTGGATACAGAATTCTTTGGATTTCCTATCAAGTCACCCTTTATTCTCTCTGCTGCACCACCCACAGATGGTTATGATCAAATGAAAAAAGCTCTGGATGCAGGATGGGCAGGGGGTGTGATGAAAACCACCTTCGATGCGGTACCCATCCACATTCCTGCAGAATATATGTTCAAATTTACCGACGATACATATGCCAATTGCGACAACGTCTCGGGCCATCCCCTGGAGCGGGTTGCTCAGGAAGCGGCGCGACTGGTGCAGGAGTATCCCGATCGGCTGATAATGGTTTCTACCGGTGGCCCCGTTACCGGAAATGATGCCGAAGACAAAAAGATCTGGCAATCAAACACTCGTAAACTGGAAGCGGCAAAAGTAAGGGGCATCGAGTATTCTCTTTCGTGCCCCCAGGGAGGCGATGGTACCGAAGGAGACATTGTTTCCCAAAGTGCTCCTCTCACGGCAAAAATCATCGATTGGGTGATGGAATGCTCTCAACCCGATATTCCAAAACTCTTCAAACTCACCGGCGCTGTTACGTCTATCGTGCCGATTTTACAGGCGATAAAAACCGTATTCGATCGTTATCCCCATAAAAAAGCAGGAGTTACTCTGGCAAACACCTTCCCATCTCTGGCGTTTCGCCCTGGCGCAAAAACCCAGTGGGATGAGGGTATTATCGTGGGCATGAGCGGTGATGGGGTGAAGCATATTTCAAACCTCACTCTGGCCAATGCATCGCAGGTAGGACTGGTGGTCTCTGGCAATGGGGGGCCCATGGACTACAAGGCCGCTGCGGATTTCCTCGCACTGGGAGCCAGCACCGTGCAGTTTTGCACCGCACCCACCAAGTACGGCGTGGAGTACATCTCTGAGCTGGAGCAAGGTCTTTCCTTCTATATGGATGCAAGGGGCATTGGGAGCGTGAAAGAACTTATCGGGTGCGCTTTACCAGATCCAGTTACAGACTTTATGGACCTATCGCCGATAAAGAAAATATCTGCCGTAAATCCTGATCTATGCATGAAATGTGGAAATTGCACCCGCTGTCCATATCTGGCGATAACCCTCGATGATGACGGCATCCCGCAAATCGATCCGGCTCGATGTGTCGGATGCAGCATTTGTGTGCAAAAATGTTTTGCCGGTGCCCTGTTTATGCGTGAAAGAACAGCGGAAGAAACGGCACTTTTAAAGGAAGATTAATATGAAAACACGTATAAAAAACGGTATCATCCTTACCCTGGATGAGTCAAATGCAGTGCTCTATGATCATGATTTGATTATAGAGGATGAACAGATTTTTGCACTGCTGCCCCAAGGACAATATTCAGGGACTGTGGATGAAGATATCGACGCTTCAGGGAAAGTGGTAATGCCGGGATACATCAATGCGCATATGCATTTTTACTCAACCATGGTTCGTGGTCTGGGTAAGGCGGCTCCTTCGGCAAATTTCGGAGAAGTACTGAAAAATCTCTGGTGGCGCCTCGATGAAAAACTTACATTGGAAGATACTTACTACAGTACTTTGGTGATGCAATTACAAGCCATCCGAAATGGATGCACTACCATTATCGACCATCATGCCAGTCCTGCAGCCATAGAAGGTTCGCTGGATGAAATAGCCAGAAGCTATGATCAAACCGGATTGCGAGGTTGCCTCTGCTACGAGCTGTCAGACCGAGGCGGCGATGAAATCACAGCTCTGGGCTTACAGGAAAATGAACGGTTCATTCGTCGTTGCCAGGCATCGCCATCCAACATGATGAGTGGGCTTTTTGGACTTCATGCATCTTTTACCCTCAGTGATGCAACCCTGAACAAGGCTGCGGATATCGGAAACAATCTGGGTGTGGGCTTTCACATCCATGCTGCCGAAGGCCAGAGCGATCAGGATGAGACGGTGAAAATGACGGGAAAATCGGTGATCCAACGGCTCAACGACACTGGCATCCTGGGCTCTCAAACCATCGCCGCCCATTGCGTGTATGTGGATGAAGCCGAGCGCAAGCTCCTTGCCAAGACCAGGACTATGGTGGTTCATAATCCTCAGTCAAACCTCAACAATGCAGTGGGGATTGCAGATGTCTTGGCCTTAACCAAAGCCGGTGTATTGGTGGGCTTGGGCACCGACGCCATGACCGTGAATATGCCTCAGGAGCTGCGGGTTGCGCTGTGGGCTCAGCATCTCAGGCAGCAGAATCCATCGGCAGGTTTTATGGAAATTGCATCCCTTCTGTACCGCAATAATCGGCAGATTGCCGGACGAGTAATTCCTGGTTTGGATGTCGGTGTGCTGCGTCCCGGAGCAGCAGCCGATGTGATTTTGGTAGATTATTTACCTCCCACGCCATTGGACGCTACAACTGCATACGGACATTTGATTTACGGCATCGGTGAAAGCACGGTGGATACCACAATCGTTGCCGGAAAGATTCTGATGAAACACAAAAAATTACAACTGGATATCGATGAAGCAGAAGTTGCTGCACATAGTCGCCGACTCAGCAGCGCTTTATGGAATCGCTTTTAAGGAGCATATATGGAAACAATGTACGGAAAAATCTATCAGGAAGCAAAAGTTCTGGAACCACAGATTGCTGACTTTTTAGCACGTCTGGTGCAAACGCCCTCCTTCTCTATGAAGGAAAAGGATGTGGTACGAGTGATCCGGGGTGAAATGGAAAAACTGAGCTTTGACGAAATTCGCATCGACGACCTGGGAAGCATTATTGGTCGTATTGGAAACGGGCCACGCATCATCGCTTTTGATGCACACATAGATACGGTATATCCGGGAAACAGGGATAATTGGGATTTTGACCCCTACTCCGGTAAAATCGAAGGGGATTACCTGTTGGGCAGGGGTGCCTCAGACCAGAAAGGCGGTCTTGCATCCATGATTTATGCCGCCCTGCTCATCAAGAAATTGAAGCTCAATTCTGAGTTTACCATTCTTTTTACCGGTACTGTGATGGAAGAAGATTGCGATGGAATAGCATGGGAACACCTCATCAACGAAGACGGAATCCGTCCTGAACTGGTGGTAAGCACCGAGCCCACATCCCTCAATATTTACCGGGGTCATCGTGGCCGGATGGAGATGAGCGTAGAGGTGCGGGGCGTATCGTGCCATGGCTCTGCACCCGAGAGGGGTGATAATGCTATTTACAAAATGGCGCGTTTTGCCCTGGAAGTGGAAAAGCTCAATGAGCGTTTAGCCTTCGATCCCTTTTTGGGAAAAGGTACAATCACCGCCAGCATCAGTCGGTCGGATTCCCCCTCGCAATGTGCGGTAGCGGATTATTCATATCTACAGGTAGATAGGCGTCTTACCCGGGGAGAAACCCGGGAATCGGCGGTAGCGGAATTGCAAGAGTGTGCCCGTTTGGCCAATGTCGAGGCCACCATTCGGGTGTTGCGCTACGAAGAGGCGGCGTACACCGGCAAAATATATCCGGTGGATAAATATTATCCCACATGGGTGTTATCCGAAAATTCTCCCTGGCTCAAAAGTGCTGATGAAGCTTATCGCAGCGTGTTTGGCACAGCGCCGAAAATCGACAAATGGACATTTTCTACCAACTGTGTATTCATCATGGGTAAGCATCCCGAGATCAAATGCATCGGATTGGGCCCCGGTGATGAAGATCAGGCCCACGCGCCAAACGAACGCATCAAGGTAAGTGATCTGGGGGATGCTGCCGCATTCTATGCCGCGTTGGTGGCGCAACTGAACGGGATGCGCTAGATGGCATGGTATCGCTGTACCCTCTGTGGTGCGGAATATTCGGCTGCAGAAACTCACTATCTCTGCCCCCTTTGTGGGCAGGACTGGCATCCTGGCCAACCTCTGAAAGGTGTGTTGGAAACGGTGTACGACTATGAGGCGATTGGCAGGCAGTTTGATCCCCAAAATCCCGATTGGTCGCTGTTTTCGCCATTGGATGCTTCCTGGTTTCCAGCCTTTCCCGTGGGCAAGACACCCTTGTTTCGCTCCGATTATTTTTCCCAAAATGGCTTGGATGTATGGATAAAAAACGATGGTCTCAATCCCAGCGGCTCTCTCAAAGATCGGGCATCAATCCTCATGGTTGCAGAGGCCCGCAGGCTCGGATTGCAGGAAATAGTCTGCGCTTCCACAGGAAATGCTGCCTCGGCTTTGGCGGCCTGTTGCGCTGCGGCTCAGATCACAGCAACCATCTTTGTGCCTGCATCCGCACCTCGGGCAAAACGCATCCAGATGAAGCTTTGCGGCGCTAACGTGATTGAGGTTGATGGGGATTATGACGCCGCTTTTGATGCGTCGATACAGTACACGAAACAGTATGGAACCCTGAACCGCAACACCGCCTACCACCCTCTTACCATCGAAGGGAAAAAGACTGTGGCCCTGGAGATTTATGCTCAGCTTGGCCAGCGGGTACCGGATTTTATTTTTGTTCCCGTGGGGGATGGCGTGATTATCAGTGCGGTGTTTAAGGGATTTTTGGATTTGCTTCGGGCACAACTTATTCAGCGGCTGCCCCATCTGGTTTGCGTGCAGGCGGAAGGCTCGGATGCAATCGCGCAATTCCTTGAAAGTGGTGAATTCCATGCGGTCGCCCAGCCCAGTACCATTGCCGATTCCATCTCGGTAAAAGTACCCAGTAATGCCTATTTAGCCAGGGATGCAGTGGTGCAGACCAGGGGCTTTTCTGTGCGGGTCTCCGATAAAGCTATTTTGGCAGCTCAGCGAGAATTGGCTGCAAAAACCGGTGTCTTTGGCGAACCTGCAGCAGCGGCAGCTGTGGCAGGGTTTGATGTTGTAAAAGAGAAACTTCCGGCGGGCAGTAGCTGCGTCCTG
>Ga0190304_1000905_pt1 | contig 13658 bp, 15 predicted proteins | sample 48700712_MG_FD_161670 | JGI IMG/M metagenome (GOLD analysis project Ga0190304, IMG submission 161670) | Hydrothermal vent sediment bacterial communities from Southern Trench, Guaymas Basin, Mexico - 4870-07-1--2_MG | ecosystem: Environmental > Aquatic > Marine > Hydrothermal vents > Sediment ... | reverse complement strand
GTGTCCAACCTATGGTTTTTATATTGTCAGGATTTGTGGGAAGCGTTAAACTCTTTCTGTTATTCATTTATTAATAGTGTCAACAAGGAAAGAGAATAAAGTGGCAAAAAGAGAAAGATATAACTGCTTCTGTAGTTATATTTTACGATGAGGCAATTTGAATGACTTCTAAGGATATTGATAAATTTAGAATATTATTGACTGAAACTATAAATGAGCTTATTGAGAGTATAAAATATCTAAAAGAAGCAAGTAAACCAATTGAACCCAGTTGTGCTTTGGATCGTTTAACACGAATGGAAGCAATAGGAGAAAAAGGTGTAAATGAGTCAGTGCTTTCTAGATCTAAAGCAAGGCTTATTCGACTGGAAAATGCCTTGGATCGATTAGATGCCCAAACTTACGGTATCTGTGTTAAATGTAAAAAAAATATTCCTCAAGGAAGGTTGGAGGCTGTTCCGGAAGCTTTGATTTGTGTAAATTGTGCAACATAATAACTAATTTGCAATAAACAAAACTCCAGCTCCTGCAACTGCAACTAATGTTCCAAATACTGCACCTGCAGGTATATGTTTTTTTAGGTAGAATCTGTCTATTGGAAGAAGCATTACAGGAGATAGCTGCATTAGCGTTGTTACTATTCCAACCGGAGCCCAGGAGAATGCATAAAGAGCAAGGAGCATCCCGAAAACAGGACCTACAAGAGCTGCAGCAATAAGCAGATAGAGTGACCTTTTATCTTCCATTTTTTTAAAATCATTAATAAATTCTTTCCGAATCAGGGTATAGATTGCGAGCCCTGCAAGCCCTGAACCTATTCTAACAACATTTGCAGATATTGGGTGGATACCCTCTGATAACCCTGCTTTTGCAAGAACCATACCTATAGCCTGGGTCAGAGCACCTGCTATGGCAAAAATTATCCAGATTGGACGGGGTTTTTCAACGGTTTTTCTACTTTCGACCATAATTACCAGCATAACTCCGGCTATTGTAATAAGTATACCCGAAATTTGAATGAGAGAAAGTATTTCAGTAAATACTATCCAGGATATAACCGTGGCAAAAATTGGTGAGAGTGTCATTATAACCATTGTTTTTCTGGCACCCATATGCTGAAATGCTTTAAAAATAAACAGATCAGCAATAAAAAATCCGAATATCCCTGAACTGCCAATAAATATATAGGACAAACCTGAAAAATTTACTGGTAAAAAACTTCCTGTAAAAATATAATTAATAATTACTGCTGCAGGGAAGGCAATCCATAACCGTATGTGAGTTACTGTTGAAGAGCCCACTCTGTTCCCAACAAAAGTATAAATAACAGAGTTTTGAGTCCAGCAGGCAGCTGTAATTAGTGCAAATAGATAACCTAGAAGTACATGCATATTTGGAATGTGGCAGGTATTTATAAAAGGGTCAATATCTTTGAAAAATATTATCTGGAAATAAAAAATTAGCCAGACAAATTTTAAATATCAGCTGTGTATTTTCTGCACCCGTCCAATATCACCGGATTGCAGCCTTACTTTAATACCATGTGGATGATTAGCAGAGTTTGTAAGAATATCCTGTACAACCCCCTCTGTCAGGGTACCTGTTCTCTGATCCTTTTTTAGAACTATAGAAACTTTTACTCCTGGTTTAATATCCGATCTTCTTGTCCCATCCATATTTATATACTCCTATAATCTCCAAAAATCCTTTTAATCCTAATCAATCCTCTTAATCCTCTTAATCCTCTTAATCCCAATAATCCCAATAATCCTAATCAAATTCCAGGGTAGCAAAATAATCATCCATTGTTTCTGCTCTCCGGATCATTTCTGTGCTGCCGTCTTTTTTCAGCAGTATTTCCGCGGATCGTAGTTTACCGTTATAATTAAAGCCCATGGCATGGCCATGGGCACCTGTATCGTGTATTACCAGCAAATCACCTTGTTTAAGTTCAGGTAGTTTTCGATCAATGGCGAATTTATCATTATTCTCACAAAGACTTCCGGCAACATCATAAGTATTGGTCAGAGGCAGATTTTCTTTACCTGGAACAGTAATATGGTGATAGGCACCATAGAGAGCCGGGCGCATAAGGTTTGTCATACAGGAGTCCAGGCCTGCGTAAGTTTTATACTTTTCTGCAATCTGTCTGACTGTTGAAACCAGGTATCCATAGGGGCCGGTTATCATTCTCCCACATTCAAAAACAATATTCAAAGGATCCAGACCAGCAGAAACAATCATACTTTCATAGAGTTTCTTAATTTTATCGGAAACATAGTGCAGATCCATCTTTTTTTCTTCCGGTTTGTATGGTATCCCAATACCTCCTCCCATATTAATAAACTCTATTCGAATATCTTTTTTTTCTTTAAGTTCTATAACTATTTCAAAAAGCATTCTTGCTGTTTCTACTATATAATCAGGATCAAGTTCGTTGGATGCCACCATTGTATGAAGTCCAAATCGTTTTACCCCTTTCCCTTTCATAATAGGATATGCTTCAAGTATTTGTTCTTTTGTAAGACCATATTTTGCTTCTTCAGGATGTCCTATAATTACATTCCCTGCTCTTGCAGAACCAGGATTATATCTAAAGCATATAAGTTCAGGCAAGGTTGTACTCTTCTCTAAAGTATCTATGTGAAGAATATCATCCAGATTTATAATAGCATTAAGGCGTTTTGCTTCTCTGAACTCCTCTGCAGGGGTATCATTTGAAGTAAACATTATATCTTCGCCGGTAATACCTGCTTTTTCTGCAAGAATAAGTTCTGGTAATGAACTGCAGTCTGCTCCAAAGCCCTCTTCTTTAAGAATTTTCAGTATTGCAGGGTTTGGACATGCTTTAACCGCATAGTAATTTTTAAATCCAGGCATCCATGAGAATGCATCCTTCATTTTTCTGGCATTTTTTCTAATAGCTTTCTCATCATAGATATGAAATGGGGTAGGGTATTTTTCTACAATTTTATCAAGTTTTTCTTTTGTAAATGGTATTGTTCTAGGCATATTTTTGCTCCAAAATTTACCGTAGTGGAGGCAAGGCATGCCTTGCCCCCTACGGTTATAAATTTAAATTCTTTTTGATGCTGTCTACTGCTTCTTCTATGTCTTTCCTGTGTCCAAAGGCACTGAGTCTGAAAAATCCTTCACCTCCCGGACCAAAGCCGGATCCCGGTGTCCCAATAACTCCTGTTTCAGAAAGTAGTTTGTCAAAAAAATCCCAGGATGAAATTCCCTCAGGCGTTTTTAGCCAGATATAGGGTGAATTTACACCACCATAAAACTTCAGGCCAACTGCTTTTATTCCTTCCATTATTATTTTTGCATTATTCATATAATAATTAACAAGTTCTCTGGATTCTTTTAAGCCTTCTTTTGAAAATACAGCCAATGCACCTTCCTGAACAATATTTGACGCGCCGTTAAAGAATGTACATTGTCTACGGTTCCAAAGGCTTCTTACTTCCCCTGGTTTTGAACCTTCAACAACCAATTCTTCAGGGACAACAGTCCAGCCCAGACGTACACCTGTAAATCCTGAAAACTTTGACAAGCTGTTTATTTCCACTGAGCATTGTTTTGCTCCATCAATTTCAAAAATAGATCTTGGAAGATCAGGATCAGATATATACTCGCAGTATGCTGCATCAAATATAATTACAGATTTATTTTTTAATGCATAATCTACAAATAGCTGCAATTGTTCATGTGTTGCAACAGCTCCGGTTGGATTGTTGGGACTGCATAAATAAATAAGATCTACCTTTTTATCAGGAACATCGGGAAAAAAATTGTTCTTTTCTGTACATGACATATAAACAAGTTTTTCATATTCATTTTTTTCATTGGAATATACTCCTGTTCTGCCTGCAATAACATTAGAGTCAACATAAACAGGATAGGCTGGATCCTGGACTGCAATAATACTTTCAGATGCAAAGATGGACTGTATATTACTGGAGTCAGGTTTAGCGCCATCGCTGATAAAAAAATCTTCCGGTGTTAATTCTACTCCGTTACTCTTATAGTATTCAGCTAAAGTCCTGCGCAGTTCTGTTTTACCCTGTTCATCTCCATAACCTGTATAAGTTTTGACAGCTGCAAGTTTATTAACACCTCTTTTTAGTCCCTCTATAACTGAAGGAGACAAAACTTCTGTAGTATTACCTATACCAAGTTTTTTTAATATAATATCAGGATGTTTTTCCTGGAATTCTCTTGTTCTTCTGGCTATTTCAGGAAAAAGATATCCTGCTGCTAATTTTTTATAGTTTTTATTTACTTTTGCCACGTAATCTACTCCTGTTAATACTCATGACCGGTTGCTGAGTGTTTTTGCTCCGCAAAAATGTATCGAAGCAACACCTTCCTTATGATCTTACTGCCATGGGAATCTCCACCTTATCTACAATAGCCTTAAGTTTGGCTCTTTTCCCCTCACTTGATAAACCACACATGGGAAGTCTAAAAACTTCTTCGCACCAGCCTCTCATAGCCATGGCTGTTTTTATTGGAATTGGATTAGTTTCTATAAACATTGTCTTAAAAAAATCAGCTAACTGGGCTTCTTTAACTCTGGCTTCTGTAAACTTTCCCTCAAGGGCAAGGTTTACCATTGATACTATTTTATCTGGTATCAGGTTTGATGCTACTGATATTACTCCTTTTCCACCAGCTTCAATCAGACTTAATGTCATATTATCATCCCCTGATATAACATGAAAATTTGAATCTGTACTTGCAATTACATCCTTCATCTGCTGTAGATTACCAGAGGCTTCTTTTACTGTTGTAATATTTGAACACTCTGCTGCCAATCTTGCAAGAGTTTCTGTTTCTAAATTAACCCCTGATCGTCCCTGAATATTGTACAATACACATGGAATCGATATCGAATCTGCAATAGCTTTGAAATGCAGATACAAACCCTGCTGTGTGGGTTTATTATAGTATGGATTAACTAACAGTACAGCATCTACTCCGGATTTTTCTGCATGCTGTGACAGTTGGATAGCTTCACTTGTTGCATTGCTTCCTGTTCCTGCAATGACAGGAACTCTTCCTGCAGTGGTTTCAACTGTTAATTGAATAACCCGGTCATGTTCTGCGTGGGACAGGGTTGGGCTTTCTCCTGTTGTTCCGCAGGGGACAAGACCGTTTATACCACTTTTTATCTGGAATTCGATAAGATCTTTGAATGCATCCTCATCAAATGTTCCTTCTTTTGTAAATGGTGTAATTAATGCTGTATAAACGCCTTTAAGATTAGTCATTACTTTTATCTCCTATAATATCTTTCATCATATCATTAATATTAAAAAAACCAGTTCTGTTTTCTATCCATTCTGCAGCAGTTACTGCACCTGAAGCAAATCCTTCTCTTCCTCTGGCAGTATGCTTTAACTCAATTGTATCTACAGGGCTGTCAAATGAAACAAGATGAGTTCCTGGAATACTGCCTCCCCTTGTTGAGGATATATGCAGTTCCTCAGGGTTTATCTTTCTTTTAAGTTCTTCTGAAACTATTGATGTCTTTCTATCAATATTTTTTAACAGAATATCTCCAAGCATAACTGCTGTACCGGAAGGGCTGTCTGCTTTTTGATTATGATGGAACTCATGGATAAAAGGATCGTACTCAGCAAAAGAATTCATAATTTTAGAAGTCTTATCCAGAATTGAGAAAAATATATTAACTCCAAGAGAGAAATTTCCGGACCAGATTATGGCTGATCCTTTCTTGTCTGCAAAGACCCTCATTTTATCCATATCTGAATACCATCCTGTTGTACCCATTACTATTTTTTTGCCGGCAGAGCAAACTATCTCAGCATTTTTAATTGCTGACCCGGGGGTTGAAAAATCAATAACCACATCAGCTTCATCCATTATTTCTTTGGAAAGAGTTTTTTCACTTGCATCATCTGCTATTGGATCTACGGTGGCGATAATTGCATGCCCTCTGTTTTTTGCTGATTTTTCAATTATTCTGCCCATCCTTCCATAACCTGATATTACGATATTCACGGAAAGTAGCCTCCTGTTTACAGTTCGATCTGTTTAGTGTAAAATAGTACTCTAATTTAGTTATTGTGTCTATATATAAACAAAAAGTTTTTATAGTAACATATCGTTAAAGAGGTTTCTATGGAATCAGTCAGTAGTATGGTTAAATATTTATTGGAAAATAAACCGTTTTTGCTTGATGCTTTAAGCAGAGGAATTTTAAGTCTTGGTAACCTGGCAACTGAGTTTAAACCGGATATAGAAGAATCTCTTGGTAAAACAATAAAAGAAACAGCAATAGTTATGGCTCTCAGGCGATATGGTGAAGAAATACGTGAACGGAGAGATACTGTAGTTCCTAAATCCATTAGCGGTGAAATTTTAATGAAGACTAATATTTGTGATTTTAATATTTTAAAGTCCACAAATCTCTTAAGCAGGCTAAAAAATCTTTATGAGATGGTTAATATAGAGCGTGGAGATTTTCTTAATATTATTATAGGAAATAATGAAATAAGTATTTCGGTAAGTGAGAAATATTATGAAGATATAGAATCATTTCTTCAGGGAGAGACTTTATTTAATCATTCACGGGGATTAGTTTCTTTAACAGTTATTTTTAATGGTGACTTTCTTCACACTCCGGGTGTTGTATCCCAGGTTATGCATAGATTTGCATGGGAAAATATTAATATCTTTGAGATTGTTTCCACTATGACAGAACTTACATTTGTAATAGAAAATAAAAATTCAATTAAAGGCTATGAAGTCCTCCAAAAATATCTGACACATATGCAGAACCCATAATGGATGGTTGGACAGGGGTCGGAAACTCCCTTTAGTCAGTGGGATAACTTTCATGGTAAAACTGACTCAGGAAAACAGGCCTTTTTTACGATTAATTTTGACACGAAAGCTGGCTCCTGCTATATCACATGCATATTTAACCTCTGTTTCCATATCCTTTGCCGATATGAGATCCAAAGTTCCGCTATGTATGTTTACAGTTATGCTTTTTATATCCGGAATATTCTGAAGGGCTTTTTTTATTTTTTTTCCATTGTCAGATGAAAGGCCATCTATAATGTAGCTGTATGTTTTTGATTTACCCATTTTCGTAATATATATTATTTAATTTATTGTGAATACCCGGCAAGGTTAATGAAATGTCTATGAAATAAATATATTTTTTGTTTTTTGCACCAGTTGTAAATACTTATATTAGAGAATGAGTATTTGAGAAATATAGAATGTGATATGGTGCAAAAAGCTCTAAAAAAAATGGCTATTTGGTTGAAATACGGGTAATAAGGTGTTACTTTATTCTTAGTATAAATAAACAGGAGAAAAAAATGAAAAAATTAACAATTGCTCTGTTAATAGTTGTTGTTGCGTCTTTCGTAATTTCATGTGCATCAGCTCCAGCTCCAGCTCCGGCTCCGGTAGCAGCAGCTGAACCTGATAAATCGGGTCTTCCGGACTTTGTTCTTAATCCACCTATAGCAACAGACGCCATTTATGGTGTTGGTTATGCAAAACAGTCTTCCCAGGCATTATCCATAAAGGTTGCCAAGACGAATGCCAGAGCAGATATCGCAAGCCAGATTGAAACAACTATACAGGAAGCTATTACCTCTTATGCACAGGAAGCTGGTGAAGGTGAAAATACTCAGTTAATTAGTTTTGTTGAAACTATTACACGGCAGATTACAGATCAGACTTTAAGTGGTGCAGCTCCAAAAAAATTACAACCCATGGATGATGGTGGAGTTTGGGTGTTAATGGTTTATGGTAAGGAAGCTCTTAAGGATTCTTTTGAAGAAGTTGCAAAAGAATTTGAAAGAAATGATGCAGCAGCCTTTGCAGAATTCAAGGCATCTCAGGCAATTGATAAACTTGATTATCAGCTTGCAAATAATCCAACAGTTTCAAAACCTGTTGAGTAAAAAATATCTGGTTAAAAGCTGTTCCTTAACCGGGACAGCTTTTTTTTTGAGTTTTTATGGAAAAATATTAAAAACTATAATAGAATAAGTTCATGGAATTATTAAACCGCCTGTTTTTCATAATTATTGTTATTACATCTTTTTTCATGTTATCCTGCTCTTCCGTTCCTGTAGACAGGGTTGAGAACTTTCAAAATAATCTAAATGAAAATGATGATATTAAAGACCCTGTTATTGTTAATGGTGTAATAGATTTTACAGATCCTCTTTACAGTTTTATGTGGAATACAGCTCCTTCTAATGGTAACTTAATGTTTTCTTCCTTTATTCCAAGAAGGGCAAACAGAGAAGAAGAGATAGATTTTGCAGTAGCAGAAGCTGCCAGACAGGTTTCAATGATGTATAATTCCAGGGTTAATGCAAAATTTGCTGTACAAAGTAATAATAGAGATCTTGGGGTTCTTGAATCAATCGATATTCAATATGATAAGGATATGGCAAAAGCGCTTGAACCAAAAATAAAAATTACAAAGCATTTGAGAGATAATGAAGGAACTTATATTTTGTCAGAGCTCGAAGGTATCAAATTTAAGGGCCATTTTTCAGATTTATCAAAACCAGGACAGGTTCCTGACTGGTTAATTAATATTCCCGTAATTCCAGGTTATCTTGTAAGTGTTGGTACCGTACAGAGAAGCCGGTACAAGATTGATTCAATTCGAAAAGCAGATGAACAAGCTCTTGCTAATTTAGCAAAACAGGTTTCTGTAGTAGTTAAGGCAAAACGGGCTGACAGGGATTCTGAAGTATCTGGGTCGGCATTCAGCGAAACAAACTATGAAGTTACATCAACCTTTATTAGAGGTTTTTATGTACTGGGCAGATGGAGTACAGATAATGGTAATACTTATTATACCCTTGCAGTCTGTCCGGAAAGTCAATAGGGAGATTAGGATTATGAGAAAATTTATAGTATTATTTTTAGCAGCAATATTTGTAATATCCTGTGCCACAGGAGGAATATCCAAAACCGGTTCAGATCCCAATCGTCCTGAATGGACAAAAAGTTTTCCGGTAGCGGAGGGCTATTATATAGGTATTGGAACATCAAATACAGGGAATGAGTCTGAAGACAGAAAAATTGCTGAGGACAGAGCACGAACAAATATTGCAGCATCTATTTCAACTAAACTGCATAGTGAGACTGAGATTTATACACGGGATGATTCCAACGGTAATACATACAACTATGCAGAAGACAAAATAACCGCTGTTGTAGAACAGAGTCTGAGCGGAGTTGAGACTGTAGATACATACTACTCTCCGGAAGCCGGATCATGGGTATATATGAAACTCTCCATTGCTCTATGGGAAAATACTCAAAGAGAAGAAATGGCTGCTCTTATTTCCAGAATAAAGGAATTTTTAAATCCTGTTTTGAGTGATTTTGACAGACCTCTGGTAACCAAGATACAGGAGCTTATAAAAGCAAGAAATTTAATACTTGAGTCTCCCTATGCAGGGATGTTAAAAACCAGTTTAAATGGAGAAAACGGTTCGTTAATAGATTTGGTTGAGAGTAATCTTAAGCAGTATCTTGATTCAATATTTTTGACAATTGATCCGGAAAATGTAGGAGTTGAGACAGGGCAATCAGCTGATATTTCTATAACTATTAGTTCGAATAAAGCTTCACTAATGGGGAATTTTCCGTTTAATCTTGTTTCTGATGATAATAAAATTGTTGTAAGTGCACTAACAGATCAAAATGGTAAGTTCAGAACTGAATTGAAATCCACTGAACTCAATATGGGTATGAATTATCTGAACCTCGTTCTGGACAAAGAAGCTATAGGTTTCGATGATTCATTAAAGGCACTGAGCTTTCCTGAAAAGGAAGTGATTGTTGATGTTCAGACAGTTTCTATAGGTTTGGATGTACTAATGCCAGAGGGTATTGAGCTTTATGGTGCTGAAGGATCCGTAAAATCCCTTTTCTCTACAGGAAACCTTCCTTTTAAAATAGGTCCCATAGATACTCCTTATATTAAATTTGATATTCGCATTTCAGATTTCCCAAAATATCTTGAAGGGGCACCTGATATGGCTCAGGCAAATGCTGTTATTTCTCTGGTAAGGAGAGGAAAAACAATATACAGTTTCGAAAGTGATCAGTTTAAAGATGGAGGCCTCACGCCTGAACAGGCTCATGACAGAGCTTTTGCAAAACTTATTAAGGGGCTGGAGTCAAATGTTGAATATGTAAAGGGTATTGTTGACGCCCTTTCTTTAAATTAGATTTATTACAACAGGTTCTGCAATAATACACCAGGGGTACAAATGAATCAGACTCAGGTAAAAGATATCCTTCTTCGTTTGAAGGAGGATGTTGAGGAATTTACAGTAATTTTTTCGGGGAAGAAAAGTACAAAGGTTGATGGTCTTTATAAACCTTCTTCCAGAGAGATTATTATCCATAACCGTAATACGGAAGACCAAAATGCAATTATATATACGGCAATTCATGAATTTGCCCATCATGTTCATGTTACATCATCCCTTATTCCTGTTTCCAGGAGAGCCCACACAAAAGAATTCTGGGCAATTCTTCATTCCCTTCTGAATAAGGCTGAAACCTTAAAAGTTTATTCAAATAAATTTAAAACAGAAGCTGATTTTCAATCACTTACCAGAGACATAAAAGAGAAGTTTATTCTTAGAAATGGTAAAATTATGAAAGAATTTGGTAAACTTCTTTTACAAGCCTATAATTTATGCACAAAGTATGATATGAGTTTCGACGATTATGTGGATCGTGAACTGGGTCTGGGAAGGACTAATGCAAAACAGATTATGGGAATTTACAGAGAAGATTTAAATCCTGAAATTGGATATGAGAACATGAAAACCCTGTCCAGGATTCCTCAGGGAGAGGGAAGAATTAAAGCAGAAGAGGCCTTTTTAAGTGGAAGCAGTCCTGATTCTGTAAAAACCAGGTTTATTAATCCTTCTCTGATATCTGAAGATCCTGTTTTGCGTTTACAGAAAGAGAAACTTAGAATAGAACGCAGTATAGTTAATTTTAACAAAAGGCTTGAGGAAATAGAGAACAGCCTTTCAAAAATGACAAAATAATAAAAAAGGATTCATAAGAAATATTTTATTATTTATTGGAGAATAGAATGAACGAACTTTTATGGTTGGCAATGCTTTTAGTAAACTTTGGAGCAATAATGTTTAGTTATCGAATATGGGGGAAAGCAGGCTTATATTTATGGATACCCATTTCTGTTATTGTTGCTAATATCCAGGTTACAAAAACTATTGAACTGTTTGGACTAACTGCCACACTTGGAAATATTGTTTATGCTACAAGCTTTTTAGTTACAGATATTTTAAGCGAAAACTATGGAAAAAAAGATGCTTCCAGAGCTGTTGGCATGGGTTTTTTTTCTCTCATAATAATGACTGTTTTAATGAATTTAGCCTTATTTTTTGTTCCCGATTCCAGTGATTTTGCCCAGGGAAGCCTTGCTTCAATTTTTAGTTTGATGCCCAGAATTGCTCTTGGAAGTCTTGCTGCATATGGGTTTTCCCAGCTCCATGATATTTGGGCATATGATCTATGGAGAAGGCGATTCCCGTCCAAAAAATTCATCTGGCTGCGTAACAATCTTAGTACAATGGTAAGTCAGTTACTGGATACATTAATTTTTACCCTTATTGCATTCTGGGGTGTTTTTGAAACTTCAGTACTTATAGATATAATGCTAAGCACCTATGTTTTAAAATGGGTGGTTGCTTTCCTGGATACACCCTTTTTGTATATAGCAAGAAACTGGCATGATAAAAGAGTAGTGGACAGGGATTAATAAATGGAATACTTAAAAAATCTTTTACTTAATTCTAAATTGCTTTCTTCATAAAGATTTCCTATGGCATTCCGCAACCTTGGTTTCCGGTTGGTTCGTTCCATAGTTCTACAAGTTCATCGTCCTTTGTAAGGGTCTTAAATCTCTTATGGGCTTTTGTTGATAGATCGCTGTTATTTATTACTCCCTGTATTTAAACAATAATACTCTTTTTTTATAGGCAAGGCATCAAAGAACGAGGTGTGAAAGCTATTGAGGCAGCTATTCTAAAATTGTATAGCTGACCTTAGCCTCGGCCATTATCTCCTGATCTTCTTCTTTTACCTCTTCCAGTATTAGGCCTCTGGTTGCCATTCCTAAATTTTTAAAGGCCTTACCTTTATCTGTAAATTGTCCGGTACTGGCAACTACCTTTATGTATTCTGCTCCGTAAGGGGCTGTAAGGCGAAATTTAAAAGGGGCCGTTTCTCCTGGAAATTTTAAAAATTCACCTCCAGGAAGAAAATTGTTTACTTCATACTTGTTGGGAAAAACTAAAGTTGTGTTTCCGGTAACATCTATATGAAATATTTTTATATAACAGTCTTCAGAAGCCAATACATAAAGAACAAGTTCCTCATTATTATGATAGACACCTCCGTCCCCACGGCTAGTGGTAACATATATATCTAAATTGCTTTCCCCATAAAGATTTCCTATGGCATTATCAATATTTAATAGTACCTGATAGTTTTTGGGTAAAACCTCCACTCCGGATGGTATTGTCGTAAGAGGCAGGATTATTTCCCTTTGTCCTGCAAGCTTATTAAAAATAAAACTAAAAACATTAATATTTACCTTAATACTGTTTCCTTCCAACAGGTAAGTACCATAGATCATATAACCTGCACCGCCCCATGAGTCGGGATCCATCAATAGTGCTGCTTCCGGATTATTAAAGACTGGTCCTGCATGGCGAATAATGCTATAAGTATCACTTTTTAGAATTGCTTCTTCTACCAGTTTGCGTATGACGTTTGAATATCCGGTACCAATCCACGTTTCTTTCCAGGTAAAATTTCCAATAATAGCATCTAAATGCGCGCTGTACTGTTTTTTTGCAATGGAGTCCAGAGCAGAACGAATGGGATCCTCGACGGCAAATATAGGTATATTTATTGCTGTAAAAAGAATTAGTATAAGCAATAATTTTTTCTTTATAATTATTCTGTACATTGTATCTCCATTTTTAAAGCTGATTTAAGTATATAAGCACCTTTGTCTCTAGTCAAAGGGTCTAAAAAAGCCCTACAGACCCCAGGGAAGAGGTAAAGTAGAACGCTTTTTTAGAACAGTCAGATAATCATTTCTAACATTTCAGAGCAGGAAGAAATTAAAAGTCTCGATTAGCTGAATATCCTGTTCTCTAACTGGCTGGAAACTGAATATTATAGAGAAATACACTTATCACTCGGGATAACACCTTTCGATGCATGGCTCCCATCCTTTGATAAAATTAAGCACATGGATCCCCTTATTGATATTGACAGTATCTTTTTACACTGCGTATCCCGGAAGGTTTACAAAAATTCCATTGTGACTGTTAATGGAACAGCCTTTGAAGTATCTCCCATTTTCATTGGAAAAAAGTTACGGTGATATTTGACCCCAAACCTTGTATGACAGATTGCTTCATGAGAAACCTCTTTTTGAAGCATTCAGGAAAGTTAAAGTTTCCAATGGAAAAGGTGGAATTGACTGACAGGACATTGGAGATTTTGAATTAGATTTAAGCGGAAATATACAGATTTTGGTAAATGAGTTGAGGGATAAGACTTATGTTCCTATG
>Ga0190304_1000900_pt1 | contig 13722 bp, 11 predicted proteins | sample 48700712_MG_FD_161670 | JGI IMG/M metagenome (GOLD analysis project Ga0190304, IMG submission 161670) | Hydrothermal vent sediment bacterial communities from Southern Trench, Guaymas Basin, Mexico - 4870-07-1--2_MG | ecosystem: Environmental > Aquatic > Marine > Hydrothermal vents > Sediment ... | reverse complement strand
TGGCAATTACATTAAATGTGGTAATCATACCCATTACTGTACCCAAAAGTCCTAGCAGTGGGGCTATAGCAACCAATATAGAAATAGTAGTAAGGTGACGCCTGATAGCAGGTCTCTCACGCATAACGCATTGCTCCAATATATTCCTATCTATCTCCTTTCTACCAGTACACTCCTTAAGAAAGCTGGTTAGGACCTTTGACCTTACCCCTTTTGAAACATTGGGCAAATTACCTTTTAATATCTGATCAAGGTCTATATCATCTTTTTGCCTGAAATAAATTAATCTTTCAATTATAAGTATCCACATAAATAGGGATGTTAAAATAATAGGGACCATTACTATCCCTCCAAGACGTAAGTACTCATATGTCCTTATAAAAATATCCATTGAAAATTAAAATATCAAAATGCAAAATTAAAAATGCTTCAAGCTAAGCTTCATGCATAAGGCTTGTATTATGTTCTCTAGCCTGTGTTAATCTGTATTTATTTTTCTGAATGATATTTACTAAGGCCACTGCCTTCTCTTCCATATCTCCTACAATGCGCTCTACCTTCCTCCTAAGAAAGGCATGCATTAACATTACTGGAATGGCCACAGCTAGACCCAACTCAGTGGTAACCAGTGCCTCAGAGATGCCACCTGACATCATCCTGGGGTCGCCAGTGCCATATAGGGTGATTACATGAAAGGTGCTTATCATCCCAGTGACTGTACCCAAAAGTCCCAAAAGTGGGGCAATGGCTGCAAGGGTATTTAGTGCAGGCAAAAAACGCTCAAGTCTTGGAAGTTCCTTTAAAATAGATTCCTGCATTACACTTTCAAGTGTCTCCCGCTCTTGATGTCGATTCTTTAAACCATTCATCAATATATTATGCACAGGCCCCTTTTTTCTTTCTTTTAAAAGAAGTTCCCGGCATTCTTCCCATTTTCCTTTAGAGGCAAGTTCATTTACCTTTCCCATAAGACGGTCGGTATTGGTATGAACCCTTTTAAGAAAGATTCCTCTTTCTACTATTAGTATGAGGGCAACAAGCCCTATTAGCAAAATAGGCCACACAATAATTCCACCCTTTTTTATCTGTTCTGCTAAGGTAAGTTTATGAGTAATCTGGCGTAAAGCAGCCCCTTTAGAGAGGTCTAAATAGACGTCCTCACTTTTTCCCTTCATATATTGCTTTAAATTTCTGCGAATGGTCCATGATGGTAGTGCTGAAAGCGCAAAGAGGCGATGGCTTCCTTCAGAATAGTTGAGGAATCCAGTTTCTCCACCCGTAGTATAGGCAGCAGTGAATTCCCCAATGATTAAGATATTGCCATTTTGTTCAATACCTGAGCGGTTAACAAAAGGGCCTTTATATAAGACTACTTCACCAGATGATTTCATCAGTTTAAAAAAGAGATTAGTTATGGTCTTTAAATCATCAAGTCCAGGAAAGCGGTCTTTTTTTAAGATGGGTTTAAGCATCTTCTTATGTTCAGGAAAACGGGCAGTTAAAAAAGATTGGTTAACAATGGTTTCAAGGTCACGGGCAACCACCCTTACTGTTCCTATCAGTTCTCTAATATCCATCTCACCTTCTATCTTTTTCTGAGATAATTTAATCTCTTCTTTTTTTAATCTTTGATACTCACTGTGCATGGAATTAATATCTTGATTTAGTTTCTTTATCTCAGATTTAAGCTCCTTAATCTTTCTTTCTAAGGATGCACGGTCTTTTAAGATGCGCTCTTCACTGGCCTTGGCCTCAGCTAAGGCCGCCTCATGGTCAGCCTTTGCCTTCTTATAGGCAGCCCGCATATCCTCACAATAGGCAGGGACTGTGAAGAGAAAAATTGCGATTATTAGGCACTTAGTTAAAGTTAATATCATATGGTACAATCCTCCCTATAGGTAGTTTCACCAGCTCAATGGCCCGCTGCCTTTTAGCTATCTCTACCGCCTTATTAATTTCTGACCTGTATTTAGAGGGGAGGAGAGCCCACTTGCCTGTTGCTCTATCAAAGTGTCCGATTATCTTTCCATCAGGTGTCTGGAAAAATAGAGATAGTCTACCTAATCTAAGGACATCCACCAATAGCGGCTTGCCATTTAATTTAATATTCTCTTGATAGACCTCTACCGTCCGGCCATATTCTGTCTCTACCTGCAATGCCTCCATCACCCTGCGATACTTTTCTGCAGCTGGTTTGTCTGGCTGGGCAAGTAGGTGTTTGATTGAGTCAATGCGGTCAAAACGTTCCTTTAATAGGAATGGGAGGTCATTTTTTATGAATTTCTCTAACTCTATTACTACAGACTCTAGATAAGACCCAAGCTCCTTTCTAATTCTAGCAGATTCTTTAATCCTTCTTTTGAGTTCCAAAACTCTATCCCTTTTTGCCTTGAGTAGTTCTTCTGTCTTTATCCTTACCTTTTTAAGGTGCTCTGCCTCTGCCTTAAAAGAGCGATACTGGGCAATGAGCTTTGCCTTTTTATCAGCCCAATCATCTTCTTTTTCTTGAGTCTTCTTACGAATTTCAATAGTAGATATAACCTCTTTTTGAAGCTTGCGGGCCTCGGTCTCGGTATTGGCAGGTACAGCCATAAGGATTACTATGATGGTTAATAAGACGATAGATACCCGCCCCATAAAACTTTTACCCATGCTTTTGTTTCTCTTTTTCTACGCCTTATGACGGTGTTAAAAATTAAAAGAAATGCCTGTACGAACATCTATGCCAGGCTGTAAATATGCCTCTTCAAAACCTATGGCTGTGCCTTTATACTGAACAGTGTGTTCTTTATATGCCCTATCGGTCAGATTTATAATATCTATATAGAAATTTACATTACGCAAACCTAAAAACTTTTTAAAGGTATAGTCCATATATAAATCAAAAACTACCCATCCTGGAGTTTCTTTCTCTCCCACTACTTCACAATTTCTGCTCTGCCTAGCCGCATACCTTGTCTTAAAAAGTATAGACATATTCTTTAAGGGGTTAATTTCCAGGGCAACAAAGCCCCTTAGTGGTGGAACCATAGGTAAATCTTTATTTGTAGAGCCACTGCCCGGTATTGGTTCATCATAGGAGCCAATAGCATAACTTATGGCCCCTTTAAGGGAAAGTGAGTCCTTTATAATCTTTTGTTTAAATCCAAGTTCAACCCCATAGAGTTTGGCATCTTGATTGGTATATTGATAATATTCATAGCCCAATGTACCTAAAGATTTATTCTTATACTCACCCATATAGTCATAGATTTTTGTAAAGAAGGCAGTGGCATCTAGTTCTGTGTTTAAAGTAGCATAATTAAAGCCAATTTCGGTATTCAAAGTATGCTCTTGGTCTAATTCAGGATTGCCAGCCCTACCAGGCTTATCCTTAGTAGCAGGGACAAAGCGGAAAAGCGTCCCAGGCTGTAAAGGTTTCCTGACCGTGCCGATGTTCCAACGCACATTCATGGCCTCAGTTAGTTTGTAGTTTATTCCTAGGTTTGCCTGTGGGCTAAAGTAATTTATTGTTCTGGCACGGAGTTGATCTATATCTTCTGCCTGCTTATAAAAATCTCCGCGAGCCTCTCTTTCTTTTTGAGTAAATCTATTATAGTCAAAACGGAGTACACCTGAAACCATACATCTGTCTCCAAGATAAAGGTTATCCTGAATGAACGTGCCAAATACCATCCTACGGGCATGGGGGAATATGTCACCCACAAAATTCCCATTTGCATCCTCTTGCCAACGGTGGGTTGGTAGCCAGAAAAAATTCGTTCCTATCCAAAGTTCATGTCTATCTGAAAGACCAATATTTGTGGTTGCTTCAAGAGCAACATTATCCCAGTTCCCAATAAACCATTTCTTTGTTTTGTTGTCTTTTTCAGGGTCTACAAAGCGAAAATCTATATCAAACCGCATATAGCTAGCCTTTAGCTCTATCTTTTTAAAAAGGCCTTCCCCTTTTTTTTCATATTTTGCAGCAATAAGGTGTCGCCTGTCTGGATCCTGAATAATCCTTGAACTGTAAGTACCAATAGAGCTTCCATAACGGCCATAATAAATTAGCTCCATAAGACTGTCTTGCTTCTTATATCCCAATATGAGATTACTTGTAAAATTACGATACCTAGTATTTGGTATCCTAAAGCCTCCTCCAGTCCTGATATCTTTAGCTGGCCTCCGATAAGTTGCTGATATTTGCGCATATCTTCCTTCTGCATCTGAGAACCATGCCCTTACACCATTGCGATATTCATTATTTACCGAAGAAAATCCCTGGGTCATTGAATATCCCTTGCTCCACCCAGTTTCTGGAATGATTGGCCTTTTTAAGATTATATTGATTATTCCACCAACTGTATCAGAGGCGTAAGAAAGCCCGTTAGCGCCTTTAATGACTTCAATCCGCTCCACATCCCAGGGGTCTATGGCAAGGTCTGAGCCGGCCATACGTGGTATTGATTGGCGGTTGCCATCCAGTAACAGGCTGACACGTGCACGTGCCAAGCCACGGATAGTAATCCGGGAGTTAATAGGCCCATCTGACTCAAAACATATACCAGGCTTACCCTCTGTTATATCCCCCAGCGTTCGTGCATGAGTTCTCTCTATTTCTTCTGAACCTGTAATATCTACTGAATAAGGTAAAGTCCTTCTCTCTGCCCCCTTTGCAGTTATTACCATTTCTTCAAGCTCATACACTTTCTCTTTTTCTTCCTCATCTTCTGCCATAGCCCAGTTACTATTTAGAAAAAATATAAATAAAGCTATACCTATAACTAAGCCCCTTTTGATCACCATAGAACCCCAGCTTTTGAAAAAAAGTTCTGTTTCACTTTCCCTGCTTCATTGGCGATACTAGTGTAACTCGAGTTCCCTTGCCGGGTTTAGATTTTATCTCAAGGCATCCGCCAAGATATTCAAATCTTTGACTGAATATGTCTGGCAAGTCTTTTTGCAAGTGATATAATGGTCAATACTTGAAATGAAGCCATAGATTCTGGAATAACACTGGCATCCCCCACATATAAATTTTTTATCTCTGTCTGTAAATTTTTATCTACTATAGAATTGATAGCTGCAGTACCACCAGGATGGGCACCTCTTACTGGTGTAGTCATTAAAGACTTGGGATTTGCCCCGGCCTCTAGCAGGATTTGCTTTGCAAGGTATATACCCCTTTTCATCCTCTGTTTATCTTCGCTGGTCAAAAACTTTGAAAATGTGCCATCGGTATTAATTTTCCCACTAGGGCTATCTTTTATCTTAACCAGTATACCGATGGTGCGATTATACTTAAAACAATTGGGAAGATATTGAATGCCCTTTTTTAGTATTTGCAAGGGGAAAATGAGCCTTGGGTCTATGAAATCTGCCAGAAATATACCTTCATTATGATATTTCATACTTCCTGCAGTATTTGGGATACCATAGGCCTCTCCGCTATTGTTAATAGTGCCATACACTATGGTCATGGGGTCGCAGAAAAAATTCCTTCCTGCATAATAAATACCTGACCTCTGCAAAATTATAGGCGTCTCTAATCCACCAGCGGCAACAACCACAATTTTTGCATATACATTAACTGGGCGACTTCGCCAAAAACCAAATACCCCTATTGCCTGCCCATCTTTTATAATAACCTTATAGACATTAAATTCTGTCCATACTGTGCAATGATTTTCCTTTGCCTCTTCAATAAAATCTCTGGCAGTCCACTTTGCCCCCTGTCTACATCCCAAATTACATTCTAAACAATTGGGAATACATTTTTTAGGATCAATAAATCTGGGAAATACTTGCCATTCAAAACCCAGTCTATTTGCGGCATCCATTATTCTACAGACACGCTCTCCTAGTAAATAATCAGGAAGAGGTTTGATATTTAGCTCTCTTACTGTTTCCTTTGCTTCTTTATCCAAATCAATGCCATACTTTGAGGAAAACCATTTAGGCGGAGGTCCAGCACAGGCAGAATAAATCACAGTTGAACCACCAGTAGTGATTGCCCTTACAATCATCAACCCCTCTTTTGATTTTCTCATACCCAGCTTATCTACATAGCGACTGGCTGCAAGGACGTTACCAATCCAGTTATGATTTTTACCTTTTTCTAATAAAAGCACCTTCTTTCCTGCCTTAGATAGCTCACGTGCCACTGTGGCCCCTCCGGCACCTGAACCAATTATAATTGCATCCCATTCCTTCATTTGCATAATTACTGCTCAATATTCTATGTATCAAATATAATAGTTCTATTTTCATAGACTAGAATCCTATTTTCTAAGTGAAGTCTCACGGCTTTAGCAAGCACCAATTTTTCTATGTCACGTCCTTTTTGTATTAAGTCCTGTAGTGAATCACGGTGGCTAACACGAATTACCTCCTGCTCAATGATGGGACCAGAGTCTAATTCTGCCGTTACATAATGGCTGGTAGCCCCAATGAGTTTTACTCCACGTTCTCTGGCCTGATGATAGGGGCGAGGGCCTGAAAAGGCAGGTAAAAAAGAGTGATGGATATTGATAATGCGATTAGGATAATGGGCCACAAACTGGGGAGTAAGAATTTGCATATAGCGAGCTAATACAATTAATTCTATATTGTATTGCCTTAACAATTTTAATTCTTGTTGTTCAACAAAGTGTTTATTTTCTGAAGTAATGGGGAAGACATAATATTTGATACCAAAATGCTCAGCCACCGGGCGCAAATCAGGATGGTTACTGATTATTAATGAAATTTTTGCAGGTAACTCACCTGCTTGGTAACGCAGGAGGAGTTCATATAGACAATGATCACTTTTTGAGACAAAGATGGCTATATTAGGAATATGATCCATAAAGTGTAGAGCCCATTTCATATCAAATTTCTGGGCTATAGGGGTAAAGGCATTTGGAATCTCAGTACGTGGAATTTGAAAACCTTCTAATTCCCACTCAATCCGCATAAAGAACATATCTTTTTCTGTGTCTGTGTATTGCTCAGCATGAACAATGTTCCCTTTATTCTCAAAAATAAAGTTGGCAACACTAGCTACAATACCCTTTTTATCTGGACAAGAAAGCAATAAGACAGCATGCTTTTTCAAGTTGTGCTTATACATGGAACGGTTGTTCAGTTGCAAGTTATAAAGTTACCTGCATAAACCATCCCAATTATAATTGAAACTACTTGGAAAGGGCTCTTTGGTTTCACGAATCCAAGTTGTGTGCCCTGACCAAGGATTGTCTATGTCTACATATTTATTGGCATAATCCACATAAAAATAAGTAAACGAATACAAATCAATACTGCTAAAAGCCTCTTCATTTTAACCTCTAAGGTAACTACTTACTTAAGGCTATCTATGTAACCAGCAATAGCACTAGGGTCTGTCCTTTTGGCATTAGGGCCAATAGCCCCAGCAGTCAGATTAGCACCAGTATAGCCAAATAGATGGCGGAGAATCATTATTCCATCAGTAAGTGCAGTAACCTCTCCATTTTTGTCTACATCAAGGTATACATAGTTATCATTCTTACTAGGAGATGGCTCTACTCTTCCTCTTTCTATCCAGTCTGCAATATCAGATGCAGTAGTCTGATTTCCATTAGGGTCAACAGCACCAGAGACTAAATTATTTCCCCTAAAGCCAAATAGATAACGGGTAATCAAAAGACCATCACTTAAAGGCCTGACATCACCACTCATATCTATATCAATATTAAAGTGAGATTCATACCATATTATGGTCAGTGCATAAGTTTCTTTATCTACATCAAATTCACCTCCACCCAATTTACCAAGGTAAAATGTCTCATCCTCAGTAAAGTCAAAGGTCTCAGTGCCCCCACCTATACATTCAAATTCAATGGTTATCAGCCTCACATTGCCTGTATGGCCTTTACCCTGGGGTGCACTACCACCTGCACTAATTCTTCCTGGTATAGAGGTCCAATCTGTATACGGAGATAATGTCCAATCTGTGTCATTCACAGTAACAGAATTAACCTTAAGTATATTGGTGTCATACTTCATATCTATCTCAAAAGAAGAGGCACCTGGAGAAGGGACATCAGTAACCCAGAGGTCTACTGGAAAGGTGCATCCTGGTTGTACTGTAAGGATTTCTATAAATTCGCCATCTTGCAGTACATCCCACTTGAGAGAAGGAGCACCAATGGCCGATGAAACAGAAATACCAAAGACAAAAAACATAGCCAAAATTACAAACATCAACTTTCTCATTTTGTTACCTCCCTTTTTTGGTTTACACGGTTCACTCGGTTTGTTGGGTTTACACGGTTTATTGGGTTTGTTGAGTTAAAAAACGGTAAACCCAACAGAACCCAATTAATTTTATTATCGTAACAAAATTAAACTAGCAATATCTGACTTTCACTAATTTTCACTTATTCGCCAAGAAAATGAAATTTCTATATTAATCAATGTCCAATGATAAATTACTGCCTGCCCCCTTCTCACCTGCTTGTTCTGTGTTCATCTGATTTCTTATCTGTGTTCATCTTTCAATTTTAATTTTGCATTTTATTTTGGCCAGGAAACATTATCCTTTGAAGAACTCTCAAGTGTAATATTAAATGGAAGATGAAATCGTGGTATAACGCTGACAATTCCTACAACCTTCATGGCCTGGATTATGTGGCAACCGGTTGACTTGAGAGATTCTTTAACAGTATAAGTGGCAGAGTCACACCCCAGCACTATTACTGTCTCATATTTGCTGGCACATCTTAGCAATTTTTTACGTTGTCCTGCAGACCACATACAGACCATAGGTATGGGAAAATTACTTTCAAACACCTCTGTTTTTATTCCCTTTTCCTTTAAAAGTTTCTGAATAGACTTTATATATTCATCAAAAACGCCTGTCTTCAAAAATCTGCGAAAGAACTCAATATAAGGTCTTTTACTCTCCACTGCCAGGCTGATTGCAGGGCAAATTCGGCATGGGACAATCAAGACAGACTTATTTGCTGTTAGTTCATGAAATACGTCAATTGTTTTAAGATAGACAGGCATCTGGTAAATTTACTATGCTTCTCTTTATAGCAAAGGCCGCACTAAATAGGGCTAAAAGACTTATTAAGAAAATACCCATTAAGATAGTAGTTATGCCAACTTTAATATAAATGGTCATCATCATAAAATTGACAGAGACATAACGCAGGAACAGTGTAATCATTGCACCAAATATTCCTCCAATTAAACTAATAACTAAGACCTTACCCATATACATCATAATTATTCGCTTGTGATAACCATTGTTAGTTGATTTACTAATTTTGCCTTTTGAACAAATAGAATCTGTAATGTTGTATATGATAAGTGCACCCACAACCAGATACAATATGTTTACCAGGTTAAGAAACATGACCAGAGGATTGATGGCCTCAGCCTCATTGAGGTAGTATTTTTTTTCAGGTTCTACTATTACCCCTGGGACTTCTGGATTCTCAAGGAGCAGTGCATCATAGGTCTTTTTTATATATTGCCTTATTATTTCCATATTTTCAGGTGCATCAGCACGAAGGGAAATATATGAAAAGCTGTCTCGACCAGTAGCCTCCTGAAGATCTTTAAGTCTTGTAATAATTCCTGAGCCCATCACGGTCAATTTATCTTCAAATATACCTACAATCTTCCACTGCTTTCCTTCAAAGGTAATAATGTCTCCTAATTTGAGTTTTTTGTTTACTTTTGTAGGAAGCAAGCTGCCAATAATGACTTCATTTTTATTCATAGGCAATCTGCCTTCAATTAGCCTGTATTGGTCATACATTTTGTAATAAGTAGGGTCTACACCTCTTACCATGGTAAAATGTCCAAGCACTAGGCTTGCCAATTGAAGGCAGCGGTTTATCATAAGCTTACCATTTTCCTTACGGATATGAGGAACAGTTTTTACAAACTCATAGGTTTCAGGAGATAAAATTGAAAACATAGGTGCATCAGCCCCCTCTTGAAGCACAATTATATTTCCCTCTGTGCCACAATTCATAATTTTTGACTTAAGCGTTCTGCCCAGGGTTTGAGATACCGAAAATACCGCTACCATAATACCAATGCAAATTATACCAATCAAAACAGTTTTCTTTTCACTTAAAAGATGTTTAGATATATCGGTCATACTCTTTCAATGCACTAGGGATGGTTATAAGGGCAGCTAGCAACCCTGAAAATAAAGAGACCAAAACAACCACTATGACAACCTGTAGATTAATAAAAATAGGGGGGTGAAACATATCACTTCCCACATAGGGGTGCTTAATCAGTGCAAAATAACAAATGATTACTGCCATAATACCACTTAATATAGAGACTGCTGCCGTTTCACAAAATACCAAACAGGCAATAGAATTTCTTGAAAAACCAAGCTTTTTTAGCATCTTGATACTTTCAATCTTTTGCCTAAATGTGAAAAGTGCATTATTTATATGCAATATCACCAACAATATACCTACAGAGAGCACAATACAAAAGATGATGTCTCCAAGATTTCCCTGGCTTGCCTTTATGGCTTGCCAGAATTCCCCTTCTGGCCTGCATACAATCCTTGAAGGATAATCTTTGAATATTGCTTCAATATCTTGGATAAGGGATTTTATATCCCCTTCTTTGAGGTCTGTTTTTATCAAAAATGCAGTCACATAACCCCTTTTTGCTGTAATCTGCTGCAAATAGTCTTTATGTAAAATAACCATTGATTCATAAACAGATAGTGGCATGTCAAATACCCCGGCAATTTTAAAAGTAAGTCCAAATGTATTAATTACTTGACCAATCTTCCAATTGAAACAATTATAAATCTTTCTACCAACTAGGGCCGCATTGATATTTGTTTTAAATGATTCAAATTCTGCTTCGCTAACTTCAATATCTTTAAATTTGAGCAATTTATCAGGGTCTATTCCTAACAGAGTGAGGTTTTGATCATTTTCATAGCTGTACCTCTGCCTAACCTCTCCAGCAATATCTATTACATGAGGGATGTTGAGGATGGCCGGGGCATATCTTTCAGGAACCAGGCTGATATAAGGACAGGCAATATTTCCTTCATAGACAGCAAGGATATTTTTACTACCAATACTTTTGTATATCTTATGATACCCCACTTTTGCACCCAATGTTATAGAAAAGACAGCAGTCAAGATAAATATCCCTACAAAGCTAAACAATGCACTTTTACGATTTTTCCATAAAAAACTTAACAGTAATCTCATTTTATCCATCTGTGTTCATCTTTCTAACTAGATTATATGAACTGCATTTTTGTCAAAATAGATATTTACACTATCGCCTTCCTTAAGGCCCATCGCTAAAAACGAGCTTCTCAAGCTGTAGCTGACTATGGGAAAACCCACATCCACCAATATTTGAATGATGACCCCTCTATCAATTATCTCCTTTATAGTCCCCCTAAAGCTATTTATCCCTTCTCCTTTTTCCTTGTTTAGTGAGATTGCTACATCTTCAGGGCGAATAGAAAAGGCAACCTTACCACCTCGCAATTGGCTAGAATATATGCAAATCCCGTTATATTCTATCTTTGAAACATTTCCTTCAATTACAGAAAAGCCTGAAAAAATATTGTGTGTGCAGAAAAAATCAGCAACAAATTCTGAATTTGGCTTTGTCAATATCTCATTAAAGGTACCAACCTGAACAATGCTTCCATCCTTAAGAATACATATTCTATCTGCAAGTACCGCAGCTTCTTCATGATTGTGGGTTACGTGGATTATAGTCTGTCTAGTTTGGGCATGAATCCTTTTGATTTCAATCATAAGCCTTTCTGCAGTGTTTCGGTCTAGGGAACTGAAAGGCTCATCTAAAAGGATGGCCTTAGGTTCACAAATCATAGACCTTGCCAGGCTTACCCGTTGTCTCTCTCCACCGCTTAAGTTATCCACAGGTCGTTTAAGTAAATGACAGATCCCAAATAATTTGCAAATATTGGATACTTTTTTTTCAATAAGGCTCTTTGGCATTCTTTTCAATCTTAAGCCAAAAGTAATATTTTGATATACATTTAGATGAGGAAAAAGGGTAGAATCCTGAAATACATAGCCAATATCTCTCTCTTCTATAGGAATATTATTTGAAAGTTTATTATCTATAAACAATTCTCCGGAATCCATTTTATTGAGACCTGCAATACACTTCAAGATTAAGGATTTGCCTGCTCCTGTAGGTCCCAATATAACAAAATACTCTCCCTTCTTTATCTCTAGATTTATATCCTTTAATTCAAAAGTGCCCACCTTAAGATTAAGGTTCTTTATGGCTATCATTGTTTATTGTCTGGCCCACAATCTTTTTAATATCAATAAAGTAATTACACAAATAACCATCATAATGATAGTCAGGGAGACCGAGCCCTCAATATCGCCAGTTTCAAGCCGGAGAAAAATTGCAGTAGGAAGCACCTCTGTCTTAAAATGCATAGCCCCAGCGACAATCAGTATAGGGACAAACTCCCCTACTGCCCTTGCCCATGCCAGGACAATTCCGGCAATAATCCCACCTTTGCAAAGGGGGAGAGTAACTTTATAAAATGCCTGAAGACTTGTACAACCAAGGGTACGGGCTGACTGTTCATATCTTATGTCAATATTATCATATGCCGCCTTCATGACCAGCACTGCAAAGGCTGAAGAGATTATGAATTGAGCAACAATGATTCCAGGGACTGTATATACAATTCTAAGCCCATGTTCTTCCAGAAAACGCCCTATGCTGGTATTGAAAAATACCAAAAGGCTGACCCCCATAATCAATGGAGGCAGTACTATGGGAAGATGTATGATAATATGAATTATATCCTTTCCAGGAAATTTGTATCTGGATAGTGCATAAGCACCAGGGAGGGCAAATAATACCGAAAAAAAAGTAGAGATGATTGAAGTTATAAAGCTCAGTTTGATGGCAAATAAGGTCTCACTTAAAAATAATGTACTTACAACTCTTTTTGGACTCACATAAAACACATCAGCCAGTAAGACGGTCATAATAAATATGCAATATGTAAGCAAAAATGAGAAGATAAAAACTACAAAAACCCTTTCACTAGAAAGCTTTTTTATCATAATTATTTCCCTTGGAAATACTCAATTCAAATATCAAAATGCAAAATTAAAAAGTAAAATATTTGGGTCTACTTGGTTTATTATCCTGTTTCTTGCAAATTGCATCAGTGTTCATCTCCTAATCTAGTTTTAATTTTGAGTTTTGCATTTTGATATTTGCATTTTTCTATTCCAAATACTGGTCAGGTTTTGGCTCAAAATAGAGGCCATATCCGTGTTCAGCAAATATTCTCCTGCCTTCTGGGGATAATACAAAATCAAAATACTTTTTGGCCTGCTCTTTCTTTTTTGAATATATGCATAAGGCTATGGGGGCGGTGCTGTACATAACCTTTTCCTTGTCAATGAGGACTATATCCGAGCAATGGCTGAAGGGTTTTGCTGTGGGCAGCCAGTTAATAGCGGCATCCACACTGTTCATACACACAGATAAGGCCAATTTGGTTGCAGTGCCCTGAATAAGAACTACATTTTTCATGAATTTATCAAAATATCCCAATCTTTTTAACATAACCTCAGTTATTCTGCCTACGGCCGTAGCCTCTGAATTACCTATTCCTAACTTCATTCCAGGCTTCAAAAGGTCTTCAAGGCACTTAATATTTTTGGGATTACTCTTCTGAACCATAATACATGGTACCTG
>Ga0190304_1000896_pt1 | contig 13757 bp, 11 predicted proteins | sample 48700712_MG_FD_161670 | JGI IMG/M metagenome (GOLD analysis project Ga0190304, IMG submission 161670) | Hydrothermal vent sediment bacterial communities from Southern Trench, Guaymas Basin, Mexico - 4870-07-1--2_MG | ecosystem: Environmental > Aquatic > Marine > Hydrothermal vents > Sediment ... | reverse complement strand
CTTGCAACAACACCACCACCAAAACCAATAGAGGAAATAGAAAAAGAACTAGAAACAGAACTAAAAAAGATAGAAGAAGAAACAAAACAAAAAGAAGAAAAGAAAGAAGAAAGCAAAGGGAAGGAAATTTAGAAATTTTTACAATTCCTATATTTTCTTGCATTTAAATCCTCATATTAGATTTATGCTAGAATTAAATATTTACTTCAGTTAGGAGCAATATAGATTATGCCTGGACTATTACCATAAAATATATATAGATTAAGATAGAATAAAAGTAGGAGGGAATATTATGAAATATTCATCACTAATTATTATAATAATATTAACATCAATCTTTATCTCAACTTCTATTAATATTAAATCATATCCGAATGTATATGAGCAGGTAGGACAGGAGTGCGATGAGTCAGGGACAATTAGTAAGGGTTACTTAGATGTGATTAATTTAAAGGTAAAGCATACTACTACTAATGGAGAAACTGATCATATATATTTCTATCTTACTCTTAGAAGTAATATTCCCGATCCGAGCGGATTTCAGTCAGGTGAATATTATAAGTGGCTGATAAAACTTGATACAGATCTAGATAGTAGGACAACTTCTGCTAGGGATTCTTTTTATGAAGATTATATAATTGTGATAAAATTAGATAGTAGTGGTAGTCATGTTGATATATTGAAAAAAACAGAAACTGGATATCAAGATATAGGCAGTGGTACTGTAGAGGGTGGAGGACCAGGATATAGTTATTGGGAGATAAGTGTATCTGCAAGCATTTTTGGTAATGATTTGGGTGATGTATTTTTCATAAAGGTAGAAACAAAAATAGATGAGGGTAGTGTACAGGATAGTGCTCCTTCAAAGTCAGGTGATAATGGAGACTACTGGATATACTATATAAATCCTCCCATAATTCCTCCCGGAGGGGATTGGACTTATACATATACTGATAAAACTGGAAGTGAGGATGAGGATCTTGCTGATAGCGCTGAAACTTATCATGATATACATTATATTAGATATGATTTTGATAGCAATAATTTGTATTTTCAGATGGAGGTTGTGGGAGATATTCCTTGGTGTGGAGGAGAGGATACGTCAATTTATCGAATATATATTGATGTAGATCCGAGTGAAGATGATGGAGATTCAGCTCATTGTTATGCAGATTATAAATTAGAATTTCTTCCGGGATTTGTAGTGGAATTATTTTACTGGACTGGAAGTGGTTGGAGTTTTGTTAGAAAGGAGTTTTGGCCTCATGCACCAAGAAGTAGTGGTTATGAAAATTTACTAACTATTATTACTCCTAGAAGTGATTATGGGACTCCCGGTAAATCTCTTGGAGGTTCTATAAGGATTATTTCTGAAACAAGACGATTGGATGGATCGGTTTACAATCTTATGGATTCTGCAGGAACATGTAGTGATGTTCCTCCCGTTCCAGAATTAAGTATATTGTCGCTTATAGCGGTTTGTGTCGTTCTTCTTAGAATACTATTTATGAAAAAATAGTTTATTTCTGATCTATTTCTCTAGATGGATTATATTATCATTTTAATTGTTTTACATCTCATTTGTGTGTTAAATATATATGGTAATTTGAATACATATGTGTATTGCTTCCGCTTATAGCGTCTCTATTACTTATATACGAAGATATCGGAAAAGATTATAAATCATTATTATATAAATTTTATAGAGTTGGTGTTATGAAGCCTGGCACACTGCTTGCATTGCCTTTAGGCTTAGGATTGGCTTTACTTATAGTCGGACTAACTATTTGGAGTACAAGGTTGATTGCAGTTGGCTCCGGGATACTTGTTTTAGGTGTTGTAAGCTATGTAGCTATTCGCTCAGAACTCGAGTTGAAGAAGGTTTCAAGTAGATTTGAAACCAATTTTTATGAAAATGTCTTAAGGTTAATGTTGGAGGAGTTTGAACTCTATGACGAAAATACGATATATTTTTTACCAAGCAGTTTGGGTGGAGAATCATCTATACTTATTTCTCATAAAAATATAGATCCTCCAATAGACCTTAAAACTGTTCCTAAAAGACTTTTCTTTGAACATAATGGTGTATTTTATATACGTTTTCCATCAATTATATCTATGCTGTCAGCATATACTGTTTCTCGAACAAATAATGTCTCCGAGGTTGAGTCCCAACTCGACAGTTTTTTAAAGGATTTAGGTTTAATTTCAAGTATAAAGATCGTGGAAAAACCTGATGGAACGCTAATAGTAGATACAGTTCCATCGAAGGATGTAGTGATTAACGATGTTCCTACAAATAGTTTTTTAAACCTTACCGGAAGCATTATTTCTGATAGTCTAAACTCTATTCTACAATTTATCAAGGTTGAGAGAAATGGAGATATTTATAGAATTTATTTTAGGATGATATAGATGGGATATACAAGCTATACTAAATTTATATTATCTTACTCAATTGTATTTCTAGCTACAGTTATTTTTGGATTTCTTTTAAATGAGAATAGAGTAGACCTATATATTTCACTATATATTCTAGAATACTTTGTTTTTTCAGCAATATATGGTGTAAGGCTTAGCACAACATTAAATATAATTTTATTCATAATATTCATGATTATTGTAGCCTATAGGATTATTGAAATACTATTTCCAGGTGTATTGTTTTGAAGAGGACGTTAATTATTGTAGTAGTTTTTATGACCCTATGTTTTTCTAAAATTTATGCTCAGCCATATATGTTTGAAAAGCCGATTCATATTGATCCTGAAAGTATAGAGGAAATAGCTATACCTAATCCATCCCTTCTATTATTTTATGGAGATTTTCTAAATGCTTTAGCTTTAGGAAACTATACTTATGCAACGGGAATCATAAAGATTCTTTCAAACATTGGTGGAGATAAAGAGATAATAGATTTAATTTTTAAAATAAATTCATTGGCTAATAAAACTATACTTCTTTTAAATGAGACTGAAGCGTCGATTAATAGTGCTGAAAATCTTATTATAAAGGGAGATATGGATGCTGCCAGAGATAGAGCTATTAACGCTAAAAGAACTTTAATTGAAGCCAATCAAACGCTAATTAAAATGAAGAGATATTTAGGAGAATTGTCTACTAGATTAAAGGTTTTTATTGGAATTCTCTCCGTGCAATTTAATAGATTAGATTTTAAATTTAATGTTCTTGATATTAGATGTAAGAATTTGTTTATTAGACTTTATAGTATTAGGGTTTTAAAACCCCTTCTCTCTTTAAATGTTTATCCTAAAAAAATTATTGCTGGTGAAAGGATAGTTGTAAATGGAACGCTTAGGCTAGAAAATGGCACTATTCTTCCAAATAAGGAAATTTATGTAAGGATAGGTAAAAAAATGTTCTTTAAAACGTTTACTGATAATAAAGGCTACTATTTTATTGAGAAAAACATAACTATATATGAAAGGCAAGTAGAGATTTCTGTCACATATCTTCCGAAACATGACGAACCTTATGCATCTTCATATAACTCTACATTTATATACTTATCATTTATAAAGACTAGATGTAATGTTTTTTTAAATAAATATATGCTTACACCAGGATGTCTTGTAAATATTAGTATATTTGTATCGCCTGTGGATGGTGGTAGAAATATTACTATAGCTTTCGATGGTATAAATTATACTAATATAGTTATGTATAAGCCAAAATATAATGTTTCATTTACCATTCCCTTAAATACTCCTCCCGGAATACATTTATTTGAGGTATTTGTAGATCCTCATGGAAGGTATTCTGGGGTTGTTAGTAGAGTTTCTATTGCAATAGTCTTTCTGCCTTTAGCAGTACATCTAGATGTTCCTCGGGTAGTTTTATATCCATTGATTGAAAACAAGATTTGTGGTAAAATATTATGTAATGGTTCTCCACTTAGAGATGTAAACATACTTATCTATAGGAATGATAAGTTGGTGGCAAGTGGGAAAACCGATACTGAGGGGATGTTTTCAATAAACCTTAAACATTTTTGGGCTCCCTTCATGGAGTCGAAGTATAGAATTTTTATAAAGCCCTCAAATCCACAGTTTTCTTCCTATGAGTTTGAGACAAGGGTTGAGGAGGTTAATATAGCTGTATTCATTCTAATAGTATTTATAATATCCTTTTCATTGAAATCTAATATTGTTCCATATATTTTTTATAGATTTGAGAGAGTATTGATTGTATCAAGTAAGATTTCTACAAAAGTTGGTGAGATTGGAGGAAGACTTTTTGAGAGAACACGCTCTATAGAACATTATATTTCTAGAAGATTGAGGCATGCGGGTGGTCGGAGAAGTATTGGGGTAGAGCTAAGATATAGAGAGAAGGTTAGTAGAGTTTATCAAATATACTTGAGTATAATAGCCGTTTTCTCAAAAATATTTTATCCAATACGTTTAAGCGAAACATTTAGAGAATATTTGAAGAGACTTTCACCTCGACTTAGTATGAAAATACTATATTATCTAGTTAGAATAACTGGATTGGCTGAGGCTGATAGATATGGTGGTAAAAGAGTTGATGAAAGCACTGTTAAAACGCTTGCAAAAAATATTGTAAAGGAGGTTGAACATGAAGGTCAACATTAAAATATTTGTATTAATATTTCTTTCGTCAATATTTTTAATACTTATTTTTCAGCCGCCTAGAGATGATTTCCACTATTCTAATACCGATTGGAATGGATATTCGGATATAGTGAGTCTATTTAATGCTAAGATTATGGGTGTAGATATCGACTACAATATTGTTTCAAAAAATTTTTCAAAATATTGTATTATAGTTATACCTTTCTCTAAACCCGATGAAGAGTATCTGAGATTTCTAGAAAACTTTGTTTCCGGTGGAGGCATACTTATAGTTTTGGATGATCATGCCTATGGGAACAGTATTTTAGAATCGTTGAAGATTGATGCTAGATTCATACATAATGGGACTATAAACGACCCCATTTTCTTCTATAAGACTCCTGAGCTACCGAAAATAATTGTAGATACCGATGGTAGAAAGATAGTCGTATATTCAAACTATGCTTCAATGATATATACACATAAATGTAAAATTTTAGGATATACTTCTAGATATTCTTTCTTCGATAAAAATTTTAATGGTTTATGGGAGCAGGGTGAAAAAGAGGGCCCATTACCAGTCATAGTATATTGTAAAAGGGGGTTGGGGGGAGTTTATGTTTTAGGTGATCCAGATATCTTGTCAAATTTTTCTATGGAAAATTCTAATGCAACGATATTTCTAAAAAATATTGTTGATGATAAAGTCTTAGTGATAGATGAAAGATTGCTGGGATGCAGTATATATGCTAAGTTAAGAACAATGGTGATGAAAGCTTTATATACAATATATTTTTGGAAAGAACTATTTATATTAGTTATATCAATTATTACTTCAATGTATATAATTATGATCTATAGGAGATGATATATGGCTAGTGTGAAACAAATTGTATACTATGCCAGCAGGATTAGGGAGGAGGTCTCAAAAGTTGTTATAGGTTCGGAGGAAATATCAAACCTATTCTTCATAACGCTTTTATCCGGAGAACATGTATTTATAGAGGGGCCTCCCGGTACAGCTAAAACACTGGTTACTAGAGCATTTGCAAAGGCATGTGGATTAACTTTTAGAAGGATTCAGATGACTGTTGAGACGATGCCCTCAGATGTTACTGGATTCTATGTATATACATTGTCTGGACAAAGAGTTTTTAGAAGAGGTCCGGTTTTCTCAAATATTCTTTTAGTTGATGAATTGAATAGGGCTCCACCTAGAACTCAGTCAGCATTGCTTGAGGCTATGCAGGAGAGACAGGTAACTATTGAGGGGGATACCTATAAGCTTCCAACACCTTTCATAGTTTTGGCTACACAGATGCCTTATGGAGCTGTTGGAACATATGCTTTGCCAGAGGTAATTATAGATAGATTTGCATTGAAACTAAATACTGGTATGCTTAAACCTGAGCTTGAAAAAATGGTTTTAGAGAAGGTTGATGTTATCGAAAGTTTTCCGGTTAGATCTGTAACTTCTGGAAGTATAATATTAGGCTTAATGAACATTGTTAGGAAGGTTCGTGTAGACGATGATGTTGCTAGATATATTGTAAATATAGTGAACTATATTCGTGGACATAGTGCTGTTGATATAGGTCCAAGTACACGTGCCTCAGTGCATCTATATAAATTGAGTAGGGCATATGCATCACTTCATGGAAGAGATTACGTTATTCCAGATGATGTAAAGATTATGGCTCCATATGTACTGGGTCATAGGGTTAGGATTAAGCCACAGCTAGAATATGAAGGATTAAACAGTAATGATATTGTTAGAGAGGCTCTAGAAAATGTCAAGGTACCTAAGTAGAGCTGTACAAATAATTATTTCAGTAATATATTTATTTTATATAATATATACTAATCCAGATTTCAGCAATATTTATTCGATAATTTTCTCTTTGCCATATATTCTTTTTCCATGCATAGTTATTTTCTCTAAAAATGCTGTTTTTAGACTTGCGTCTTCGATAACGATTTTATCGGTTTTACTAAACAGTTTATCCAACGACATCTATATGCTAATTACATTTAGTGTTCTCTATATTTTTTCCATCGACATAGATTTAAGAGATATTAGACAGTATAGGGGAAATCTTTTAGGAATAGGTTTTTTTACAATTCTATCTATGCTTATACTGGAATATTGTTTATATAGATATGTTTTTGCTCAATATTATTCGCTTATAGTTACATTAACATATTTCTTAACCATATTTGTATATGAGGCTATGAGGGTAAGTGGAGTTGAATATATTTATCCAGATGAAGTGTATTTTGATTCTGGAGAGTTGATGAATATTAAGATTATTGTAAAAAATGTTGGTGGATTAAATATAGATATTTTTGAAAAAAAGTTTAGGTATAGATTTAAGAGGATCGAGAATGGTTATATGGTTAATATTTATAGGAAGGCTGATGAAATTGGTAGGAAAAAGTTTATTGTACATCTAATTATATCTGGTTCAAGGAAATTCATAGTGTATAGGAAGGGGATAGTAATATATCTGAATGTTAAGCCTAAGTTAGAGAAGGCTTTGAGGAAGGCTTATAAGCTTGCATTTGAAATATTACCTAGATTTGGTGAAGCTAGGGAAACTATTGAGACTGGAGGTAGACCTGAATATATTAAGAGTTCTCCATACGGTTTAAGGCCCTATATTCCAGGAGACGATGTCAGATATATTAACTATAAGAAGAGTTTAAACAAGTTAGAGTTGATTGTAAATGAATATAGTGGTGGAGATGTTTATATTAGAATGGGGTCTAAGAAAATTTTTTCTGGAGAACTTTCTCGATCAATACTGGTTTTAGTGGATTTATCTAGCAATAGTTTGACGGAGTTTGATGAAAGGGCATATAGATTTCTATCTCTTATAATGGATTTGATTGAGATAGGATTGACGCCTAAAATTGTCGTAATAGTTGTTGGCGAGAATATATTGTATAGTTCACGTGGTCTAAATGCACAGATATTGTTGAGAAATATGATAAATGTTTTATCAAAAATATCTCTCTATAAATATAAGGAATATATTATTGAAGATGGAATTGTGGAATTCACTGTACCAGAACTATTTATTAAACAATTATTTTTGAAACAGGCTTTGAAGACAAATAAGACATATGTTTTGCTTCAAAAATATGTTAAGAATCCTGAAGACTGGACAATTATAATTATTAGGCCTCCTAAAAGAAAGACTCAATACTATTCATATTTAAACAGTATTTTTAAGAAACAAGGATTTAATATAATTGAATACAGGGTATGATCATCATGCCTAGCCAAAGAACTTTTGTCTTTATATGGATTTTATTAAATCTATCTGTAATACTTGTATTCACATATATTTATAGGGATGATTTATTGGAAATATTTAGTATAGCATTTAATAATGAAATTTATTCATATATTATTGCGATCCCATTAGCAGTTTCATTTTTAATATACATCGAGTTGAAGAAAATTTCTTTCGGATTTCATTCAAACATCAATACTATTACCTATGGAATACTATTTATATTACTCGTATTCGAATCATATTTGTTGTCAATTATAACCATGTTTAATCTGCAATTTAGAATACTATTGTATATTTTTACTGTATGGCTACATATTATTTTAATCATAGGCGCAGATGGTTTCAAAAAACTTTTTCCAGCATTTATACTATCATTGTTTTTAGCACCTCTGCCCGAGTCAATAATATACAATATTGGAGCATATATGAGTCATGTCATTGCATTTTTTGTAGAGAGAATGGGGTTGGCGAAAACATATTTTGAGGGAGGTAACATTTTTCTACGAGTCACTGAGGAGATAACATTTAATTTAGGTCTAGAATGTAGTGGGGCAATAGGATTTCTTTCATCTATAATTGGTTTAATAGTTGTTATAAGTTTAATTACAAATACAAATTCTTCACGTAAGAAAAAATTTATTGTAGGAATCATCATTTCACTACTGTTTCCAGCAATAATGTTTATCGGAAACATAATACGAGTCTCTCTAGTACTATATGTTTCAAAAATATATAATGATATAGATTTGGCACTTCAAATTTTCCACCATACTCCAAGTATAGTTTATACGATTATAGCCACATTTATCTCACTATCATTTATATTTAAAACTGTAGGTAAACCGACAATATATTCGGGAAAACCATCTATATATAAGGCTATTAACAAAAGATCGATAATACTATTAATACTGTTTACACCAGTTTTACTAACGTTTACCCCATTTACTCCATTTAAACAATTTCTTATTCCAAACATTAGAGAAACCTATATTCCTACAATTGAGGAAATAATGGAGAAGCCTAGGTTTATTCCAGAGCCTGAAGGATGGACTATTTATTCTGAAAGAAAGAGGGGCTGGGAATCTAGTTTAGGTGCCACATTTATTAAGGTATATTACTACAGTTCGCTACTAAAATACTTATATCTATATGTGGAGCTGAGTGATGTACAATCCGCACTACATCCATGGGAAACATGTATAGCATATAGGACTGGTGGAAGGATATATAGGGTTTGGAATGATAGATTACCGAGTGGACGAATTGCCGTTGGAATAGAGTTTGGGGACTACGTTGGTAAGGGATTGTTAATATATTTTAGGTCTAAGATTCCCGTTCGCTATGGGAATGTTATAAAGTATCAGTATATTAAGATTACAGTGATAACTTACTATAAATATTGGGGGGATAGGGGATTAGCCTATAAGAATTCTCTGGAGTTTCTTAAGTATATTGATGAAAGGCTTGCTACAATTAGTGGTGGAATGAATTTGGATCGATATGCTGTAATAATTGGTTTAATTGTAATTGCAATAATAGTATATTTGGCTACCCCTAGAATAACTTTGGTTAAGATTCAAAAATAATTTTTATATACTCATATTTTCTCTTCAAGGCTATTGTAGATAGTATTATGGATAGTATTGCCAGGCTTATTGTGACTGGTTCAAGCCTTATACCCCATGGAGTATAGTTTAATATTAATCCTACCAGTGGTACGAGTGCTAGGCTTAATCCAATAGATAGAGCCAGTCTTTCCAAGGGGCTGAGTTCTTCGCCTCTAGGATAAAGTGCTTCAATCAACGTTGCTCCTGGAATATATAGTACATATAGTGATCCTAAAACATATCTAAAATATATTAGTGGAGGCCTATTGACATAGAATACAAGCATAATTGTTGTAAATATTAGTGATAATAATCCCCAATACCACGACGAGTCTATTGAAAAAATATATCCTATAAAACTTTTATAGCTTGGAGAAATATCTATATAACCTTTCTTCCATAGTAGGAATACTGTTTTTGCAGCCTTATATCTATTTAATTCATATTTTTTAGAAATATATTGTGTAAGTTCTTCTAGATTTTTAAAGCTCTGTTTTCTCAATGATTTATATATTTTTTCTAGGTTGCTTGTAGACAATTTTCCACCATTAAGTATTTAAATATTATTTAGATATGAATTATTTTGATTTAGATGAGGAGATATATTGTATCGATATTATTGACTATTATTATGTTATTTATGGTTTGTCTATCCTCTATTCCACAGAATGTTAGGAGAACTATCTTTGATGCATATGTAGGTATAGTTGATGCATATAATTCTAGGGGGAATGTAACTCTACTTATAGATAGACTTAATACTGCAATAGAATATGTTAGGATGGCTGAATCAAATAACTCTACAATATATTTTGAGAAGGCATATAATATTGCAGTTGAAGTGAAAAATGATGCATTGAAAGCTAAAATGGAGGGGGAGATAGCTTATAGAAACTATATTTATAGTATGATCATCTATTCAGCTATAGGTGTTATAGGTATAGTTGTAACATATTTTTTGGGTAGAAGACTTTATTGGAATATGTGGTTGAAAATTAGGGGTAAAAATAGGGTTGTTGTGAGAAAGATTAGGGCTGATAGGAAGTCAATGATGATTGATGAGGAGGTTAAAGCAGTTATTCTTGCAATAATAGTTGTAGCATCGGTCTTTGCTATTAGCCAAATATATATTTCTGGTAGGGTTGTTGAACCATTTTCAGAGCTAGGTATATTGGGGAGTAGGATGAAGATTGGAGACTATCCTAGAGAGCTTATACTCGGTGAAAAAGCTAAACTCTACATATATGTTGGAAACCATATGGGTAAACCAATGTACTATTTCGTGAAGATAAAGATTGGCAACAAGACTACACCGATAGATCCTGCACCTATAGAACCATTAAAAGTATATGAAAAAATTCTAGAGGATAACTCTACATGGATATTTCCATTTCAAATATCCTTTAATAAGACTGGTTTAAACTATAGGTTGATTGTAGAGCTATGGATATATAACTATACAACGAATCAAATAGAATATCATGGTAGATGGTGTCAATTATGGATAAACGTTACCTACCCGATAAAACCATAAATATTTATAAAATATTATTGCAAATATTATACTGCTGAATGCTATGATGGAGATAATATTGGAGAATATGTTAATAAAATAATGGATGATACATGTTTTATATATGTTCTCCTATATTAGAAATCTCCATTATATAATAGAGATCCTCCTCCCGATAATCACACGTTTATATAGATATGTTAGTTAAAATAAATCTTAAAAATGCTTTAACAAATATATTTAAATACTATTTTATAGAATTTACTAATATTTTAATTAAGGTTAAGATTTTCGGAGTAAAATATATATTTATCTTTCTTTAAACCTTCTCCGATATGAAATGAGGCTAAAGCTAAGATATGTATCTTTAGCTTTAGTAGCATTAATTTTTATATCGACATCGATTTATGGTTTAGTCGAGATTGGATTGGATAAAAGTGAGAAAGGTATTTCTACTCCAAGCTTCACTCCATCTGTTTCAACACTTAATTCATATTTTTTTACTGCATGGTTGAATAGAGATAATGATGAAATACGTGGAGCAATTATAGATGCAATGACTGGAAAAATTTTAAAAAGACTTGTTATAGATAAAGATGTTTTAAATATACGTGCATCAGTCTCTGGGGGAAAAACTTATTTGATAACGTATGAGAAAAGAAATTCTCAGGCTGGCGATTCAGACGTATATGCCGCTATAGTTGGATATGACGGGTCATTTATAAAGTTATTGAAAATTTCTACTGAGCAAAATATATTGGAGGTTTATCCATATGCTACATGGGATTCGCGTACTGGAAAGTATCTATTAGTATACTATATTGATAAAAAAATGATTTTACATGGTGTATTTATTTATGAGGATGGATCTATAGAGTATTTGAAATGGTATATTGAGACCGAAACTGATGTTAAAAGTGTTTCCTTTAGAGTTATAGGTGGAAATGGATATTTTGTTATAGTATATACTTATCAATCTAAGAATCAATTAGACCTACTATATACGGTTGTTAACGCTAAGACCGGGGAACGTGTTTATGATGGTATCTTATCTAAAGATCCTGAAATGAATGAGGTCGTTGAAAACTGTTTTGGAGGAATATGTTTTAAGGAATACTATTATATTCCCTTTAATGGATACTCGACTCTTTCAAGTGAACGTATATTGTTTTTAGGTAGAATAACTTTAGGTGAAGAAAAAGGTAAGGTTTGGTCTATATCTAAATATGGTGTTCATCCCCATTTAGTCGATGTTGGGGAAAAATTCCTGTTGACATGGATAGATTATATAGATGATAAAGAGGGAAATGTATATGCATGTCTTATAGACCCTATAAATGGTCCAGGGAAAATAATTGATATAGGTGGAGATGAACATAGTGAATATGCTGAGAAAAATGTATTTGCAGCCTATTCTCCTCCTATAAAAAATCAAGAAGAGGAATTTTATGTATTGTCCTGGTCTAGGGGAAAGGAGGATTACGATATATATACTAGGACTATAAGTGTAATAGAGCATCTAGGAGACCTTACATCCTTAAGTGAGATACCTAAAAATAATCAGTATGTTGAAGGAATTGCTGTAAACACTTTACATAAAACTTTTCTAGTAATCGATTTAAGAGATGATGAACATGTTATCTTTGCATTATTTGGAGTGCTTGGAGAAGACATCCCTCCACCAGTACCCGAGCTATGGCTTATACCACTTCTCATAATATCATTGATCATAATAGCTTTATATAAATATGGAGATAAACATAGAACGAACTAGATTTTAACCCAATTTTCCTATAACTATTTCTTCATATTTCAGTGTTTTCTGTATTATTGGATATATTATTTTTATGTCTCTTGTAAGTGTCCTTATTCTCCTTAAATCTTTTTTATCAACTATTTTTGCTATAGGGATCATTGTTAAATATATTGATAGATATATGGCTCCACATAAAATTAGTGTTAAAATTGTGTTTGATATATAGTTTTTTATAAATATTATTGGTATTGCCGATACTAATGCAGTTGAAAATATTTTTAGGATTGTCTTGAAATCTATCTCCATACCATATTTTGTCTTAACTATATGGGCATAGTATATGCATATTGATAGATTTACTATTAGGATTGATATTATTATTCCAATTATATTGTATAGGTATCCAAGTATATATGTGAGTGGAATTGTCATAATCATTCCGAGAATATTACCCCATAAAATTGTCTTTGTCTTACCAACGCCGTTTAAAAAACTTGATAATACTATTAATATAGATATATATAGATAGCCTACACCATACATTGTTAAGTATAGTGGCGATAAGGTATAGCTTGAACCATATATTATAGAGACTAATTCTCTTGATAAAAACATTACAAAAATTGTTGCAGGCATTAATATCATTGAAGTATATTTTACAGAATACTTTAGGAATTCCATTAAATCATCTCTATCCTCATCTATATTAAATTTTGAGAATGCTGGGAAAAGGGTTAGGGATATAGGTGTAGTTAATACTGTTAGGAGTGATAGGAAGTTTGTAGCGACCTTAAAATTTCCTATCTGAAAGTTTGATGCAAACCATGATTGAACAATATTATTATACTGCATAATCATACTATTTATCAGTGTAGAAAAATATAGTGGTAAACTGTAGGATAACATTATCTTTAGACCATCTATAAATTTCATCTCTTCATTATCATTTATATTAAGTATTTTTTGATATACTATTAGTAT
>Ga0190304_1000895_pt1 | contig 13761 bp, 13 predicted proteins | sample 48700712_MG_FD_161670 | JGI IMG/M metagenome (GOLD analysis project Ga0190304, IMG submission 161670) | Hydrothermal vent sediment bacterial communities from Southern Trench, Guaymas Basin, Mexico - 4870-07-1--2_MG | ecosystem: Environmental > Aquatic > Marine > Hydrothermal vents > Sediment ... | reverse complement strand
TATCAAAAGGCTGTATACTCGCCTCTTCCATTGTTATCTTCTTATACGTAACCGTTCCACTTGTTCCACTTGTTCTTAGTTCCTCCTCTTCTTCCACCTTTTCCATTTACTCCCCTCCTATTTTTCTTATCAATGATAATATCTTTGAATTTACTTCATGTGCAAATGTTAAAACATTGTCAATATTTTCATCTCTATATACAATATCAACATAATACTCATACTCAGGCATAGTAACACGAGGTTCTATTCTGATGTCAAACCATTTCCTATTGGATGGGAGATAACCTTTAGGTACCATTCTAATAGAATAAGCCGATGTTTCAATACCCATGATTTCATCAAATACATTATATTTATCTCCTACAAACTCTTCTATATTCTCTATCGGACTCCCCTCACTTTTCACAATAAGCTCACCTGTCAGTTCAGTGTAATCAATGTCTCTTTCCAAATTTAATCGGAAATCTTTTTCCGCTATGCCCATTAACTCTTCGACTGATTTTATAATATTCTCAACTTGGCTTCCTTCGCTTGCTATGATCTTTCTGTCATCATTTACGTCGACGGTGCAGCCTTCTTTAGTAGCAATGTGACCCCCTACGTAAACTCTCGGACCTGTTGGAGCTGGACGAGGTAGTGGAAGCACACTATACCCTCTCTTCTTTAGAGAATCTATCAACTCTGGATACGTAAATGGAAAGAATAGTGTGTGAAATACTATCGCGAGTCTATATCTCTGAGGTTTTATCTCCATCTAGATCACCATATTTCTGTTGTTTATCATATCTATTAAACCTTTTGTTTTTCTTTCTACATGATACTGGAGCAGGCGGAGCATTACATAGACGAAGCGCGGAGATTGATAAGGATGGAGTTATATAAGATAGAGAAGCTTCTGATGGGCGAATCGGAGTATAAGCCGTTCGTTGCGAGATGGGGTAGATTTTATAACTATAAAAGGGGTAGAGGATTCGTTTTGAAGTTTCCGAAGACAAAAAGGATGACAATAATAGAAGATATGCCGCCTGGGTGGGTGAAGGTAAAGATATGAAAGCGATTCTTTATGCAACAAATGATGTTTACATATATTCTCACCGACAGCACATACAAATAACTATCTTCTTTCTGAACAGGTTCACCCAAACCTCCCGGTGATATAATCCTCAGTCCTCTTATCCTTCGGGCGCTCAAATATCTGTGTGGTCTCACCAAACTCTACCACATCAAATCGCAATATCCACGTAGGGAAGTTTTCCTGAGAATACCCGTATCGTTCCATTTCCCTCTATCACTGTTGTAGTTACCTTCCCAGTTTCATCAGTTGTATTTGACCACGGATTCAATGTTAGATTTCCATATTTATCATATAATACCAGGAAATTGACGACAATGCCTTCAACAGGCTTTCCTTCAATATCTTTTACGTGTGCTGTTATCGTTGGAGATGAATAACTTGCATTCAAGTTCGTTACCGGATTGAAATTCGGATTTGCGGGAATCGTGATGTTTTTCGACGTTCCTTCCATTTTGGTATCATCCTTAACCGTTAACCGAACCTTAAAAGGTCCGCTCGAATTGAATATTACTCGCACCATCTTCCCCGAATACTCGAATCGGGTGATGTTATTTGTGTCGCTCCAGTTACCCGGCGGTACGGTGTTAGAAGCACCCCATAATGACCAATTCCACGAGATAATCTTGCCGTCGTCGAACGAATCCGACCCATCAAGCACCAGAACAGCCCTATCTGCAACACCCAAATCCTCCATCTCTATCCCCGCGTGTATAATCGGTGTTGGCGGTTTAAATGTTCGCTCAAAGTTATTTCCAAGAGAGGTAATCACTCTGACTGTTATCGGCTCTTCCCCGCTTATGTTAAGAGATGTCGTGAAATCGGATGTGAAATTTAAATGCACCTCTTTACTCTCCGCGGCTGGAATCTGGAGCCTGTTCGCGAGATTGAATGTTTTTCCATCACTCGTGTAGTTTGTCGCATATCGGTCATTTACACTTATCGCAGTGACGTATGAATCCTCAACGTTCAGATTCAATATCGTGATATTCGCCGAACCCCAATAAGTGGAACTTTTCTCCAAATCAATATACGATACTACCAGCTCTTCATTTCCCACAGCAGCTTTATGGCTTCTCCGTTCCATCTCATCTTTTTGCATCTCTGATACAAAGAGTGCGAGGGCAGACGCTGCGGTCACCACAATTATGATGAGCATCAATGCACCAACGACAACCGAAACGCCCCGGTTGTCATTCCTTAGCGATACCATGATTTTATCATCTGACCTGACCATCTATATTGTTTTCCCCATTATTTTATATAGTGGACACAAATCTACATAGTAAATTACTTAAAGTGTGGGTCGCAAACAATAAATCATGCTCTCGAAGATAGGATTGAAGGAACTGCCAGAAAAGAGTGTATTATTGATCGAAGAGGATTTAGGATGCATAAAACATATATTTGTCCAGAAGATAGGATTTGAGGCGGTTAAGACTGGAAAGCGTGTGGTTTATATCACCCCGAAGTTGAAAGAGGATGTGAACAGGCAAATGTCCATATATGGATTGAAACAACTGGAGAATTTTGAAATCATCGAGAATTTTAGAGACCGGGGTTCGTTACTGGATGTGTGCAATGGTGATGTCTGCATCATAGACCCTTTCACTTCTCTATTCATAGACAGTGACATAGACGAGTTGATAAATACGCTCAATTCATTTATGGCCTCGAGCAGAAAGGATAATAGAATCTTTTTATTAACCTCGGATATGGGTGTCATTCCAGGTAGAGCAGAACGGATTATGCGGTCGCTGGTGGACGGTGTAATACAACTTTTGGTTGCTTATTCCGGGGATAGAATAAACAGATTTATCAATATTCCGAAATTGAACGGAACTCAACCCCTTGACAGGATGATACCATTTACCGTTGGTGAAGAAGGTATAGCCATAGATACGAGGGAAAGGATAGAGTAGATTTCTGTTCTGAAAATCACGACTTCTGACGGTTTACCTATTCTATATACTTTACTTACATTGAATTTAAATATCACAATATTTTAAAATTTTCTTAATGTTCAGAATAAAAGAGGGATTGAGAGGATTTAAGTTAACACCACAGCGAGGGCAAGAACCGCAATCGGAGAATACGGCATCGGAAGTGGAAATTGTATCCGAATGTGATTATGAAATTCCAGGCGCTTCTGACCTTTTAAAAGCGTATAACAAAGGTGATGAAATAAACATCACGTATCCCGTGAAGCCACCTTATCAATTTGCAAACGTAGTATATGATGATGCGATTGGAGGAATTATTTATCATGCAATCGAGCCCACACTTGGAGATGGCGAGGCGGAGAAACTCAAAAAGATTAAAAGATTTTTTAGCGTGGAGCGAAGCGCAGACGGGGTAACGCCCAGCAGGTATATCGAAAGGAAGGTTCTTGATATTCTGGATACATACGGGATAGAAGTGGACGAAATTCAACTGGAAAAGATAACATACTACCTGAAAAGGGATTTTATCGGTTTCGGGAAAATTGATTTGTTGATGCATGACCCCTATATAGAGGACATCAGTTGTAACGGGCCAGGACTACCTATATACGTGTATCATCGGGTATTTGAATCGCTTCCAACGACTGTGCAATTTGAAAATGGATATGAGTTAAACAGGTTTGTGCTAAAACTGGCGCAGATTTCGGGCAATCATATCTCTGTTCTTGACCCGATAACAGATGCAACGCTTCCGGACGGCAGCAGGCTAAACCTGACATACGGGACGGAAGTAACGAGAAGAGGCTCTTCTTTTACCATACGTAAGTTCTCTGAGGAGCCGATGTCCCCGATTGAGCTTTTAAATTATGGGAGTGTATCTGCGCATCTACTGGCATACCTGTGGTTATTGATAGAATATGGCAAATCCGTACTTATTTCTGGTGGAACAGCGACGGGAAAGACAACTCTTCTTAATGCTATTTCTCTGTTCATCAAGCCGGAAAACAAGATAGTATCGGTAGAAGACACCGCAGAGATTAACATACCGCATGATAACTGGATTCAATTGGTGACGAGGAGTGGATTTGGGCGAGCACCTGCATCAGGCATTTCTGGCGTATCAGGCGTCTCTGGTATGCCGGAAAAAGTCGGGGATATTGGAATGTATGACCTGCTGGTAGCGGCATTGCGACAGAGACCTGATTACATCATCGTGGGCGAAGTGAGAGGTAGCGAGGCGTTCACGATGTTTCAAGCGATTTCAGTTGGACATGCGGTGCTTGGCACCATCCATTCCGGCTCGATGCGGGAGTTGATAAACAGGATAGAATCACCGCCGATGAACGTTCCGAAGAAGCTGCTGGAGGGTGTGGATGTGGTGCTTTTTGTCGGAAGAATATTACGTTCTGAGGAGCATATAAGAAGAGTTATAAGGGCGGTGGAAATCCTGGGAGTCGAATCCGGACATCTTATAACGAACGACGTTTTCAGGTGGGATGCATACGAGGATGAATTTGAGTACAAGGGGAGGAGTTATGTGCTTGAAAGAATATCAGAAGAGTTTGGTATCGAGCACGACGAGTTAATACATGAGATTGAAGAAAAGTCGAAACTGATAGAAGAACTGCGTCGAGAAAACATTACTCATTTCAAGGATGTGGCAAGATGTATTCGGTCATACAAGAAATGAACTCATATGTTAAGTTCTGTTACCGTGTCCTTGGTAAACACCTGGATGAAAGGGGTATTGGCACGTCTCTGTCCGAGAAATTATATCAAGCGGATATGGAAATGTCACCCGGGATGTTCCTCTCTTCGTGGATTATGGCTGTGAATATAGCAATTGTTGTGGTCGTTTTGATTTTCTCCATGTTAAATCTTGTATTTAATCTGGAGATGAGTTTTTTACCCGCATTCTCGAATCCGATAGAAGTCATGTCCTCACCATTCTTTATCCTGACAGTGATAATCCTGGCAAGCGTGATTGCAGTTCCGTTCTCATTGACTGCGACGATACAGAACAAAAGGATTGCGATAGACCGTGAGTTGCCTTTTGTGCTCAGCCACATGTCAATCGCTGCTTCTACCGGTGCATCTCCGATTGCGATATTCCACGAAATTGCTTCCGGCAGGCATGGTAAACTCTCAGAGGAGTTCAAGAAATTGGTGAACACAATAGAAATAGAGGGTGAGGATATTATAGCAGCGATGACAAGACTCGCAAGGAATACGCCATCATTATTGCTGCGTTCTCTTTTAACAGACCTGACGAAATTAGTGCATACGGGTGGTAATCTTGAGGCATATTTTTATGACCGGCTCACGAAGGTCATGGAACTGAAGCGGCAGGTGCAGCGTGAATTTACACAGTCGTTATCCTTTTATTCGGAGATTTATGTATGTCTGATTCTGATGAGCACGCTAATCGGGATTTTGTTCGCAGTGCTCGGCGGTATGCTCATGGGTGGTAAGATAGGACCGTTCTCTGCTGAGATGTTCTTTAATATCTTCGCATATTTCGTAGTTCCGATGGCAAATGTAATATTCGGGGCGATGCTCATGCTTGTTTTTTCGAGAGGAGGTTAGTTAAAATGGACGTGTTGGATGTGTTATGGGCTCCTCCAATTAGATGGACTGTCAGTTTAGCGGTGCACGCAATCATCCTCTTCTTAATCTATCGTTTCGCGGTGCGAGGCATAAAGTGGTCGAGGTTATCCAAAAATCTCAAAGCGAGGTTCTTCTCCGGAAAGAAGGGTCGATCTGTTGAACCAAAGAAAAAGGAGCGGGCGGTTGAACCAAAGGAAAAGGCTAAAAAGCTCGCTTTAGCCGAATTTATCAGGAAAGCAGAGATAAGAAGTGGTCTCAGGATGGAATATTTTGTCGTGCTTATTCCCATAGTGGTTGCCATAATGGTTGTTATTTTTGGCGCTGTTTTCTTTGTTCCCGGTGAGAGTAGCGATGCTCGGGGACAAACTCCTCTTCCAACACCATTACCTTCTCCATCACCAACGTCAGAGAGCGAAGAAATTGAACCCCGGAGCATGGATGAGAATGCGACCCCAATGGATAAAATCATCGTGATTGCGGCTCTCATTGCGCTTGCTCCTTACGGATTCTATGTATATGTGCAGAAACGGAGGCGGATAAGGTATGAGAGGGAGTTTGCGCGGTTTTTATTCGAGCTGTCGGAGCTTTTAAGGGGCGGGCTTGATCCGGTTGCGGGCGTGATAGAACTGGCATCCTCAGCAACGCCGGAAGTGTACAGAAGAATGGAGTCACTTGCGGCGCACATTGACCTCTTAGCAAAGCAACTGAAATGGGGGATGACATTTGAGGAAGGGATGTTCGAGCTCGCAAAGCGGCTTAAAAGCGAGTTAATAGAGAAATATACATATTTAGTGGTTCAGGCATCCCGCATAGGAGGAGGGATTGGAGATGTGATAATGCAGTGTTCAGCGGATATGGAGAAGACATTTGCGCTTGAACGTGAGAAAGATGCAGAGCTGAGGGAATATATAGTGATTATATACATTGCACAATTCATACTCGTAGCAATGCTCGTAATGCTTCAGCAAATGGTAATTCCCGCACTTCAGAGTATGAGCATGGCATCGGGAGCCGAAGCAGTAACAAGTTTTGGATTTGCAATCGCACCCCTCAATATAGACTTTCCGAGGGCATTCTTCCATATAACGATGATAAACGGGTTTGCGAGCGGGATAATTGGTGGGATAATGTCAGAGGGCGATGCACGTCAGGGTATAAAACATAGCGTGATATTGGTAACGGTGAGTTTTGTCGTGTGTTTGGTCTTCCTCATATAATCTCGTGGTTTTTTACATCAACTCTTGGATACGGAGTACCTTCTTCTCGATTGCATCCTTCAATATGCTATCCAATCGTGTAATGAGAGAGCCCGGTTTTCCACCAACGTCCTGATTCAGCTTGCATATGAAACCGCGGGTGAAGGGATAGAGCGAGTTCATGTTTTGTGAATACCTGAATAAAGCGAGACGTTTCTCGACGATGAGAACCGCTTCTTCGTCGGTTAGTGGTGGCAACTCAAGGAGCGGAAAATCACGAGCTTCGCATTTACTACAACTGAACACGACCATGCCGGATTCGAGTTCATCAAAGATGGAGTTTACAATATTTTGCTCGGGCATTTGCAAGTTGTCAAGTAGCAGAAGGGAAGGTTTGTGTTTGTTCATGGCGGATACTATGACCTTTTCTAGGCTCGCATCCTTTTTACTTTTCAGTTTCAAGATTTTTGGTCTTTTTACAATTTTATCCCTGATGATAGAGATGTCGCGGGCATCAGAGAAGATAGAGAATATACCCTCTTTGTTTGCCTTCGCCTCCAGTATCTGCAATGTCTCCGTCTTCCCATATCCTTCAGAACCGCCGAGCGATATGACTGCCTTCTTTCTTCCCCCTCTTCTTATCTCCTCAAAGATAGCAGCCAGTTCGATGTCAACGCTTCTTTCGATATGTGCATCGAGTAGATGATGTTCGAAGGGGTTTTTCCACAGGCCAAAAAGCCGGTAATCTGTCATCACTCATTTCGCTCCTTTTTATTTTGACTTTGTCACATTTTAAATTTACCGCAGAGAACGCAAAAATCAATATTTTCTATGCATTCTATATATTTCATGTTGGATAAATATATAAAGGGCGCAGGCGAACTAAGAATCATGAAATCAATAATAGAAGATACAAGAGCGGTGTCGCCGGTAGTAGCGACATTGTTATTGATTGTGGTGGTTGCATCCGCATCAAGTTTTATTGCGGTGATGGTAAGTGATTTCGGGAGGGATACTGCGGAGGTGGATATAGAAGATGTAGGAGATGCGGCGGCGATAAAAATAGATATAATCGGGACTGACCTGGCGAAGCCCGCTACGGATGCGCTGAAATCAAGATATGAGGAGGTAAATCGGGGTGTGAGGATAAATGTAGAGGGCGATGATACTGATGCGGGTATTATCGCAGTAGGAATGCGATTGGCGGATATCGCGGCTGCCGACCGTGTGTTAACACTCGACGAACTCGAAAAACATCCAGCCCTCGAACCTTATCAGATTGGGAATGGTGCAATCGTGGTGATTTCTAAAGATCAACATCACTTCACGAAAGACGGACTACGGGAAATATACAACTGCACGAATGCAAGTGGCTGGAGGGGTTTTCATTACGAAGGTGAAACGGGTATCGAAGAGAGATTCTGGGAATACTTGAACTTAACAGCAGATAATATAAGTGAGATACATAACAAAAACAAAAACGTTACGAGCAGTTTTGAGTTGATGCTTGAAGTGATTAAAGAAGAAGAAAAATCGGTCGGTTTTATCCCGTTTGGATATGTAATGACAGGAGATAATAGGAAATATATTGCAGGAATCGAGGATATTTCAGCGGGGAACATCACACTGGAAAATATTACGGCAGCGGTGCGAGAAGAGAACGAGACATTGGCAGAGGAGATATATCCAAAAGAGCTCAGACCTCCTATATATTACGTGACGAACGGAAAGCCGTCAACGCTATGCGATGCGTTCATAAAGTGGGTGAGGTCGCCGGAAGGACAAGCGATATTGAAAGGGGAAGGATATGTCAGCCTGTATTGATTTTTGTAACCCCTCAGATTACACAGATTTCCAGTGATTACGCGGGTTTAGAGGCTTAGCTCATTAGCGGCTCTGTCACATGACCAAACCGCTAAACCGCTATATCATCATCTGTGTTAATCTGCGTCAATCCTATAATTTATTTGTTACCTCTGTACAATTACAACTTTTTATACGGCGTCAAATACTCTATAATAGATTTCAGCACATCAGCAAATCTTTCAAGCACAGGTTTCTCCGGTTCTGGTTCTGGCAGCGGTGTTGGTGCTGAGGTGGTCGCAGGTCTTGATTCCGGTGTTGGCGAAGGAGTTGTTGCTGGCGTGGGTGCTGGCGCTGGTGCTCTTATCCGCTCAAATTTCTTCCGTATCTTTATATGGCTTTCGGATGGCAGCCAGCGATATTTCTTCTCCATCGGATCGAGAACGAGGAGAATCGTTCCTCCAGCACTCTTGTTGCTCAGGGGCGACTTGCTATTCACGTGTATCGTTCGCTTAGAACCGTGGAATTTATCCGCTATACCGCAGACCACAATTATATCGCCGGTTCTGAGCGTGAATCCGAAGGCATCGTCGGTAAAGGCGTTGTTGTGTTCTCTGTCACGGTGCCACGAATTCCCAACGCTAACAACGCCATAAGGTCCTCCAAAAACTTCACCAGGGGTGCAGTTCAGAGGTTTGAGGTCTATATAGTATCCTTTCGTGTCATAATAAGTGCGTATTTTATACACTTTTGCCATCGTGGTAACATACTCATCAGCGTAAATATTCCCGCTTAAGAACCGTTCGTAAGTGATAGCATGTTTGCTCGGCGAGATGGGTGTAAGTCCAAGCGTCTCCTCCATGTCCGGGACGTCATCATCGTCAGTATCTTTATCTTTCGGGTCGGTTACGAACCCGTATATCCCATATACCTCCCCACCATCGGACAGACCATCCTCATCAGTATCCCACTTTCTCGGCTCTGTGGTAAGGTTCACTTCTTTTGTATTATCCAGTCCATCGGCATCTAAATCAACCGTTCTGTCGTCTATGTTCGGGTCGAACTTATAGTTGGAGTTATGCACTTCTTCGCCGTCTTCCAATCCATCACCGTCAGAGTCAGGGTTCGTTGGGTCTAATATCCATGTAGCAGTTAGATTTCGCAAGTTATGCCGCCAGGGATATATCCACTTTCGCTGCGTTTTCTGCATCTCCGTTATCTTTTCCTTTTTTATCTCATTAACGCCTATGGGCTTATACACCCACTTCACCTGTCTTTCGTTATCCGGGTTAATGCACATTGCAATCTCCTCCAGGTCGGTAAGTCCATCGTCATCCGTGTCCTTATTGAACGGGTCAGTTACAAAACCGAGAAAGCCCATCCGTTCTGCGAGATTGTCAATATAATCATCATCAACGTCCCGTTCCAGCGGGTCTTTGCCTTTCTCATACTCTTCGAGGTTGGTCAAACCATCGTCGTTGTAGTCGTAGGCTGCGTCTGATGCGTCCCCCGGATCGAGACCATATCTCATTTCCCAGCCATCTGGCATCCCATCTTCGTCAGTATCTTTTATCAATGGATGGCTGATGTTTCCATTGGCATCTTCAGCACCTTCTGCACGGACTGTACCGGTAAGAACCACTACCATTATGACGAATAAAATAAATAATCTACGCATAAACCTAATGCTTTATTCTATCAATAAATAGAAATTGGCTATAATGTATATACACTATATACAAACCTTTTTGCAAGCAAAAAACTCCAGGATAACCACAAGATTACACAGATTTTCTATCTCACTCTCAGATACCGTGCATGGTAGCGCATCAGGAGTTGCGCCGCAACGTTCACCGCCACGACCATCAGTATAAGGATAAATGCACTGCCGTATAAGTCCGCTACTGTGTGCGTAAGACCGAGATTCATATACCCGACATATATGCCCATGGTGAGCGAGCCGACCGGTTCAAACAGCGCCTCTGGCGATGCATGAGGAAGGAAAGGCGAATATCCTGCGGTATATATAATCGGTGCGGTCTCGCCTATGGTTCTGCCGAAGGAGATGAGCACGCCCGTTATGATACCGGGAAGCGCGGCGGGAAGCACTACCTTTCTTACAGTATGCCATTTGCCCGCACCTAATGCGTAACTCCCTTCCCGGTATGTAATAGGAACTGCCTTTATCGCCTCTTCCGACGTCCTGATGATGCCCGGGATTTCCATGAACGCAAGCGTTAACGCACCCCATAGCAGTGCAAACGTGACTCGATAGCCAAAAAGCAGCTCCATCAAATCGGATATAAAGAACACGAACACCGCAAGCCCGAACAATCCGAATACGATGGAGGGCACGCTCGCAAGCACCTCAGAAGTGAACCTGATGGCTTTTGTGATGACGTTCTGCTTCGCATACTCCTGCGCATACACCGCAGCGAAGACGCCTATCGGGATGGAGATAAAGGAGGATAAAAAAGCGAGCAGAAGCGTACCGGTGATTTCATTTCCGATTCCGCCTTCATATTTGTTCTTTATAAGATAATCCCATCCACCTTCAACTACCCTGCCAAGACCCTTCGTGAAGATGTCGCCTATGATGAGGAAGAAGCACGAGAGCGCGAGAGCAGTAAAGAGGAGCATGAATATCATCATCACACGCTCTTCGAGCTTCCGCCCGTTCAGGTTTCTCATTTCCGTCTTTAGTTTCCTCCTCATCATTTTTGTTTGTTTAGCTAACCACAAGATTACACAGAAATGTGAAGATGCAAGTCAAACCTGCATTCTGCATCTTGTATCTTGTATCTTGCATCACCCCTCACGCCATCCTCCCCCTTCGCATCACGAGGTTCACCGCGAGAATAAGCATAAGCGAGATGAGGAACAGCACGAACCCAATCATGAACAGCGCACTCATTGCCACCGGGTTGTCAAGGTTATAACCAACTGCGCCTGCTATCTTCGCGGTCATCGGTGTGCATATTCCATATATCGTTTGCGGTATCCCCCTTCCACCACCGCAGAGGAACAGCACCGCCATCGTCTCACCTATTACCCGCGCTATGCTGAGAATAAGCGCGGCCACGATGCCCGAACTCGCATTCGGCAGCACCACCTTTTTCACCGTCTCCCATCTCGTTGCGCCGAGCGCGAAAGAAGCTTCTCTATACGCCGCGGGCACCATCCTTATCGCATCGTTTGAAATCCCGATGAACGTCGGAAAAATCATTATCGCGAGCACAATTCCTGCAAGAAGCGCACCGCAGCCGGTATAACCCTGCGGGATACGGAAGAAAGGTATGAATCCCAGCACGCTATCTATAAAGGGGGCAATATTATCCTTCAGAACCGGTCTGAACGCATACAGACCCCACATTCCATACACTATCGAAGGTATCCCGGCAAGCATATCAATAAAAGGTCTTAATAAACCGCCAATTCTCGCAGGGATGAATTCCGCTAAGTATATCGCAGTTGGTAATCCTATTACAACAGCGATAAATACCGAAATAGCGGTGATAAGGAAAGAAGCGGCGATGAACGCACCGATACCGTACGCCTGCCAGTCCGTGCCGAACACGAGGTCAATAAATCCCACCACGCGCAGCGCGGGGATGCTCTGCCAGAAGATGAACACCGCAATCATGAAGAGGAGAATCGCTGCGAACAAAAAACAAGGAAATAAAAGGTTCTCGCCCCTTAGCCAGCCCCTGTATATACGCAACAAATCACGAACTTCGTTTCGCAGGTTCATCTCTATATTTTCGCTTATTTACTATTTATTTTCCGCTTTAATATATAATCAATCCGGGTTTTAAGTATGTGTGGCAATCTCGTGGCAATCTGTGGTTAAAAAAGAAAAAATTTTCAAGTTTTTTCAGCTACGGCACGCAACCGTTAGGCTTACAGCGGGATCATTCCCACACTCTCAAGTATATCCTGCCCTTCACCAGGTACTGTTGACAAGCAGAAGTCTATGAATGCCTTTGTCGCTCCGCTCGGCACGCCGTACGTGTAGAAGTACAGCATGCTGGTCAATTTCTTCCCCGTGGTAGTAACAGCCTTAGATGCCGCCTCGTACTCATCGTAGTTCTCTGCCTTTGGCTCGGTTCCGTTTATCTTCACTGCATAGTCCGTATCTTCAACGTATCCGAGGTCAACGAATCCGATGCTGTGGTCTGTCTCAGTTACTGCTTTCCAGACACCCGGGTTTCCAACTTTTCCCTCGGCATTACTATCGAGCTGTTTATCCGCGTCTGTCAGACCTATCCACTTCGCAAATCCTTCCTCTGTTCCTGATACCTCACTTCGCTGGAATGCCGTGGTGAAGTAAGTGCCGATAGCTGTGCCATTTTCGTACAGCGCTTTCAGCTCAGCAAAGCTCATAGTTTTGTTTGCGTGATCTGCTGTCGTAGCAACGTTCCACTCATATGGCGTGTCGGCTGAACCATCGTTTGCAATCACCACAATCATCCGCTTTCCGACTTCGGTCTCGTACAGGACTGCGTTCTTTCCACCGTCCTGTATGATGTCCTCTGTGGCTGCACGGGATGAAGCCATGCCGATGTCCACCTTGTTCTGCTTTGCCATGCTTTTACCGTGACCGGACCCACCGCCGGAGACGCTGATTTCCACCGCTGGATGCGTATCCATAAATCTTCTTCCCGCCTCGAGTGCGAAAGGCAGAACCGTTGTTGACCCTTGTATGTCTATTTTACCCTGGACACTCAGGTCCTTTGCTTCCGCCTGTTCCCCTGATTGTACATTAACGGCGTTCTGAATTACACCGACACCCGCAGCCGCTACCACTGCAATCACAACCAGCACTAACGATGCAATCGCAGGCGATACTCCTCGCTTATCTTTTAACAAATTTCTTCTTTTCGTGTTCATTTTTTCTTCTTCACCTCCTAACTTTTTGAAGGCGATTGTTCACGTGCCCTCTCTTCTCGCGAAGGGAAGGCATCTCAATCACCATGCAAATATGTTTGAGAATGCCCTATATAGGAGTTGTCCTAATACAATAGATAGAGGTAAGTAATCTATAACTTCAATAAAATCTATATAGAAAAAGAAGAATTATTTTTCGTGCAAAAAGGTTTACGTGCAGTTCTCTACCCATAAGAACCCGCTATCTATC
>Ga0190304_1000894_pt1 | contig 13762 bp, 12 predicted proteins | sample 48700712_MG_FD_161670 | JGI IMG/M metagenome (GOLD analysis project Ga0190304, IMG submission 161670) | Hydrothermal vent sediment bacterial communities from Southern Trench, Guaymas Basin, Mexico - 4870-07-1--2_MG | ecosystem: Environmental > Aquatic > Marine > Hydrothermal vents > Sediment ... | reverse complement strand
CCATAAACTCTATCTCCTTCGCCTCAGCCTTATCAAATACCGTTCCTACTATCATCATCAATCTTTAGTTCTGTAAATTTGCTTATAAACGGATTGTTGTACATCCGTTATCCAGAAATCTCAATTTTTGGTGCTGTCAACATTAGCCTAAAAGAATAAAATTAATTGCACCCCATTCCTCTTGCTCGAGGTGATATCCAATGGAGGAGAATAGGATACAATTGTCAAGGGATTTATTGAGAGGAAAATCTATTGTCATAAGAGGAAGAACACGCTGTAGAGATTATCCCCTACAGCGTGTTCCTTTACCTCTCAGGTCTATCTTTCAGGAGGGTATCTTCCACGATAAAACCTTTCATAAAGAGAAGCAGAACATTTGTATGGAAATGGGTGCACAAATTTGGAGATATGTTAAGAGGCTGTTATCCTGATAGACTGCCAGAGGTTGTTGTGATAGATGAAACTTCCCTCAAAGTTGGAGATATGCATCTATGGTTTCTGGTTTGTCATTGATCCTGAAAACCGGAAGCTGGTATCGGGAGACATAATGATCCTGTATAGACTATCAACCCGTCTCCTATGAAAAGCATTGCGGGAGGTGCTCCGCAATGCTTGAGTTGACAATGTCCTACCATCGACCGATATATATATACTACGAATCTATTTATATCTGTTCGGTGATGCAAGAATGAGCCGGGGTGGGTTTGTTTTTGTGGTTGTGGCGCTACTGCTCTGCACAACCATACCGGCTCTACTGACAACAACCCAAACAAAAGGTTATCCAGCCAGACCACACTATGGCGATGCATTCGTTGGTGAATTCTGGCTGGAGGAAATGAACATAACCCTGGATACTAAAAACTCCTCTGGCTATGATGTTGCAAAGATAGCAAAAGGACATGTAAAAGCACAGAACGACTGGATCGTATATGATCCAAACAACAGCATCGTTGCAAACTATTCTATACAGCTCAGCGATCAACATCCGAAGTTCATTCTCCACATGTGGATGGAAGTATATGCGGTGAAGTCCAATTTCAGCATGTATGTCGGGGGTGCTTCACAATCAGTAGAGTGTGAAGCAAATAGAAGCTACAATATCTATGGAAACATAGGTGTACCACTGAGTGATATAAATTTCACCGGAGGAAACCTCACGCTGATATGCAGCCTTAAGGCAGTAATCTACGGTCAGGTACAATTTGGTCTGAATCCGGTGAAAAATATAACCTACATGGTCGAGGATAGATCTGTAGTTGCTGTGGAGGAGAGCGAGAATACAGATACAGATTTCTCATGGTATATCAATCAGGCAGATGAATACCTGCCATCATTCTGGAAGGATGTACCAGACATGGAGAATGCCCCTCCAGAAGCACAGACGGCTTGGGGAGTTGAGCAGACTGTAGCGGTATTCATGGATGGTAACTTGGCAACACCTGTTGACAATAATCAGGGCAGTAATGTCGATGTGGACAGACCAACATGGATTCTGGCAGAAATCAAAGTGGAGGATGATCTTAATAATTATCCAGATCACCCTCCAGTATGGATAAAGAGCAGAGAATTTAATCAATTCATGAAATGGAATGCCACCATTGAAGAAAGAGATAGAGGTTCCTTTTACGGTCCAGCAACAGTTAACTTGACCATTCTACCTCCCAATCCTGGCTCTATTCCAGTACCAATTTATTTAAAGTGGCACTTATACCAGATAGATGGAGATGGTGCCGGAACAGAAGTATGGCTATATACACCCGACTATATAGAATATTATTTCGGTACAGGCGATCTCATATGGAATAGTGCGCGTTTGATGGGAAATGGAACGATACGAGTAACGAGGCCAACCGACGCATCTAATGATACTTGGAATGCAGACTATAATGGACGTATAAGGGTAAATCTCCAAAGATTTCCAGAAGATCCTTATGAGAGGATACCGTACGAGTTAACGGTACATTTCGTAAATTCCAGCAACAATGAAAGCCAGAACAATACAAATACCACTGCAACCACCTACTATCCAACATGGGAAAGTGCAGTCCTTTACTGGACAATAGCGCAGTCCCCGATTTCAATGACCTCAATAACCAGTGATGGAGTGACAACAGTGGAAGCAAATATAGACAGCGTAGTGAAAGATTCAAACGATGTTTTCATATACATCTACGGTGGAGATACAGGAGATTACAGGGTTGATGTCGATGGATAAAAACTACCAAACCTTAATCCCTCACCCTTTTCCTTTTTATTTACAGTATGGTCTGGTGGTGTAAATGAACAGGAAAACGAATTGTTTGTATATATTTGCACTTTCCTTTCTCGTATTGAGTGTAAGTATCATCCCTTCAATGAGTAAACCCGAAAATTGTTTTCATCCTGAAGAGAAATGGATATATTTCATCCATGAATATAAAAAAGAGGAATTCTTCCGCGACATTATACAATCACGTGATGGATGCTATATAGTTTTAACTTACTCTCACAATTTGAGTTCTGGACAGTGGGATATTCATGTGGTATGCTTGGATAGGTATGGATCACTAAAGTGGGAGAAATTGTTTGGTGGAAATAAAATTGATTCACCTGATCATATCGAAGAAACATCGGATGGCGGTTTTATAATTGCAGGAGATACAAAGTCATATGGAAGAGGAGATAGCGATGTATGGCTCATAAAAACAGATGAAAATGGCAACGAGATATGGAACAGAACTTATGGTGGGCGATATGGAGATGGTGCTCTATATGTGGAGCAGACCAAGGATGGTGGTTATATTATATCAGGTTTGACAATGTCGTTTTCATGGGAACACTATGTACCCATAGGTTGGATCATAAAAACAGACGAAAATGGCAACGAAATATGGAATAAAACGATCGGTGGAAGAGCAACTTATACACCTGTATGGTGTGTACATCAAACTGATGATGGAGGCTATATGATTATAGCAACCTTGTGCCATCTTGCACATCCAAATCCAAATGAGTGGGTTGGGACCCATTCGGATATATGGCTCATAAAAACAGATGAAAATGGCAACGAGATATGGAATAAAACATATAATTACAGTCAGTTTGACGTTGCCTTTGATGCTACCCTCACTAAGGACGGAGGATGTGTGATGGTTGGTCTCAAACAGAATCTTACCGGTTCAGAGAACTATCCGATCATGCACGTTATCAAGGTGGATGAAGAGGGTAATGTAGAATGGAGAAAGGCTTTCAAAGGAAAGGAAGAGTGGGGGGATCCCGCAACATTTGGTCATTCTATTCAGCCAACATCAGATGGTGGATATATAGTTTCAGGAACAAATACAGCACCGTATATAGTAATTGATAAAATCTTTCTGCCTTATCCTCCAGAGCGCCTCTGGTTAATAAAGCTGGATGAGAATGGTAAAGTGGAGTGGGACAAATCATATCGTGTAATTGGATGCGAAATAACAGGCCCCCATACCTCTGCAAAGCAGACGATGGATGGAGGATATATAGCAGGAGTAACGCTATATGGCTTTTATAGGACTATATATCATATACCCGTAGGAACCCTCGTGGTGAAAACGGACAGCATGGGTAAAACAAGAGAATTGCAGCTGAAGCTATGCATGTTCATGCACCTACACTGGTTTGTAAAGCAATGGATATACCTCAAATGGGGTTATGAAATGAAGTCTATGTCATCACAATCGCATGCATGGTATTCCTTAATTCCAGATAGATTAGCGCAACCTATCCATTTCTGCAGATAAGGATACTAAAGTTTTAATATCCTTACATCAATGTAAAAATTGGGTATGATGAGAATATCATTCCCTCTGCTTGCTATCTTCCTTTTGATATCTCCAGTGATATATCCAGCCGTATCTGAAGGAGTTTGTATGGAAAAGAGAGTTAAAGAGAACGATGCTGAAAACACAGAAAGGTTGGTCGATCACATTATAGTATTTCCATATTCAGATCCAATTCCCATACAGGTGATAGACCATCTTCTTTACTATTATCTCCAGCGACCATCTTTTTTCGCGAGTGGAATGGTGTATTTCGGTGAAGTCGATCTTTACGATATCACGGATGATAAACCGATAACTCTGCATGCTAATTTTTCAGTAATATGGGAGGATAACCACACAGTGCTTGACAGTTATTCCTGCAAGTACAAAATATCAGCAAACTCTTCTTATGGTCTTCCCTGTGGTTTTGGTTATTCAACAGGTGCACTCGTCGAAGAGGTTTACAAAAAAGTGAAAACACCAGTGGGGCACTATACCCTCAGAGTGGAACTCTATGTCGAGGAAGATAATTCGAGCAAGGTTGTGGAAATACCTGGAGTGATATTTTATTACATATGCATGCTGGCAACCGGTCCATTTCTGCTGACATATCTGAAAGTTCTTCTGAGCTATATACCATGGGCAAATGAGCATCTGCATGATTTCATATACAGTGATGTCTGGGATCCATAACATGAACTCCACGAGATAGCGTTTCATAGATTTGCAACTTTAGATCGAAAAATAAACCAATGTGTCTTCCAGGAGATATACTATCTGATTATGTGGAAATGACTACAGGTTATGATGACCATCTGATAACGAATCAGAAAACTTTACCATGACATCACGAGATAAATCTTGTAATGATTTAAGTTGGCAGCACCGATTTTTAACCGAAAATTAAATAGATAAAAGCCCACTATCCTGTCAGGGATGGATGCGAAGGGTCTGATAAAGAAGCTCAGGGAAGAGGCGGAAAAATACAACGAGAGAAGAATGATAGTTCTATCTGGTGATAGGGAGAAGAGTTACAAGATAGTCAAATCATACCTGAAGAAATTTGAAGGAAGGGTTGCGGTTGTGGGATACCTCCTTGATCAGGATATCGAGGGAGAGCAGTACCATCTCAAGGATTGTGCCAAACTCCTCGGAACAACTTACGATATCTTGATTATAGATTTGTATCACTCTTTACAGCCTGCGGATATAGGTAAACTTTACGGGATTGTGAGAGGGGGAGGTTTAATCTTCATGATAACACCCCCGCTGGAGGAATGGAAGAATACCCTCAACAGATATCACTATCGAATTCTCACGCCGCCATACGGCGAGAGGGATATCCGGAAAAATTTCGTTTCCTGGTTTGTGGACAAACTGAAATCTTCAGACGGTATAGCCATTATAGAGAATGGTATCATAAAGAAAGAGGGGTTCTATGAGAGTAAGGTTGAGAAAAAGAAAAAGCTCAGGATACCACGTGATGCTAATTTCAGCGAAGAGGTTTACAAGATGGCACTGACTCAGGACCAGATAGATTTCATAAAACTCGTTGAAAATCTAATCGAAAAACCCGATCCAATAACCACCATCGTTCTGAAAGCCCACAGGGGCAGAGGAAAATCGAGCGCAATAGGAATATCTCTTCCACCCCTCATTGAAAATCTCCTGGAATTCAAGAGGTCTATCAGAGTTATAGTTACGGCACCGGAGCTTGAAAATGTGCAGGAGATATTCAGATTCTCCAAGGAGTTACTGATCAAGATGGGATACGAGATAAGAGAAAGAAAGCGGGAAAACCTGACCTTCTGGATAGGTTCTGATAACATCACCATAGAGTATATGAAACCGGCGGATGCGATAGAGAGATATGCAGACATCATTGTTGTGGACGAGGCAGCATCCATACCTCCAAACATTCTGCTCACATTCCTTGACAGAACCAACAGGATAATCTACTCCTCGACGGTCCATGGCTACGAGGGCGCCGGGCGCAGCTTCTCCGTCAGATTCCTCCAGAGATTGAGAAGGAAGAGAGTGAACATATACGAGTTTGAGATGGTGGAACCGATAAGATACAGCATAAACGACCCCATAGAGAAATGGGCTTTTGATACACTGCTTCTTGATGCGGAGGCGCCAGATATAAAAGTTGAGGATATCGAAAAACTCGAATACGAAAGGCCGAGTATAGAAGATTTGCTCAGGGATGAGAATAAACTCAGAGAGTATTTTGGGATACTCATACTGGCACACTACAAGAACAATCCAAATGACTTTGCTATACTGTGTGATGCCCCGAACCATTTTCCGAGGGTCATGACCTATGAGGGAAAGATAGTTTGCTCCATACAGCTCGCCTATGAGGGGAGCATGGGGGACAGAGATTGTGAAGAAGTTTTCTATGGTGGAGAGATGATCATGGGAAACGTGATTCCTCAACTTATGATAAGGCATTACAGAGACATGAAATACGGGAAATACAGGGGGATAAGGGTTGTCAGGATAGCGGTTCATCCAGATAACTTTGATAAAGGTATAGGAAGCAAGGCGCTCGAAAATATAATCGAGGACGCCAGCAGAGAAGGACTGGATTATATAGGAGCAACCTTCGGTGCAACAAAGAGATTGCTACACTTCTGGATGAAGAACGGATTTCTCCCCATCCATATATCAACAAGCAGAAACGATGTCAGTGGAGAATTCTCGGTCACAGTTATAAAACCCCTCAGCGAGGAATTCGAAAAGGAGATGAGAATCATAAGAAAGAGATTCATGACGAGATTCATGTACTGGCTTTTTGAATCCCTGAGAGACCTCAATACAAAGGTAGCTCTTGCCATACTGGATTCATATGAGGGCGATGATATAGATCTTGGACTGGATGACGAGGAACTCAACAGGGTGATGGCGTATATATGGAACGCGGGTCTGACCTACAGGACGGTAAAAGATTGCCTCTACAAGATGAGTTACAATTTCTTCCTGAGTAACAAAAAGAATGTTTTAAGTAGAAGTGAGAGATTGCTACTGCTCGCCAAAAACATACAGTGCAAGAGCTGGGATAGAACCGCAGAGATACTCGATGTGGACAAGGAGAGATGTAAGGTATTGATGAAGAGGGCGATAGAGAGACTGGTCTTTGAATTCTATGGTGGTAAAGATGAAGTGTCTGAATTTCAAGAAAAAGTTCAAAGATTCTCTGCTAAAGGGGAGGAAGATATCGACACTTAGGATGGGAGTAAAGGACTACAGAGTCGGGGAGACGGTTAAAGTTGTTGCTGGAGACGAGGAGATAGGCTTTGCCAGGATAGAGAGCGTAAAACTGGTCAGATGGAAGGATATAAAGGATGAAGATGTAATCATCGAGGGAATGAAGAGAAAAAAGGACCTCGAAAGAGAGCTGAACAAGATTTATGGTAAATTCGATGGGAACAGCCTTTTCACCCAGGTGATCTTCCACATGATAAAGAAAAAGAGTAGATGAGAAACACCGCAGTTCGATTATCTGTTTTCATACTCCGCGCCCGCCGCCGCGAGAAGTTCTTTCAATCTTTTCAGATAATTTTCCGGTTTTGCTTCCAGTAATTTCTCGGCATACTCCTTTAGGAATTCACCGAACTCTATCTCTTCCTTCCTGTACTGCCACTTCCTTTCCTCTCCCCTTCCGAGAGCGAGCAGAAATGCATATGCTATCGACCTTTCTCTCGTATCCCGTGGAACCTTGGAAAGCTTTGTCAGAACCTTTGCTTTACCGTGCAGTATATATTCTTTGACGATGTCGTCAACAAATCTTGCGATTGGCGAGGCGTTCTCAACGGCGGGGTATCTGGATATTTTCTCCGATTTCTCCATGATGTCGGCGATCTTCTTCAACTGTTCGGTGGGAGGCTCCTCGAGGTTAAACACAGCAGAAGATAGTTCATCATCACCCGAAAACTCCGTGAGTATCTTCCTTCCAAATTTTTTCCAGTATGTTTTCAGTATCGCATTTGGGGAGATGTCATCCAGAAAGAGAGGCTCGTTGAGCAGGGAAAAAAGGATTTCGAGTCCCTTCTCTTCAATTTCATCTCCGTCCACTTGCTCCAGAAAACTATCCCCATCTTTGAAGACCCTTCCCTTCCAGTATATCAGAAAAACTCCTCTGGAAGAGAGATCCTTCTTCCATTTCTCCAGATTTTTTTCGAAGAAGCCAGAATCATTTGTCCTTCCCTCCAGATATTCCCGGGTGAAGCCGGTATCGAGACCATATTCGAGCAAGGGCGAGGAGATACCGACGCTGATTTTCTTTTTTAGACCCGGATCTATGAAGTATTTTGATATCTCCATGAATGTATTCCTGTCCGTCAGACAATCCCTGCATATCTCCACACGTGCGTTCTTAATTTCTATGAACATGCACTCCTTATCTTTCTCCGATAGATGAGGGCATCTTAGAACATTTCCGTCTCTCTGAAGATCCAGATGTTTGGAAAGGAATTCCAGAAAATCTCCTGGTATATCCGAGGAAGTGGAGGCGCATAACAGTTTATCGTTCCACGAATAAAAAGCCAGTTTTTTCTTGAAAGCGATATCTTTATAGAAAAGCAATCTCAGTACCGGGTCGTCAAAGTGCTGAAGAGATATCAGTTTCTCCCTCTCGGCTTTTCCCCTTACCGCATACGAAATATTCTTTCCTCCAATGCTGACCTGTGCTAAATAGGGTGCCTTTTTATCATTTGCCAGTATCAGAACCGCCGCAAGAGCACCCTCCACTCCCTTTTTCTTCGATAACTTTTCGAGGCGCCGTGCATCATCTCTGATCATCCATACCTTCTTCAGTTTCTTTTCTATGGATTTCACGACCTTTCTGGATACATCATCAAGGGGTTCTGGTAGAATGATAGAAAGATCCTTCTCGATGAGAAGGGCGTTATCGATTATCCTCTTTTCAAGAGATTTTGGTGCCGTTTTTGCAAAACCCCTTCTTTTCATGTTCTCACATAATAATTCATCTGTTACAAAATGGTTTCCTCACCTGGTGCCGCAAAACTAATAAATAACAAAAAGAGCATAAAGGGTGGACATGATTAAAAGACCTTTCATTATAACGGCGTCTCTCTTGATGCTGGTTTCGGCAGTTGTTTTTCTCGTCCATGATGTGGATGCTCGCATTCTTTATGTTGGTGGTGCCGGGGATGGAAACTATACATCCATACAGCGAGCTGTCAATAATGCAACAGGTGGCGATGTGATATATGTTTACAGAGGGGTGTACAACGAAAACATCTTCATTCCAAAATATATAGATTATCTGAAACTGGTTGGAGAAAATAGAGACACAACCGTGATAAATGGCGTTGAGGAGGACTGTGCAACTTTGGAAATACATGGAGGAAACTGCACTTTTGAGAATTTCACCATAACCAGCAGTCAGAAAAGTACATCCATCGTGACGATTTCATATACAGACCGCGTAAAGATAATCAACAACAGGATAGAAGCGAATAACAACGCTTGCATCTACATGTTCTTCTCAACAAACGTCACCATCCTCAATAATTCCATCACCGGTGGAGGAATCAATATAGTGGGAAGCTCTCTGGAAAACTGGAATACTCACACCATTTCCAACAACACCCTTAATGGGAAAGAACTATGCTATATCAAGGATGCCACGAAATTCACCATCTCATCCAAAGAAGCGGGTCAGATCATACTGGTAAACTGTACCGACGGTAGTATAAAAAACGTTGATGTGACCGGAAGCATCATCGGGATACTGATGGCGTTTTCCTCCAACAACGTTGTGAAAAAATGTCACATCCACGATAACCACTATGGAATCTTCCTGCACGAATCGAGAAGCAACATCATAGAAGATAACCTTGTGGAGAATAACACCTATGGCATATACGTGACCCATTCATCGTATAACGAAATAAAGAGCAACCTGATAAGATGGAACGGAAACTGCGGCTGCTGGTTGTGCTGTGGCTCATTACACAACACGATTTATCTGAACAATTTCACCATGAATAAAAAGAATGCCCATGATACGGTGATGATCAATAGATGGTATCACGAGAATGTCGGTAACCACTGGGATGATTACAACGGTACAGACGATGATGGAGACGGCATAGGAGATTCTCCATATATCATATTCGCCACAGAGAACAAAACCGTGGAGGACAAATATCCCATCATTTCTTTCGAAAAGGTGATCCCTTCGGACAATCAGACACCCGGTGTTGATATCTCCCTCTCCGCACTGGCAATCGCCGTAATGGCGGTAATGAAGAGACTGAGAAGGAGAAAGCGAAGGTAGAACCGTCAGCATTATAAACGTGGATTGCATTATCTCTGAAAGAGAGGCTTTTAAAGGAGGAAAAAGATGTTTCAGGCAAAAATAAGGGCAGATATCCTGAAAAAAATGATAGACATCGTTTCACCACTGGTAAATGAAGTTAAGATCAAGGTGACGCCAGCCGGCATGAGTTTGAGGGCGGTAGACCCAGCTCATGTCGCGATGGTTGATCTGAGCATCAGCGCATCGGCATTTGAGGAGTACAAAGCGGATGAAACGGAGATAGGTATTGACCTCGATAAACTCGCGAGTATCATGAAACTCGCCAGTTCTGGAGATACCGTGGAGATGGAACTCGATGATGTGTCAAATAGACTGATTATCAGGATAGGAAACCTCACCAGGAAGATAGGGTTGATCGATACAACGGGAATGACCGAACCAAAAGTGCCGAATCTCAATCTTCCCGCCAAGATAACCGTAAAAGCGTCTGAGTTACTTCAGGGAGTTAAAGCATCTGAGAGCATATCGGACCACATAGCCCTTACCGCCACCGAAGATGCCTTTGAACTGTTTGCAGAGGGTGATACCGATACCGTAAATCTAAAACTGCCAAAGGATTTGCTGATAGAGCTCAACGCACCGGAAAAATGCAGAAGCTTGTTTTCGGTTGAGTATCTGAGCAGTATGATGAAACCCGTGAAGGGGGATCAGCCTCTCACCATCTATCTGGGCAACGATAACCCCATCAAACTGGAGTTTGATTTTGCCGATAAGAATGCCCGCGCGATCTACCTCCTCGCCCCGCGAATCGAATCGGAGTAAAAAGAAAAGACACAGATATATAGGATTCGTCGTGGTAGAGCCGGAAAGCGGGATAGATAGGGAAAAATTGAAGGCCGGTTTAAGATATCATTGCAGAAAACTTTTTGGAGATAGCTGGGAAGAGGTTGGATTGAGATTGACGAGATTCAACGGAAAAGAGGGCATGGTCCACTGCTATCACATATACAAGGATAAGGTGATAAATCTCCTCAACTCCATGGAGAAGATATTTAACCAGAGAGTGAATATTAAAACGATAGGTACATCAGGGACGATAAAATCCCTCAACAGAAAGTTTTTTGGCGGAAGGCTGCGGAAGGAGCACGATCCAGACTATATGAAAAGATTTGGGAGAGGTTGATCCAGCCTTACTTACCCCACGTAATGAAAAGATGCCGTGCGCGTTTCTTGCCGCCGGATCTATTATTCTGAACAGTAATACCTCTCAAAGTTCATTACATCATGGTGTGCAGTACGAAAACCATAACCAGAAAGACCAGCCCCAGCTTTGTTAAAATAATGCTTCTGTTTTTAACTTCCTTACTCCAGTTGTAGTCGTCAAGTCGATAAAAGAGGAGCCACCCATACTGACTGAAGAACGCAAACAGGGAAAGAAGGAAGAGTTCTATCCAGGGTTTAATACCCAGGGATATGGCACCATTTACACCATCTGGATATCCAGCCTGCACATAGAATGACCCTATAACGAGAAACATGGCGCCAAAAGCCATCTGGGATTCGTGATGCAGGAGCCCTTCCGCATACATGCAGACTACCGCTCCTATGATTGAAAACACCATGACCGGCCAGCCACATTTTACCGAGAGATATATCGCTATGAAGAGAAGTATCGCGAGAGTTATTGCGAGCAGGAGCTTGAGAGTTCCCTTGCTCATCGTGACTCTTTCCTCGATCCTCGAATGAATGAGGTCATGTATGGTATGGGCCAGAAAGTAGTGGGCCATGAACCCTCCAAAGGCAGTCAGTATTATACCTTCCCAGTATGCACGCCCTGTGAACATAACCGCAAAGAAGGAGCCCAGGAGTGGAAAGAATGAACCCGTGAGTATGGATGTCACCACGGTGAAGGGGGATAAGATGCCCTTCTTTCCCATGCCCGAGTTTATACCACCACCTCTACGGATTCGAGCATCTTGTTGACTATGTAAACGGGTGCTTCCTTAAGTATTTTGGCAAAATCCGGATTTATACGCTTTTCAGAAGAAATTATGCTCTGCGCCTTTTCTATGTGTTTTTTGATCTCCTCAATGTACATATTTTTCAGAAATTCTCTGTCAATGCTTTTGAAGATGTCCGTGAGATTATCGGCACCCTCCTTTCCAATATGTTCCCTGTATTTCGCAACCGCAAGCATTATGCTGTCATCGAGTTTTCCGTTAAGCATATCAACCAAGTCATCGGCGAGCTGATAGGCGATGCCAACCTCTCTCCCATATTTCGCCATGTTCTCGATGAGATCTTCGGGCGCATCCGCCTCTATGGCGCCGGCGCGGCACGCAACCGAGAAGAGAGAGGCGGTTTTTAGATTGATTATATTGAAATACTCCCGAATGATCTCTCCGATGTTCTTTTTCTTTATAAGCTCTCTTATTTTTGCGGTCACATCTATATCAAGAATCTGCCCAGTAACCGCTTCATTCCAGCTATCGAGAAAGATCTGGGCATTTTTCTTCCCGTGTTTGAGGGATATACGGAAAGCCTCGTTGATCATCTTGTGCCCGATGAGAATCGCTTTGCCCACACCTTTCTTGACATGGAAAGCGGGTCTACCCCTTCTCTCTTTGTCGTTATCCATTATATCATCATGTATGAGGGAAGCCGAATGGGCGAGCTCAATACCTACGGCACTCTCTATAGCTCTCTCAAAATTCTTACCATTGCATGCGACAAAAGATAGCATGAGAATGGAGGGTCTCAGGAGTTTTCCTCCATTGAGCGCGTATCTCATGTCTTCATCCTTTATCCTCTTGTTTATTTCTTCCCTGATAAGTTTTTGATAAGAAGAGAAGAACTCTTCGAAGCTCTTGTATTTCTTCATCAATTTTTTCCTCCTGGGGGTGTTTTTGGCCATTATTATATATGAATTCGCGATTTAAATAAATTTCGAGCCCTGGTTGGAAAAGTCAATAAATACTCGAAATATAAAACTAACGCCCACGGTCACCGTTCGACACATCTCGCGAAAGCGAGGTTTCCCGATATCTTTTCTATTTTCACCTTGACCCTTGCACCCTTTACCGTATTTGGCACGTAGATCGTGTACTTACCGTATCTGGCTATACCATCGCCCTTTTTCCCGATATCCGTGATTGTTACATCATAAACCTTCCCTTCTTCAAGCGTTTCCTCCCCAACGCGGGCAAGAACCTTTTTCTTCTTCGTTGTAACGCTCCTGACGGCGCCGCAAGCATCGCATCTCAGGAGAAGCAATCTATCCTTCTTTATCAGCTGGGTGTCCGGTCTCCCGCACTCCTGGCACAGAACAAATGTTTCAACGTACTCTTCAAGTTTATTCTGTATCTGGTGTGTCGGAATTCTACCTTGAAAAATGGCTCTACTCCCATCTTTCTCTCCAGCCGTACCAAGCTCTCTGAGGAAAAACTTCAGCAGGTGGTCGGCATCTCTATTCAGTATCGACAGTATCTTCTCGAAATTTCTGAGGATGGTGGTTCTACCCTCATAGATAACATCGACCTTGGGTACGGTGAACCTCTCGGTGTCCTCCAGTTTTTTCAAGCTTTCGTCTTCCTGAACCCTTTTCAGGAGTTTTCGATAGTCATATATGTCCATGGAGGGAATGTAAACATAAATCACTGTAAAAATGTTCCGATTCTAACCTTTTCCCGAGAAC
>Ga0190304_1000891_pt1 | contig 13784 bp, 14 predicted proteins | sample 48700712_MG_FD_161670 | JGI IMG/M metagenome (GOLD analysis project Ga0190304, IMG submission 161670) | Hydrothermal vent sediment bacterial communities from Southern Trench, Guaymas Basin, Mexico - 4870-07-1--2_MG | ecosystem: Environmental > Aquatic > Marine > Hydrothermal vents > Sediment ... | reverse complement strand
TGTTGAGGTCTTACGAGAACCTGATCCTCGGTACGAATTAAAACCAGAGGAAAGATGGTTAGCTAATATACACGGTAAAGTTTTCAAACACTCAGAAACAATAAGAAAGCATATTGCAGAAATGTTGGTAATGCTAGCAGCTTATGGAGATGAGGATTTAAGAAACACAGGGGAAATTACTATTCAAGATTTAGTTTCTCTTTGGGTAAGAAAAATATTACTCGATGATATATCGGCTCATAGATGGTATTCTCTTCGAGACTTGTTGCCATATCTTGCAGAAGCAGCACCTGAGGTTTTTCTCGAAGCGGTTGAAGAAGGTTTAAAAGGTAGCCAACCACCACTTATGAAACTATTTGTAGAAGAAGGAGATTTTGGAGGGTGTCCACATGCAGGTTTACTTTGGGCGTTAGAAGGAATTTCATGGAATCTTGACTACTTATCTCGAGTAGTTCTTATCCTTGCAAAACTTTCAAGATTAGATCCTGGAGGAAGATGGGCTAACAGACCATTTAATACTCTGAGAGAAATTTTCCTATCTTGGTACCCTCAAACAAGGGCATCTGTTAAGGAAAGATTACACCTTCTTGATTTGATTTTATCTAAAGAGCCAGAAGTGGGATGGAAATTACTATTATCTTTGATTCCAAAAGGTATTGGAGAAATCGCAATACCAATACATAAGCCTTACTTTATGGACTGGGCAGAAGGATGGAAGCCAGAGGTAACTAATGAAGAATATAGGGATTATCTATCCGGAATATCTGAAAAGATCAAAAAATATTCAATGAGATACCTCGAAAGGTGTTTACCAGAATTGATAGAAATCTTGGAATATCTCCCTGAACCGGCTTTTGATTCTATAATCAAAAATTTAAAAACCAGCGTAGATAACATTTCTCCTGAGAAAAGAGTAGAAGCTTATGAGAAACTGTTTGAGATAATTTGCAAACATAAAAAATTCCCTGATGCCGAATGGGCATTACCGGAAGAAGCAATTGGAAAATTAGAAGAACTCTTACAAAGATTTACCCCAGACGATCCTGTGAACAAAAATAAGATTTTATTTAACAAATGGCCTCATGACATTGTATGCCAACCTGATATTGAATATAGAGAGGCAGAAAGAATTATAGAAAAAAGGCGTAAGTCGGCATTAGAGGAAATATGGAAAAAACAGGGGCCGAAAGGAATCAACCGACTGGTAGAAATTGCAAAATTACCCCATGCAATTGGACATTCTTTAGCTATTTCATCATTTTCAGATGAGATTGAAGATATTGTACTTCAGTGGCTTGATTCTGAAAATGAGAAATTAAGTAAAGTAGCTCAAGCCTATATATACACTAAATCTAATCAAGATAAAAATTATCCACAAACCATGTTCGAAAAATACAAAACTGAATGGAATTTCAATAAATGGTCTAAGTTCTGCCTCGCTTTACCGTTCACCCCAGAGGTGTTTGATTTTATACAAAATCTTCCTCATGAAGTGGAGAAAATTTACTGGAAGAATATACGATATTTTTACCTGTCTGAGGGCTCTAAAGAGCAAGCTGAATGGGTCATGAGAAAGCTATTAGAAAACGACAGACCTATTGCAGCTTTAAATGCTGCTTCCCAATATTTACATACGATCGCTAAAGAATCTGGTCTTGATGTGGATCTTCTAGCAGAAATCCTTGAACGAGTTGCAATAAATCCCGAGAATTCAAAATTAGAGCAAATAGACCTTTATGGCATAGGGAAAATCTTTGATTATCTTCACCAGAGTTCTGAAATCGCTCCGATACGCTTAGCTCAACTTGAATGGTTGTATATCCCTTATTTCTGGAATAATAAATCTTATGCACGAGTTAGACCCATAACCTTGATAAAAGAGGTTCTGGATAATCCAGATCTGTTTGTGCAACTTATCAGATGGGCAGCATTTAAACCCAAGCCATCTATTGGAGATGAATTCTCTGATTTATCCTCTGAACAAAAGAAAAGACTTGCGGAAAACGCCTATTTCCTACTGAACATGATAGATAAATTACCGGGACAATCTGGGGAGGACATTGATCTAACTAAGCTTATGAAATGGATAAAACATGCACGGGAAAAATGCAAACAAGTGAACCGATTACCAATTTGTGATGAAAAAATCGGTGAGATTTTATCTCATGCTCCTAATGGTAAAGATGGTATCTGGCCTCATGAAGCCGTAAGAGAAGTAATAGAAGAAATTAGTAGCAAAGACATGGAAAGGGGAATTGAGATAGGGATATACAATCAACGTGGAGTAGTTACTAAATCACTGGGGGAAGGTGGAAAGCAAGAACGTGAATTGGCAGAGAGATACAATCAATTTGCTGAGGCACTTAAGTTAAAATGGCCCAGAACAGCAGCCATGTTGAGAAGAATAGCACAAGGATACATACGGGAAGCCAGTATAGAAGATTTAAGGAGTGAGTTGGATGATTTATTATGATTTACAATTTTGCGGTGCCACTTCACTTAACAGCAGACATACGGCTACGCTTCGCTCCGTCCAAATTCGGCAAAGCCGAACTTTGTATGTCCGCAGACCGTTATATGACATTCCGCCCCTTCGCCGGATCAGAAAATATAAAAATATGGGAACAATTGTAAGTTATGGAGGTTAAAAAATGACAATAGAAGAAGTGCTTAAATCAAAAAAGAAACCTAAAGAAATTGTTGAACTTTTGGCTGGAAAATTAAAAAGTGATGATAAAGCGATTGACGAACTTATACAATGCTTTAGAGATGGAAGTACTGCTGAAAAAGGTAACTGTATGGAAGCGATAGAATATGTTACCAAAGAAAGTCCAGAATTTGCGAAAGATTGTCTTGATTTCGTTATCGAGCATATCAATGATAAAGCTCCGAGGGTGAAATGGGAAGCTTGCAGAGTAATAGGCAATGTTGCCCAAAAATTTCCAGATAAAGTTAAAGATGCTGTCTCAAAGCTTTTAGAAAACACAAAAGATAAAGGAACAGTTGTAAGATGGAGTGCAGCTTTTGCTTTGACCGAGATTGCAAAAAGTAACCCGGAAATGCAAAAAGAACTTGTTCCTGAATTTAAGAAAATACTAGAAAGAGAAAACAACAAGGGAGTGAAAAATATTTACATGAAATATCTTAAAGGTGCAGGACTATGATAGATGATGTTAGGGATATAATTGAAAGAGGAATTCGTTCTTTGCATGATGCTCTTCCTGAAATAAGGAAACTTGCATCCAGTGATGATTGGAGAAAACGGGAAGATGCAGCTACTGCACTGGTAGAGATCGGCAAAAAGAGGGAAGATGAAGTTGTAAGTGAGATGATAATATGGTCAGAGGAGAAAGACCCCAATATTCGCAGAGTCTCAAGTGAAGGATTGAGAGGTGTGGCTCGAAGAAATCCAGAAAAGATTTTACCAGTAATTGAAAAACTGAAAACTGACGATAGCCTTTATGTCAGAAAGTCTGTTGCTGCTCTTCTTAGGGCGATAAGCAAGAAAAATCCTGAATTTGTGGTGGATTTATGCAGAAAATGGGCAAAGCTGAAAAATAAAAATACTAACTGGATAATAAGACAGGGTATAAAGAAGTTATCAAAAGAGCAGCAGGAAGAATTGCTCTCTTTATTAGGTGAATAAAATGGTAAATGAAATCAAAGTTAAATCAATACTGAACAAACACAAAAAGAGGGATGACTGGTTTTTAGATGACTATTCTGTAAATCCTTACTCCGGTTGTTCTTTTAATTGTATTTACTGCTACATAAGAGGGAGTAAGTATGGAGAAAATATGGCAAAGACTTTATCGGCAAAAATAAACGCTCCAGAACTTCTTGAAAAACAACTTTCAAGAAGAGCAAAGAAAGGAGAATATGGAATTATTGCTTTGTCATCTTCAACGGAGCCCTACATGCCAATTGAAGAAAAACTGAAATTGACAAGAAAATTGCTTGAAATAATTCTGAAGTATAGATATCCCGTTGAAATTGCTACTAAATCAAAACTTGTTTTGAGGGATTTGGATTTATTAAAAGAAATTGATAAGAATGCAATTTTGCCTGATGATTTGAAACCTAAACTGAAACACGGAGTAATTATCTCCTTTTCCATCTCCACTCTAAACGATAAGTTGGCAAAAATTCTTGAACCGGGAGCTCCTAAACCCATGGAGCGATTGGAAACTATGAAAAGATGTAAAGAGAGGGGATTTTTTACCGGAGTATGTTTTATTCCCGTTTTGCCGTTTTTATCGGATTCTGAGGAACAAGTTGAGGAAACGATAAAAACTGTGAAGGAATATGGAGCAGATTTCATTTTTGTTGGTGGATTGACATTATTTGGTAAGGGGCCAGCGGATTGTAAGACACTCTATTACAAATTTTTGGAAAAATATCATCCTAAGCTTGTGCCAAAATATAAGAGTTTATACAGAATCTTTTTTGCACCATCAAAAGAATATCAAAAAGACCTTGAAGAAAAATCAAGGAGGTTGTGTGAGAAATATGGAATTAAAAATAGAATTATCTAATTGTGGCTTCGGCGCGGAACTCTTCGTTGTTTTGCTCTTTACACTCACTTCATATGCTAAACAAACTTCGTTTATCCGCATATCGTTATACTGAAATTCAGAAAGAGATCGCATCCTCATAAATACCAAAAGTTTCCGACCTTCAAATTTACGGTGTTAAGATAAGAATAAAAAATAAAACAGATTTATTTTTCTTTGTTGGGTGTTCACTTCAAGGGTCAATATTTCTCCAGAACTTTCCATCATAGTCTTGACTCCTTTTGAACCTGCCAGAATTTATCATTTTACTGCAAAGAGATTTATTTTTGTTTTTCCAGTTTTTCTTTTATTTTCAGTAATTCTTTAAGGTCCTGAATGTCCTTTGGCCTATTCACAGCCTTTTTCATTTTTATCAAATCATCAAGTGAAGCAAAATAGACTTCAACGTCTCCTATTTTACCCTTCACTTTGTTTTTCCAGACTTCTTCAAATGAAATACCTTTAACAAAGGGATGTATGTCAATTTCAAGTATATATTGTCTTATAAGAATCTTTTTTGTAAGAAGATCTTCAATAGTGATATCGCTGAGGTCATCCCCAAATTCCTTAAGTGCTTTAAAACATTTCTGGGCATTTTCCTCTGTAGGTTCAATAAATACGTCCACATCCATGGTCGCTCTCATATACCCATAATAAGGAAACGCAGTTGCACCTATTATAACATACTTTACATTATTTTCTTTTAATAACTTCAAAAGTTTTTCTATGTCCATTGTCCAGGAGTATTTTTTTTAATAAGTTATTCATCTTAAAGAACAATTTATACCTTTCCTCAGGGGTCAGAGATTGCAGAAAGTCTTCCTCAAACTTCTTTTCCCTTTCAGGGTCATCTTTTTCCAGTTTTAATATCTGTGTTTTCTTTTGTTTTTCCATAGTTCTATTTTAATTGATTTCTTTGTCAGGTCAATATCAAATTCAGGTCAATCATACACTTTCTACTTTTCGCCCTTCTATAAATTTCAAGCGGGAAGGTGAAAAGGTTAATTGATGAAGAGGTTGTTATGCATTAAAATATGGGTGAGTTGTTAAGGGAAAGATCCCATAGAACCTTTAAGAAGATTGGGGGATTAATGGGATTAAAAGTTCAAGGGGCACATAAATTTTATAATAAAATTTCTGTGTATGAGGAAGCAGGTGATGGAAAAAGAGGGAGGAAGGCCACAAAGAATAGAAAAAGGTAAAAAGGTGGAAAGTCTATGACTTCCTTCCTAAGTTTGTTATGGTAGCTCAATAAGTTGATGTGCCCTGTTGAAGAAGGCTCTGTAAGAGAGGAGAGAGGCAATCATGGTTCCCGTTGTTACACTTGCAGAAATCATATACATCACCATTATCTGAACCCTTGTTGCCTCAATGGGGGATGCACCTGCAATCATCATCCCTGTCATTGCACCAGGGAGCTGGATCAACCCCACAATCTTCATTGTGTTTATGAATGGAAGGAGTGCAGCCCTCACAGATGATTTTAATACCCTGCTTGATGCATACCTGGGTGATGCACCAAGTGCAAGGAGAGCCTCTATTTCATTCCTTTTATCCTTCATGCCCTCTGAAACTCTCATGAGAACCAGTGCAGTCCCGTTCATTGTATTACCTATGACCATTCCACCAAGGGGTATTAAATAATTTGGTTCAGTACTTATGAGCCTTAAAAGGAGCATGAGTCCAAGTGTGAATGTTGCTCCTGTTAAAATCGCAATAAAGGATATGAAGAATGCACCGGGCAGTTCCTTTGCCCTTCCCTTTGCTGTGAAAGAGGCAATCACCACCATAATAAGGAGAAGGAGAATCTGGTAGGGAAGTTTTTCAAGGTTGAATATGTACTGGAGTACATATCCTATAGCCATTAACTGGATGAAAGACCTTATAGCACCAATGAATAGGTCTTTCCCAACACCCAGTCTCTGAACCTCCACAAGGATTATGGCTATTGCCACGAGAACAGTTGCGGTAAGTGTTTGATTCATAATTTTTCTCCACTCAAAAACTTCATCATCTCTTCTGTATTAGGTGATTTAAGGATATGGTCTATTTCACCTGTCTCCTTTATCTCTCCATCAACAAGAAGAAGCCCCCTTCCACCAAGCCTTTCAATCTGTTGAATGTTGTGGCTCACAAATATTACTGTTAATTGAAGTTCCCTGTTCAACTTTTTCACCAGGTTTTCAATTCCAAGTGTGGTTGCAGGGTCAAGGGCTGAAGTGGGTTCGTCCATAAGGAGGACTTCTGGTTCAAGTGCAAGTGTCCTTGCTATGGCTACCCTCTGGGCTTCACCAACAGAGAGTCTGTTTGCCTTCTGATGGAGTTTGTCTTTATTCAGCTGAACCATCTCCATCAGGTTTTCTGGTTCAATGTTTATTCCCCATATATCAGCACCAATTTTAAGATTCTCCTCTACGGTTCCTTCAAACATGACAGGTATCTGGAAGACCATACCCACTCTCTTTCTCAGCTCTTCAGGGTCATACTCCCTTATGTCCTTCCCATTGAAAAAGATTTTACCTGTTTCAGGTTCGTACAGTCTATTGAACAACCTTAAAAGTGAACTCTTGCCGGCACCTGAAGGGCCAAATATGGAGAATATTTCTCCCCTTTTAACAGTAAAATTAATATTTTTAAGCAGGGCCTTTCCACCTCTTTTCAGTGAAACATTTTCAAGTGAAAAAATGGTCATCTATCAATCTTCTTCTGGTCTGTAACCAAGCCTGTGGAATGGGTTTACAACGCTTGAGGCAACATTCTTCAGGTGTGCGTCCACCCTTTTCAGGAATCTTGCAAGAAGGGCGAAGACTATTCCCAATCTTGCACCTATTGTTTCATCATCCACAAGGTCCTCAACAAGTTTTTCAGAGTCCTTTGCAAGTTGTGCATGTGTTTCCATCACCTGTCTACCAAGTTCTTTATCCCCACTGGAGAATGCCTGTATTGTGTTCTGGAAGTTTGTCTCAACCCGTTTCTGTAATGCCTTAATTCTCTCTGCATAATCACCCGTGAGTTCTTCTGGATACTTGTGTGCAAGTTCAACAAGGTTCTTTGCATAATCTCCAATCCTTTCAACATCCACAACAACAGTGATGATTATAAGTGAGGGAGTTATATCCTGGGCAGGGGATATGGTGAGGTGTTCCAGTGTTTTCTTCCTCACATCTATCTGCATATAATTCAGTTTGTGATCTTTATCGTAGATTACCTCCTGTTCATTCATCTCCACATTTTCAAGGAGTATCTTCATTGCATCAGTGAACATCTCATGCGATGTTTTGAGCATCTCTTCAACCTCTCTATAAACAATACTCATTAGGTCAGATTCCTTCCAGAATTCCCTGAATTTATCAAACATCTTCACCTCCTCATTATGAACACCAGTGTTAAAGGAATTATAAAAAAGACAAACAGCACATAAAGGACTGCCACATATCTTTTTCTTGCAGCGATGTTACCAAGTTGTTTTGCAAGCCATATGGGCACAATCCTGAGTGGATACCAGAGGGCTATTCCGAGTATGTTAAAGGATAGATGGGCGAAAGCGGCCTGGATTGAATAAAAAGAGCCAGTCACCAGGGATGCCAGTATTGCAGTGAATGTGGTTCCCACATTTGCCCCCAGAGTATATGGAAAGATTTTCTCAACTGTGAGAAGTCCTGCACCTACGAGTGGAACAATCAGGGATGTTGTTACTGAGGATGATTGAACAAAAACAGTCAGGGCAAAACCCAGAACTCCAGAGGCAATTGCAGATGAGAAGAGATACCTGTCAATCAATATCTCAAGTTTTCCTGAAGATGCTCCTCTCAGAAGTCTCACAAGGAGGACAAGGAAGCATATTACAAGACCAAAGGCAACAATGAAACATATTATATAGTTATGCCTGAAAAGCTTCACAAGAAGATGGACAGATGGCTTAACTATCACTTTTAAGGGAGATGTAAATTTGAACCCACCTACATGTTGAAATGCCTTTGCCAGTGTATGGGAGAATTTTTCAATCAGATGAAACTTCATTTCAAGTGGAAAGTAAACAAGAACAGAGAGAAGGTTGAATATGTCGTGTACTGCAGCAGCAGGGAAGGCCCTCTTAAATTCATCCCTTCTTGTAATATGTGTGAAGGATACAATCAGGTTTGTTACACTTGTTCCAATGTTTGCACCCATTATGATTGGTATTGCGTTTCTTACATGGAGGGTACCAGACGCAACAAAACCAACAACAAGTGATGTTGTGGCAGAGGACGATTGTATGATTGCAGTGGTGAGAATACCGATGATCAGCCCTACGAATGGATTGGAGGTTGTCGAAATAAGGGCGTTGGCAAATCCACTCCCAAATCCCTTCAATGAGGTTCCCAGTAGTTTTATCCCTACAAGGAATCCGTAAACATAAAAGAATGCAAGGAATGTCTTCAACAATGCCTTGTGAGTTCTTCCCTTTTTCTTCCTAATAAAGAGTTCTTTCATTTCTCCATCTCCCGCTTGATATTTGCAAGAATTTGAGCCCTGTCACCTTTACCTTCTTCAAGATAGGTTGAGACCTCTTTCAAGAGATTGTGGTAACTTTCAAGTCTATGAATAATTTCGTTTATTCCCTCTGATATGGAGTGGAGTACAGGTTCATCGGTTGCCCTGAATTTAAGAGGCTCAGTTTCACCGGAGACCGAAAATTCTTTAAGATATTTCTCCATCCTCAGAATAGGCCCTGTAAACCTTTTGGCTATATAGAGCATTATTAAATAGATTCCTATGAGGAAAACAGCAATCACTATAAGAAGGCTGATAACGGCATTCTGGATTGCACTGGATAGGAATTCACCTGTCTGTCCAAGAAAAAGAAATCCTTTTTTTATTAATAACCACTGGTAGAAAAAGGAAAGAATGAAGGTAAGCAATAAAAAAAGAACAAGGGAGATTGTGGTAATAAAGAAGGAAAGCCTGAACTTAAAAGTCTTCTTTACAGGAAATCCCTTCCGTCTATCAACCACGATTCCTCCTTTTTTGCGGATAATAGATTAATTTGAAAATTTTGTCAATAAAAAGTTGCCACCCATGGGAAACTTCATGTACACGATGGAAGAGTCAGGATGTAACAACCTGTTGACATTTTTTATTTATTTAATTTTTAGTAAGATAACTGACTGAAATTTTTTGTCTTAATCTATTTGCAGGTATGACCCATTCTTTTCAGGGATTCGGTTATTCTTTTTCCTGCCTTCCCATCCCACAGTGGTGGGATTTCACCTTTCTTCCATTCACCATTTATCGCCTTTATTGAGAGTTCAAGTAAATGCTCAATGGGTTTATCCCTTAACACAACATTTGTTCCCATTTCTTCTGTTACTGGCCTCTCTGTGTTTGGTCTCACCGTTATACAGGGTTTCCTTAGATAAGTTGTTTCCTCCTGTATTCCCCCAGAATCGGTTATTACCAGTTTTGAGAATCTCTCAAGCGCCAGAAACTTTCTGTAGTTCTGCGGTTGTATTATGGTAATTCCTCCAGTTTCAATATTGAATTCCTTTATCCTTTTTTCGGTTCTTGGATGGATGGGGAACACAACAGGAAGATATGCAGATAACTGATCCAATATGCCCAGAATTTTCTTCAGAGGTTCCTTCCTGTCCACGTTTGAAGGTCTGTGGAGTGTGACAAGTATATAGTTGTTTTCCTTGAGACCAAATTCATTCAGAACAGAAATATCTGCATGGGGAAGGATGGTGATAAGGGTGTCTATCATTGTGTTTCCAACAAAGTATATCCTGTCTTTCTCAACCCCTTCCCTTTTCAGATTTTCTATCCCTGCCTTTTCAGTGACAAATAGGAGATGGGATACTCTGTCCGTTAGCATTCTGTTTATTTCCTCTGGCATGGACCAGTCAAAGCTCCTTAACCCTGCCTCCACATGGGCAATCTTTATACCAAGTTTTACTGCAGCAAGGGATGCTGCAATGGTTGAATTGACATCCCCGAATACCATAACAAGGTCTGGATTCTCCTTAATAAAAAGTCTTTCAAGCCTCTCAAGCGCCCTGGCTGTCTGTTCACCATGTGTTCCGGACCTTACATCAAGAAACACATCTGGTTCAGGAAGGTTCAGGACCTCAAAGAAGACCCGGGACATTTCGTAATCGTAGTGCTGGCCAGTATGAACCACTGTTGTTTCCCAATCAGGGCACTCTCTTTTTATATTATTATATACTGGCATAAGTTTCATAAAGTTGGGTCTTGCCCCAACAACAAGATGGATTTTCATCAATCCTCCTTTTGTGGTATCATATATTCATGCATTTATCTGTCAAGTAGAGACATACGGATTGTTTCAGGTTATTGACTTAAATACCTTTTTCATTCATAATAAGGCATGAATGTTTTTGATACAGCAAAGGACATAAGGAATACGATCGACCTGGGGAGCCTTCCGGAGGTTTATTCAAGGCTACTTATTACCGGTGCTATTTTAATTGTTCTCCTCGGTATTCGTTTTCTCTTTAATTCACTGATTGTTAAAAAGATTAAGAATATAAAGACAAAGTATCTCTGGAGGAAGGCAGGTGATTATCTCCTCTTTTTTGTTGGCTTCCTGCTTATTGGCAGAACATGGTTTGTGGCGGTTCAATCCCTTGCTACATTTGTTGGTATTATCACAGCGGGTTTGACCATAGCCATGAGGGAGTTACTGATAGACCTTGCAGGATGGCTCTTTATTCTCACAAGGAGGCCATTCAATCTTGGTGACAGGATAGAGATAGGGGATTTAAAGGGCGATGTGATTGACATCAGGGCATTCAAGTTTACACTGCTTGAAGTTGAAAACTGGGTTGACGGTGAGCAGAGCACAGGAAGGATCGTTCATGTTCCCAATCGTGATATCTTCAGCAAGGAGATTTATAATTATACCATAGGATTCAGGTTCATATGGAATGAAGTTAGTATTGTAATAACCTATGAAAGTAACTATGAGAAGGCAAAAAAGATTGTGGAGGGGATTGTTGAGAAACACAGTGCAAACCTGCCTGAAAAGGCAGAGCAAAAGGTGATCGAGGCTGCCCAGAAGTTTCTCGTTTATTATTCTTCACTTACACCAATTGTTTATACAAAAGTTATTGATTATGGTGTGAAGTTGACAATGAGGTATATCTGTTCCCCAAAGATGCGCAGGATAACAGAGCACAGGATATACGAGGATGTAGTTAAGGCATTTTCAAAAGAAGACGACATTGACTTTGCCTATCCCACATACAGGATATTCAAAAATCTTGAAGAGGGTAAGGAGGGATTGAGAAAAGGTGGCACTTAAAAAGCAACTGGGTCTTATAGATATATTTTCCATTGCCGCAGGTGCAATGATAAGTTCAGGACTTTTTGTTCTCCCTGGCATTGTTTTCAGTGATGTTGGCCCGGCAATTATAATATCATACGCACTTGCAGGAGTTTTCATGATTCCAACACTCCTCACAAAGGCGGAACTTTCAACAGCAATGCCAAAGGCTGGCGGTACCTATTTTTTCGTTATAAAGTCAATGGGACCTATCGGTGGCATGATTGGTGGGTTGTCCAGCTGGTTGAGTATTGCATTGAAAAGCGCCTTTGCACTGATTGGAATGGGTGCAATTGTAAAACTGTTCAATCCAGGGCTTGATTACAACACTATTAAACTCATTGCTGCTGGCTTAACAGTGGTATTCACCCTTATCAATATAATCTCCATAAAGGGAGCAATCAGGCTACAGGTGATTCTCGTGGTGTCACTCTTAATAATACTCGGTCTTTATTCAATACTGGGTATAAGATACTCCCACCATGCCTATTATACACCCTTCTTTTATTCCGGTTGGAGAGACATATTTGGTGCTGCTGGTATGATTTTTATCTCTTATGGAGGGCTTACAAAGGTTGCAAGTATAGCAGAGGAGGTGAAGAATCCAGGTGTGATAATACCCAGAGGAATGTTTCTCGCCTTTGGTGTTGTCAGTCTTCTATATGTGATTTCAGTCGGTCTCACAATAGGGCTTATAAACCCTGAACAGTTGAAACAGAGTTTAACCCCCCTATCACTTGGAGCAAAGAATGTTCTTGGTATTCCAGGTGAGGTTGTGATGACCCTTGCTGCACTTGCTGCATTTATAACAACTGCAAATGCGGGTATTCTCTCAGCATCAAGGGTTCCATTTGCAATGGCAAGGGACAACCTCCTTCCTGTTTTCTTTTCAAGCCTCACAAGGAGGAAGATACCTGCTGTATCAATCTCAATAACAGGATTATTTATGCTTATTTGCATTCTATTCCTTGATATAAAATCCCTTGTTAAGGTTGCTTCAACAATGCAGATTATCCTGTTTATTATGGTGAATATTTCAATAATCATATTCAGACAGAGCAAACTCTCATATTACAAACCTGTTTTTAAGTCAGTCCTTTATCCCTATATCCAGATAGCAGGTATTATAGTTTATGGTTTTCTGATTTTTGAAATGGGCAAAATACCCGTGCTTTTTACATGCGGATTTTTTGTATTCGCTGTTGTCTGGTATTTTGTATATGCCAGGAATAGGGCAAGGGGACTCTCTGTTTTTTCCTATCTTTTGAAGAAACTTGAAGCAAAGGAAATTGCAGGAAAGGATATTGAAAAGGAACTTATGGAGATAATCAAGGAGAGGGAGGAGATAGTTGAAGACAGGTTTGATAGAGAGATTAAAAAGGCAGAGATTCTTGACCTGGAAGGGCCTATGGGAATAGAGGAGTTTTTCAGGATAGTTTCCAGGAAGATTTCCGAGCGAACAGGGATTGATGAGAAGAAGGTTCTTCAGCTTTTGATGGAGAGGGAAAAGGCTTCCTCAACAGTTATTAAAACCGGACTTGCAATTCCACATATAATACTTCCCGGTGAAAAGACTTTTGCCATAATCCCTGTGAGGTGCAGGAATGGAATCCTGTATCCAGGGGAGGAAGACCCTGTTTATATTGCATTTGTTCTTGCTGGAAGTGTTGATGAAAGAAAAATGCATCTGAAATCACTAATGGCAATTGCTCAGATAATGCAGACAGGTGACTTTGTGAAGAAATGGATAGAAGCAGAAACAGTTGAAGAGCTGAGGAGCCTTTTACTGTTTTCAAGGAGGGATAGAGGATGAGGAATATAAAATGGATACTTTTCCTTTTACTGCTGATACTTATTGTTGTTCTCCTGATTGTTTACAGGGGAACCATTGTTGCGATTATCAAGCC
>Ga0190304_1000890_pt1 | contig 13804 bp, 13 predicted proteins | sample 48700712_MG_FD_161670 | JGI IMG/M metagenome (GOLD analysis project Ga0190304, IMG submission 161670) | Hydrothermal vent sediment bacterial communities from Southern Trench, Guaymas Basin, Mexico - 4870-07-1--2_MG | ecosystem: Environmental > Aquatic > Marine > Hydrothermal vents > Sediment ... | reverse complement strand
GTTTTCCCTTTTGTACACTGGAGATGTAAAATGGTTTAAGCTTCGCACCGCTGAAAAAAGTCGATTTAAAAAAGCCGATGTTTTAGTAATCGAAGCTACATTTGGGGTTCCTCATTTCAGCTTTCCATCACCTAAGGAGGCTGAGAAGAAGTTAATCGCGTTTATCGAAGAGGCTTTGGATAGGAGAAAGACGCCCACTCTATATGCCAATCAAATGGGAAAGGCACAGGAGATTCTTAAGATCCTCGATGTGCACGGTTATGCCGTTAAAGCTTCGCGTGAGATTATTAAAGTTGCCAGAGTTTATGAAAAGTTTGGGATTGATTTCTACAATATCGATAGGGATGGAGAGGTGGTTTTGAGAGGCTTTACGAGTGTGAAGCCTGAAAATGGTTTACATCGTTCTGAGCTCTTTGTTTCGGGTTTTGGGAGCTTAAAGCTTAGCAATCATGCAGATTTCTGGGAGCTGATGAGAATTGTGGAGAATGTCAAGCCTGAGGTGATTTTCACGGTCTACGGCTATGCGGAAGAATTTGCAAGGATTTTAAGGGGGTTGGGATACGATGCTCATCCTGTGGATGAAAGAGAGGAGTTATTTTCAAAAAGCTAGAACTTTTTAAAGCTCTTTTTTGCACAAAGGAGATGTTCATGAAGATTAACTTAGAAGAGCGAAAAGTTTTGAAGATTGAGCTCAAAAAGGGATGGCCTCTAGAGCCATTCTATCTCCACTTTTTCTTTGACGCTCCTGAATTCCTCATCTCCGGTCAGCAGTTTGGCGTTCAAATCTACCGCTGTCGCCACCGCAAAAGCATCGGCATAACTCAGCTTATGGAATGCTTTTATCCTCCCGGCCAAAAGAGCTATCCGCTCATCAACAGCCACAAATTTAACTGGCTCCCTCTTAAGGAGTGCAACTACAAAATCAGCTACCTCCACCCCTTTTCTGCGGGTTAAAATATAGTAAACTTCCCCGAGATTAACCGTGCTCATATAGAGACTGACGCTCCCTTCACGTGCTCTCTCCAGGTATTTTTCCACTTTTTCTGCACCCTTTTCGTCGGCCAGGTAAGCGAGAATTGCATAGCTGTCCAGGACAATTCTCATTTTTTAGCCTCCAGTTCTGCTTCCTCTTTCCTCGCTTCATCCAGAATCTCTTTAATTGATTTATCAAACGTTACCAGCCCTCTGAGCTTGGTTCCTTTCTTTATGGGCACTAAAATAAGCTCATTACCCATCTCAATTATCTCAACTTCATCGCCGGGTTCAATTCCAAACCTCTCACGGATTGACTTTGGTAAGACAAGCTGCCCCTTCGAGGAGACTTTTACAGTTACCATCTTACATTCACCCAAATATTCTTACACATATGACCTTAAAAATATTGTGAGGGTTATTCCCATACTGTCAGGATAACCACAACTTGACAAAGGGGTGGTTTTAACCTCTTTTACAGGCTTTATCCTAAAGTTTCTCCTCATCCTAACAGTGCCGTTATTCCTCCAGCTCCACTCCATACACTTTTTTCGGGTTCTCTATGTGAATTTTATGAACGTCTTCCTCTGTGAAGATGCCCATTTGTAAAAATGCTTTCGTTCTCTTTGGGACGGTTTTTGGGCCGAGAACCGCTCCGGGTCTTCTCTTATCATCGATGTAGTCCGTTTCCATTAAAAAGCGATTGCCCTGGGAGATAGCCTCTTTTATTGTACTTTTGCTCGCTATTATGGATGGAAAAACTCCCACCTCCTCGGCTATCTTGACGAGCGGCGGTGAAAAATGTTTGACTACACGGTAGGGCTTTATTCCAACTTCTTTCACAATATTGCCTAGCTCCCTAAACTTTTCCTCGTTGAAGCTCTCCGTGTGCAGCTGGACAGCACAGTCCGCTTCCTTTGCAAGTGCCATGCCATATTTCATTAGATCTATGCTGGCTTCCCATACTTCCTCACTAACTTCATAGTGGGGTCTTCCAATCTCTCCAATTGCTATGGCTTTTTGTTCTAGGCAGAGTCTCTGGGCATATTCAAGAGCTTTCATGACCTCACACTTTGCATATTCAAGGCCTTTTTTCTCGGCTAAATACACGAACTCCGCTGGATGAACGCCGACAACGGCGAACGCTCTAACTTCAGTTTCTTTATTTATCTTTTCGACAAGCTTTATGTGGAAGTCCATAGCTTTAATGAAGTCCTCCGCTTTCATTCCTTCAAAGCCGTAATCGTGGGCACTCTTGTAAATAACATTTAAATGAGTTCCTCCTGCTCTATGAAATTGCTTCACGGCTTCGAGGAAAATTCCTTTGAATGGGTCAACATGAAAGTGATTATCCAAAATTATCATACCATCACCGGATTAAATTAGAGGGAGAACTTTTTAAACTCATCCCATCAATCTGAGACCATGATAGTGGGGATTCACGATGGACATGATGCGGGAGCTGTGCTTATTGATGGTGGACAAATTTATGCGGTTAATGAAGAACGCTTGAATAGGATAAAAAAGTTTAGGGGATTTCCCTCGCTGAGCTTGAAGAAAGTTCTCGAGATGGCCGGAGCTGAGCCTGAGGATGTTAAAATTATAGCAATTGCCGGTATTTTTAGAAAACACTCACGTCTTCTGGAACTTGAGAAAAATCTTGAAAAAATCTTTGGGAAGAATTTTAAGAGCAGAGTTCTCTATGTTGAGCATCATCTGGCTCACGCTTCCTCGGCATATTATACGAGTGGATGGCGGGAGGCAATCGCCTTAAGCATCGATGCCGCGGGAGATGGCTTGAGTTCCTCCATCTATGTGGCAAGAGATGGGGAAATGATTAGAATTGCCCAGAGCACATATTTGGACTCCTTAGGAGACTTTTACGCGTCAATTACAGAGCTCTTGGGATTCAAGCCCATGCGTCACGAGGGGAAGGTTATGAGCTTGGCGGCATATGGAAAGCCGAGCTACGATCTAAGCAATATAATAGAGCTCAACGGACTGAGTTTTGATAACAAGCTTAAACTGGTTGGAATTGAAGCCACGAAGAGGCTTGCAGAGCTTTTTGGATACCCTTTTGAGAGGGCAAAAGAGATAGCACATTCAATGAAGAGAGGGAAACTTCAAAGAAAAGCAGTTGAAATAGCTGCTTCAGCCCAAAAACACCTGGAAAATTTGATTGAAGAACTCGGGATAAAGCTCACGAAGTACGGTCTCCCCCTCGCATATGCAGGAGGCGTCGCTCAAAACGTTAAAGCAAATGCCATTTTGAGAAAATCCTTTCCTAATTTATGGGTTTTTCCAGCTATGGATGATTCGGGGCTTGCAATGGGAGCTGCCCTTTATGCAAAGGCTCAATTAGAGCGTCTTGAAGGCAACTGGAAGCCCTTTAAAATGAAACATGTATATCTGGGCCCGGCTTATTCTAGAGATGAGATTGAAGATTTTTTAAGGCATGATGGACTACGGTATGAAGAAAGACAGGATATTGAGGGATTTATAGCTGATTCTCTGAGCGAAGGAAACATAATAGGGTTCTTTCAGGGGAGGATGGAATATGGGCCAAGAGCCCTTGGAAACCGGTCAATTTTAGCGGATCCTAGGAATAGGGAAGTTGTTGAAAGGCTCAATTTGGCATTAAACAGAGATGTATTCCAGCCCTTCGCACCTTCGATTCTTGAGAGGAAACTTGAAGAATATTTGGAAGATCCTTATCCAAACAAGTTCATGACAATGAGCTACAGAGCTAGGGAGAATATGAAGAGGGAAGCTCCCGCTGTTGTCCATGTTGATGGAACAACAAGACCCCAAACTTTAACCGAGGAGGATAACGCAAGGTACCACGAGGTTATCGAGCACTTCGAGAAGAATACCGGGGTTCCCATGGTGCTTAATACGAGCTTTAATATGCATGGTGAGCCGATAGTTTGCTCTCCTCTGGATGCTTTGAGAAGCTTTAGAAGAGCTAAACTTGATCTTTTAATTCTTGAGACGTTCATCGTGGAGCAATCTCAGCTCTGAAACCACTGGAAAACTTTTTCAATCCATTTATTATGAATCTCCCTCCCATAGAACCTAACCCGGCATGCAGGTGCCGTGATGGCTCCTATATACTTATCTGCAGCACCGTAATACATGATCCACTTTCCATGATATCTTATCAATGCTTCCCCAAAAACGACGTTGGGAACGTTTCCAACTTTCTCCCAGAGGAGTTCGGGTTTGAGTATTGGCTTTTTGGATCTTGCAATAACTCTGTAAGGGTTTGAGGGATCCAAAAGGACCCACCCAATAGCATATCCTTCCTTCCAGCTTGCTCCGTTATAAAAGAGCAAAATCCCTTTATCTGTTAATATGGGGGGAGGCCCGGGCTCCACAAGGCGCTCATCGAACATTTTCATCCTAGCCTCAAATACGGGATTTTTCCAATCAGCACTCCAGTTTATGAGATCATCGCTGTATGCAATCCATATCTTCCAGTCACCAAAAAACATAACATAGCTTCCATTTATTCTAACCGGAAGTATTGCACCGCTCTTTGTCCATGGCCATTCGGGGAAGAGCATGCCATGTTTCTCCCAATGTATTAAATCCCGGCTTGATGCTATTGCAAGTCTCGCTGTCGAGCCATCAAATGCGGTATACGTCATATAAAAAGTGTCATTGATCCTCACAATCCTTGGGTCTTCGCATCCCATTTTCTCCTCCGGAAGGGTGGGGGATATTACAGGAGCTGGATGCTTTTTGAAGTGTATACCATCTCTACTCGTTGCAAGGGCGATGTAGGATTTAAAATTTTTATCCTGCGCCCTGTAGAATAGGTAAACGGTATCATTAACCACAACTGCTGCTGGATTGAACGTTGCTTTAGCTTCAAAGGGAAAATCACCCGGTGAAATAATAGGTTCATCAGAAACCCGTGTGTATCCTTCAAGCGGAGGACTGCAATCAAAATCAAGCCCGGATGCCAAGAATCCTGCAATAAAAAACAGAGAGAAGAGTATGAACACAAGAGCTTTTTTCAAACAATTCCCTCCTAGCCATAGATTAAATTCCTGGCCTTCCCGTCAAAGATGTACATTCTGTCGTGCCTCGGTCTCCAGTATATCTCTCCCATGCTGGGTCGTATGTTTTCAGGCAGTTTGATTATGAGCTCCAAGTCTTCATAAACTAGATGCCCGTAGCTTTCCACTCCGAGTTTTTCAATACCCAAAAGCTTTCCTTTAACAAACCCTTCTCTTGCTTCTATGCTGACTTCGGTGTGCTGGGGCCTGAATCCAAGTATGACTTTGCCTTCAGCGTCAACATCCCCGGGAAGCTCCAATATGAAGTGTCCGCTGTCAAAGAAGACCCCTTTCTCATCCTTTAATACATCCCCTTCAATGAGATTCATGGGAGGACTTCCAACGAAGGTTGCCACGAAGGTGTTTGAGGGTTTGTAGAATATCTCATCGGGAGTGCCAACCTGCTGAAGCTGCCCCTTGTTCATCACTGCTATTCTATCCGCCATTGTCATTGCCTCTACCTGGTCATGTGTCACGTAAATCGTTGTTATTCCAAGATCATAACTCAATAGTTTTTTGAGCTCAAAGCGCATTTGGGTTCTAATCTTTGCATCGAGGTTTGAGAGGGGCTCATCCAAAAGAAACACCTGTGGTTCCCTGACAAGAGCCCTCGCCAGCGCCACGCGCTGCTGCTGACCGCCGCTCAGTTCACTGGGCTTCCTATTAAGGAGCTCGGCAATTCCGAGGAACTCGGCAACCTCCTTAACCTTTTTAATCCTTTCCTGCTTTGGAACATTTGACATCCTCAATGGAAACTCAATATTGCCGAAAACCGTCATGTGGGGATAGAGGGCGTAGCTTTGAAAGACCATAGCGGTATTTCTCTTTGTAGGGTCTATTTCATTGACTATCTGCTCTCCTATCCATATTTCACCTTCGGTTGGAGTTTCAAGACCCGCTATCATTCTCAGGGTGGTTGATTTTCCGCATCCACTTGGGCCGAGAAGCACCATAAACTCGCCGTCTTTGATCTCAAGATTGAGCTTGTTAACGGCGATAACATCTTCAAACTTCTTTGTAACGTTTTTAAGCAAAACCCTTGCCATTATCCCTTCCCTCCCGTGATAACTATACCTCTTATCAAATATTTATTGAGTATAAGGAAGAGCAATATTGTGGGGGCAGAGGCAACAAGAGAACCCGCTATTATAGGGGTATACTCCGTCCACATGGCTCTTTGGAATGCAAAACTCAATCCCACGGGGAGTGTGAAATGTTCGGGAGTTCTCAGGAAGATTAGGGGACCTATAAATGCATTCCAAGAGCCCAGGAATTGATAAACTGCAACAGCACCCAGAGCAGGCTTTGCAAGTGGCAGGGCAATGTAGAAGAATGATTTTATTGGGCCACAGCCATCTAGACGGGCGGCTTCGAATATCTCATTGGAGAGGGACATGAAGTACTGCCTCATCAGGAATATACTTGAAACATTGACCAGTCCGAGCAGTGAAAGCCCTAAGATGTTATCGATGAGTCCGAGCTTGTATATTATGATATAATTTGGGACTAGCGTAACGAACATTGGTATCATCAAAAGGGAGAGCAGTGCGGAGAATATAACATCTCTACCTGGAAATCTCAGGCGAGCAAAGGCATATCCCGCCATGCTGGAGAATAATATGTTTCCCGCAACTATTATGCCAGAGTAAAGCGCCGTATTTCGAACCCATTTTGGAAAGAGCTCCAATCTGAAGAGCTTTTCATAATTTTCCAGTGTGAAAGGGCTTGGAATCCATTTTGGTGGATACTGGGACGCCTGTGCCCATGTCATGAACGAAGCCACCAGCGATCTTATAAAAGGCATTAAATACACCAGAGCAAAACCTATTAGAACGACATAGGTTATGACAATCCAAATTCTTTTTATGAGCCTCTCCTTCTCTTTCGGGGTCATCTAATCGCCCTCCCGTACTTCTTCTGAAATAGATATGTGGTCGTGAATATTATCGCGAAGAGGAACCAGCTCTTTGCTGCTGCGACACCGGGACGTATGCGCGTGAAGGCTTCATTATAAATATCTAGGGCTACAGTGTAGCCCGCTCCTCCGGGACCACCATTTGCACCTGCCATTACCCATGCCAGGTCAAACATCTGCAGTGCTCCTATTAGTCCTAAAACCACGACGTAAACTATCATGGGTCTCAGCATGGGTATTGTAATGAAGAAGAACCTCCTAATTGGACCCGCACCATCCAGCATCGCCGCTTCATAGATCTCCTTGGGAATAGCCTGCATTGCTGCCAAAAATGATACCATGAAATGTCCGCTCGTCCCCCATATTGCCACGAGCGCTATGGCCAGCAGGAGGTATCTTCTATCGTTTATCCAATCTATTGGCTGAAAGCCGGGCATAACATGAACGAGGGCATAGTTTATGAATCCATTCTTCATGAAGAGCCAGATGAATATCAAACTAACTATAACGGCAGAAGTTGTTGCCGGAAGGAAATATGAAACTTTAAAAAACTGCTGACCCTTAATTTTTTGATTCGCAAAGGAAGCCAAAACTATAGCCAAAAAAGTCTGAACAGGCACCACAATTGCGGTATAAATCAGGATGTTCTTTAATCCGGTGTAGAAGGGTGCAAGGATATAAGAGGTACCATGGAGACCCCTCGAGAGATCTCTAAGCACGATTTGAAAGTTCTTCAAACCAACAAACTGCATTTGACCTATATAATCCCATTTGAAGAAGCTCAGGAAGAAGGCGAATATCATGGCAAAGTAGCCGAAAACCATGTTGAGGATGACCGCAAAGGATATCAGCACAAGCCCGGCAACAATCTCCTTATTCCTAGCTTTTTCATAAAAAGAGGAAAATTTAAAAAGAGGCATAGAATCACCTCATCCACTTAATTCTTGCTGGACAACTTCCTTCATGGTTTGTATGGCTTCTTCGGGAGTCATTTCTCCTCTCATGGCTGCTGCCATGGCATCGCTGAACTTTCCTTCCAGAGTTCCGGATTTGGGTCCCCAGAGGAAGATTATCACATTGTCATACTGGGACATAAATGAGAGCGTCTTTTTGTGCTGTGGCCACATGTCGGGGTCGTTTTCAAATCCTTTCATGCTCGGCAGGGTCTGACCTGCTTTAACTACCAAATCCTTTTGCCCCTTGGGACCCAATATAAATTCAACAAACTTCCATGCATCTTTTGGATGCCCTGACTTTGCGTTTATGCCCAGAATCACAGTGTATGCCATCGTCGCCCTTCCAGATTTTCCTGCAGGAAGCGGAGCTATATCCCAGTCCTCGCCATACTTGAAGTCGGGGAATTGGTCAGCCAGGAACGGTATCATCCAGTTTCCGCTTATAACCATTGCAACCTCCTGCTTTCCAAAGGCATCACCGAGCCATCCGGCTCCAACATCACCGGGTTGCACCACATAGGGCTTCTTTCCCTGGTTTTCCATGTCCACCTTCCCAACTTTGTAGAGGTTGATATACCATGTCAGGGTTTCTTTTACAACAGGATTATCGAACCATGATGCATCTTCAGGTTTTTCAAACCATGGTTTTGGAGCACCATTACTCACCGCCACGGGGACGTATCTGTTGAAATTTCCTAGGTATATGGCTAAACCAGGTTTTCCAGTTTTTTCCGCTATTATCTTTGCATCCTGTTCAAGTTCCTCCCATGTTTCGGGAGGCTTTGTAATGCCTGCCTGCTCAAAGAGCTTCTTGTTGTAGAACAAAGCAAGCATACTCCAATCCTTTGGAAGACCATAAAGCTTTCCATTCTTCTTGAAGGGTTCGAGCAGGAATGGGTAGAACTTGTCAATAAAGCTTTTGTCGGCAAGGTCTGAAATCGGATACAATGCACCTTTGTCGATGAATATTGGGGCCCATGCACTATCCACATAGAACACATCAGGTGCAACGCCCGCACCAAATGAAGCTAGGATATTCTCATGGAACATCTGTGTGATGACCTCATACTTAATGCCAATGTTTGGATTTTCCTTTTCAAATTCATCAATCATCTTTTGATAGTTCTTCATCTCGGTTTCGCCGGCACTCCATCCTGCAAATCTCACGAAAACTTTCTCTTGAACTTTCGTCTCTGTGGTTGTCTTGGTTTGGACTTGAGTTTCGGTCTTAACAACCGTGGATGTAGTTGTTGTCGGGGATGGTGATGTTGTGGTTCCTCCACCGCCTATGCACCCAGCTGCCACGACCCCTAACAAAAGGACTGAAACCAAAATCAAACTATAGAGGGTTTTCTTTCCCATCTATGACACCTCTCATACAGGTTTCTTCACAGGTTTATACTATAATAATATTATATAAACTTTTCTTTATTAGTCATAACAATATTTAAATAGTAAAAATTCGGAATAAAGATGTGGGTGGGAAGGTATGGAAAATCCTGCAGTAGGCATCGTAGAGAAACTTCAGGATTTAGGACTCACCAAGAGAGAGGCAGAGGTCTATCTTGCAATATGGATAAAAAAGGGCGCGACCGTTAAGGAGTTGCTCGAGTCTTTAGACGTTCATCAGCCTCAGCTCTATAATATAATTCAAAGTCTTATTAGAAAAGGTTTTGTACGGGCTTCTGGTGGAAGACCGAGGATCTACACTGCAAGCGATATCGTTTCTCTCATAGACGTGCAGAAGATGAAGCTTGATCTTCTGAAGGAGAGTCTTGAAGAGGAGCTTAAAAAAATGAGGATAAACTCTGAAGAAGAAGTCCCATACATATCAATAGCCAGAAATCTGGATGGCGTTCTTTCCGGTTTGATCGAGACAATAAATTCTGCGGAGGTTGAGATTAGAGCGGAACTTCCCTATTCCATTTTTAAGGAAGTAACACCATATCTATTAAACGCCCTTCAGAGGGGAGTTAACCTCTATCTCTTAGTTTATCCCGAAACAAAGACGTTCAACGAGTTTGAGCTTTTTAAGGATAGGGTGAAAATAAGAACCTCCGAGCTTGGAAATTTCCTCCTCCTAATTGCAGACCTATCGGTTGGAGTGTACTCGAAAAGAAGATTCTTCAGTGTTAGTAAGTCCCCAATTCCCAGGACGGAGATCTACGGCTATATAGTTCACGAAAAAGACCTCTTCCTCAGGCTTTTGAATATTCATAACAACCTCTGGATAAAAGCTAAAGAAGTGCTCTGCTGGGAGCCAAAACCCGAGATTTACCCAAAAACATTCATGGAATTTTCGATGGCGCTGAATGAAATTGAAGCACTTTTAAAGCTCGGATACACTCCGATTGTAACCGTAGAGGGAAAGGATACAAAAGAAGGATTGCCTGTAAAAATGGAAGGAAAAGTAAGGTCGATAAATAAATCGGGGATTATAAGCAACTTTGTTTTGGAAACAGAGAAAGGAATATTGACTGTAGGAGGTTTCGATGCTGAAGTGGAGGACATTGAAGCCCAGAAGATTAGGATAGAAAAACTTGAAAAATAGCCGGGGGATGAGGATGAGGTTTGCCATCATATGGGACTTTGATGGTGTCTTGGTTTTCACGCCTCATGAAGAAGCATGGAGAAGAGCAGCAGAACACTACGGAGTAATGGATTTTGATCACGACTTCTATGTTCGTTACGTGTCCGGAAAGCCGAGATATGAAGGGGCGGACAATATACTGCGATTAAAGGGAATTTACGACAAATTCGCCAGGACTCCTGAAGAGAAGGAAGAGCTTCTCCATGAATTTGCAGAATTCAAAAATGAGATTGTAAATGAGATGTTTAGAAGAAAGGAATACAGGATCAACAAGGGTGCCATAAACTTTCTTCTAAAGGCAAAAGAAGCCGGGATTAAGCATGCACTGGCTTCAGCATCCAAGAATGCGGCAAAGCTAGCCGCCCAAATTGATGTCATTTACATGGGGCAAAAAAAGAGTCTGGGTGCGCTTTTTGATGTCAATGTGAGCGGTCTGGCACCGAATAAAAAACTTGTTTTTAAAATGGCAAGGAAAGAGTTAAAGAAAAGATTTCCAGAAATTGATGTGTTTCTAGTGGTTGAAGATGCGCCTGCAGGTATTAAGGCAGCTAAAGAGCTTGGTATGCTTACTCTCGGCTATTTAAGGGAAGCACAGCTGGATGCCGACCTTGTGTTTAATGACTTCGATGAGTTGAATCTTGAGAAAATTATGTCATTAATAACATCACGGGGGGTTTGAAGTGAAGTACAGGTTCGCTTTTAAGAAATACAATTCCCGGGAAGAGTCCATATACGGTACGATACTAACTCTTGGAAATGGCCACATCGGAATACGGGGGGAGCTGGAGCTTGAGCCGACAATTTATGGGACAACCATAGCAGGAGTTTACGATTACGCACCATATTTTTACAGGGAGATAGTAAATGCTCCAAGAATAATTGGAATTCAAGCCTTTTTTAACGGGGAACCGGTAAGTCCGAGTACCCAGAAGATTTTGAAGTATGAAAGAGAGCTTGACATTGAGAATGCCCTCCTCAAAACCTCCCTTCTTCTTGAAATGCACAGCGGTGCGAGGGTGGATTACGAGAGCGTTAGAATTGTTCATGGAAAGCGAAAAAATGTGGTCATCTTAAAATTTTCAATCAGGGCGAGTGAAGATGGGATCCTAACAATCATAAGCCCTATAAAAACAGATGTTGCCAACCCCTCCTATAGAGAGGAGATTCTGATAAAGCATGTTAAGGTTGAAAAACTCGAAGCTTTGGAGGATTGCATCCATGCAGAAGTCCGGACACTGGATGGAAGATATCGTATTGGGATTGCGAGTTCCCTCGTGAGTCATGGGGATGTTAAACGCAGTTTTTTCAAAAACGATGAAGGCATAGGGGATATTTTAACGATTAACGTTAAGAAGGATAGAACATATCACTTCGTCAAATATATAGTCCTAACATCATCGGAGGACGAGGATGCGGTAAAGGAGCTTCTGGAGATTAAGGAAATAGGTTTCGATAAGCTCCTTAAGGAGCACAGTGATCACTGGAAGGAGATATGGAAGATTGCCAAAATAGAGATCGAGGGAGACGAAAAAGCGGAGAAAGGGTTAAATTTCAGCCTCTTCCACCTCATTCAATCCGCTCCAGTCGATGATAAAATTTCCCTGACGGCGAGGGGAATTCACGGTTTTGGATATAGAGGGCATGTCTTCTGGGATACGGATATCTATGCATTGCCCTTTTTTATGGCAGTGTTCCCCAAAAAAGCCCGGAACATGCTAAAATATCGCTATAACAACCTAAACCAAGCGAGGGAAAATGCAAAGCAGAATGGCTATGAAGGAGCTCAATTTCCCTGGGAATCGGCAGATGATGGCTATGAAGCAACACCTCGCCTAATTCCTCTCGATATGCTCGGGAAGGACTTCGTTGAAATCTATACCGGGGAGGAAGAGCACCACATAACTGCCGATGTAGCATATGCCATGGAGCTCTACTACCGGTTCACGGGTGATGAGGAGTTCATGTCCAAGTATGGTGTAGAGGTTATTTTCGAAACCGCAAGGTTCTGGGCCAGCAGGGTGAAATACAAAGAGGGGAAGGGTTATGTGATAGAGAGGGTTATCGGGCCTGATGAATATCACGAGCATGTAAACAACAGCTTTTTCACGAATTTGATGGCTAAATACAATCTTCTCTTGGCACTCAAATATTTCAGAAAGGCTAGAGAAAATGGAGGTGAATGGCTTAAAAGTTTGGAGAGGGTCCATGTAACACAGGAAGAAGCTGAAAAGTGGCTCGAGATTGCCGAGAACATTTATATCCCACGGCAGATAAATGGGGTCTTTGAAGAGTTCGATGGATATTTTGATCTGGAGGATTACAGGGTCGATCCAAAAGGATTGGGAGAAAATAGGCTTCCAAGAAGGGTAAAGGAGAACTTGAAAGCAACTCAACTGATTAAGCAAGCCGATGTTATAGCCACGCAGTACCTCCTTAAAGAGCGCTTTGATATGAACAGCATCAAAAAGAACTTCGACTACTACATCCTAAGAACAACCCATGCTTCATCTCTCTCAATGCCAACCTACGCGATAACTGCAGCCTGGATAGGCTATGAAGATCTTGCCTATGATTATTTCATGAAATGTGCATACATAGATCTCCACAATCTCTACGGAAATACCCAAGATGGTTTTCATCTAGCGACTGCTGGAGGCTTATGGCAGATTCTCTTTAGCGGTTTCTGCGGCATAGAATCTGATGGCAGCAGCATAAAAATCTCTCCGAGGCTACCAAAAATGTGGAAATCCGTGAGGTTGAAATTCCTCTTTAGAGGAGCATTGCTGAGCTTGGAAATCAAAAATGATGAGGTAAAGGTGAAGGTTCTCAATGGGGGAGATGTAATGATTGAAGTATTTGGAAAATCAAAGCTCTGCAGCCCAAATTCATGTGTAGCATTCTTTAAAGAAGAATCTAAGGAGGAGTGACCGAGCATTATTTAATGGCAAATGAATGTATTTAAGGGTTTTGAGCTTTCATTCCCTTCCTTTCGGAAGGCGTACTTCCCGCCCAATAAAAATATTTAGAAACAGGCTCGGTGGGTGTTCACGTCATCATTAGCACCAATCAGTTTGCTTGCTAATCGTCATCGCCTAATACTTCCTTGGAATGCTCTCTTTTAAAGTTATTTATTCTCTAGTTTGTACATGCAGGGAGAGTGTCCCATTGTCATCTTTCTGAGCTCCCCAAGTTCCACTCTACTCCAGCAACCTCCCAGAAGAACAGAATAACCCTCAGGATAACCCCTCAGAACGAAACCTGAATTCTACCAGTGATTCTGAAGGAATGCTGAGTAAGGGGGTAACTT
>Ga0190304_1000887_pt1 | contig 13815 bp, 13 predicted proteins | sample 48700712_MG_FD_161670 | JGI IMG/M metagenome (GOLD analysis project Ga0190304, IMG submission 161670) | Hydrothermal vent sediment bacterial communities from Southern Trench, Guaymas Basin, Mexico - 4870-07-1--2_MG | ecosystem: Environmental > Aquatic > Marine > Hydrothermal vents > Sediment ... | reverse complement strand
AATCCTATGTAAAGTTTTTTGCTATGGTAAGTTTTTACCCTGAACCGGCACTACAAGCTGCTTAACAGCCGATAGAACTTTACATAGGAGAATAGAGGATTATCTTAAATTCTTAAGGAAATTCATAAGATCTGCCTTTTCCTCTTCTTGGTAAATATCCGACTGGCTTTCAAAATTATGCCTGTCGTTAGCAACAATTGCTTTTCGAACCAATTCTGTTGAGGTTCTGGCATAAAGCTCTGTTGTAACAACAGAACAATGCCCCAGCAGATCTCGGATAAATATTAGATCAACTTCATCCTGCACCAATTCATAGGCTTTTGAATGCCGAATTCCATGAGCCGAGACTATTCTCTTGAAATAATCAGGATTGGTTTCCCTTGCCTTTATCTCGTATTTCTTCAGGATATAGTTCACGCCCTGCCTTGTTAATTTATCACCGCTAGGATTCTTGAACAAAATTTCATCCTTGATGCTCTCATCAATCCGATAAATTCGGAGATAGCTTCTGAGTAATTCCATAGTATCGTCAGGTATCCCTATGGAATGTAGTTTTCCGCCTTTCGCCATAACAGTGACTATTGGAAGTCCTACCCAGTCGATGTCCCGGACTTTGATGTTCACCAGTTCACTTACCCTTATTGCTGTTTCAAAAAGAAGTTGAAGCAAGGCTAAATCCCTTACTCCTTGTTTTTTTCTTGTATCGGGCTGCTGGAAAAGCATGTCTAGTTCGCTACTTGAAAGATGTGGCGGAATGGTCTTTTCCACTTTTTTCAATGGCACATTTTGCATTTCCTTACACTTTAAAGCAAGTTCAGGATGATAAATGCTAATAAAATGGAAAAAACTCTGAATTGCTTCCAACCTTAGATTTCTAGTCTTCGGTTTACATTTTCGTGTATCTTCAATCCAGTTGCAGAATTCCACAATGGAGCTGTTTGTCAGCGTCTCGAAGCTAATATCGCTAGGTTTGTATCCTTTTTTCTCTTCAAGGAACACAAAAAGAAGCATAAACGCTGTGGCATAGCTTTTTATCGTATTAACGCTGTATCCTTTTTGTAGCGGCATAAAAGTGACGAAGAACTGGGTCAGGCAATCCTGGAAATTAACCTTCTTCATATAACACCTCCGGAATTCGTCCCGAATGCAGAGGGATTGCTTCATCACCATTGATTTTATATTGCGGCAACCGTAGATATTTCTCAGTTTCGGTTATGCTAACATGCCCAAGATACTGGGAAAGCAAGGCAATACTCCGGTAACTATCCATCCCTTGCTCATGCATCTTCTCAAGTGAATGAATAGCGAAGGTGTGACGAAGACTATTCGCAGTTGGAAAACGCCCCCGAGAATCTACAGGAATACCAGCCTTTCTGTAGATGGACTTAAGGGTGGTTCCAGTAGAGCTGCGGTTGAGTTTTTTCCCACTATGGGCAGGAAAAATCAAATGTTCTTCTTCCTGCTCAAACTTCATTCGACAAAGGTATTCCCCCATACACGTTCCCATGGAACAAGATAAAGGAACAATCCTACTCTTGAAATTCTTCGATTCGTGGATGGAAAGAGAATTGTCTTCAGAATTGTAGTCGCCTACCTTCAATGACAATGCCTCATTCAACCTTAATCCGGCTGAGTACAGGACCTTTAGCAGAACAGGGAAGACCATGTGGTTGAGAGATCTTCCTGTCGGTTCCATGTGCTCAGCCATTTCTAATACAGCCGTTATTTGTTTATGGGAGAATACATAAGGAATGAAGTCATTCCTATACACAGGGAGAATACCCTTTGGAAAAACATTAGCCTTACCGCCATCCAGATTTATGAATGTCGCGAATTTTCTCAGAAGAGATACTCTGCTCTGCCTGGTTCCTTTGTTTTCACCCTCTTTGAGTTCAACGACTTTATTAGCCATTTCTTGAGTAATGATTGGTAGATTTCCTTCAGCATTATCATTGAGCATTAAACTGATATATCTCAAATTGCGTTGCGTAGAAATCCCATACTTGTAGCCGCCATTTTGCATGTATACGATAAATCTCTCGCAATAATCCTTGAACAGGCCTTCAAAAATGATCCCTTTGGTTTTACTTTTCATGGGAAACCTCCAATGCCAGTTTCCTGAGTTGCTCAGGTGCCATCCAAAGATATCGTTTCGTGATATTCATGCTGCTATGTCCCAATGTAGCAGAGATTGTGGGCAGGGAAATATTCTGCCTTTGGAGCGAAGAAGTAAGGCTATGCCTGAGGGCATGAGGACCATGATGTTTGTCTGTTGTGTTAATTCCTGCACGCTTGAAATATCTATCTACTGCATAATAGATCATGCCTCTGGTATATGCCCCCTTGAGCAAGGAGGAGACCCGCGGGAATAACAAAGAGGTATCAGCATTCGGCCTTGCATTCCTGATATAGTCGGCCAGGGCTAAAAGCAAGGTTCCTATAAGTGGTAATGTTAATGGCTGCTTGGTTTTCCCCATGCAGAAGTTCAGTTCTTCCCTTGACCAATCGAAATCATCCAGTTTAAGGTTAAGCACATCAGATTCTCTGAGGCCTAATTCAGCAAACAGCATTACTATCACATAATCCCGTTTGCCGAGTTTGGTTTTTCTGTCTATTTGGTTCAGTACCTTGTTGATCTCATCTGTGGAATAATAGGAACACAAGCGGGCATCCTTGTGGGAAAAGATTGTTCCAACATAGTGCTGGGCTATTGGCTTCAAAGTTCCTGTATCCACGAGGAATACAATGAAGTTTTTCAATGTAAAGAGAATATTTGCTTTATAGGCTTCGCTGAACTCTTTATTTTGTATGTAGTCCTTGAAATTGAATATTACATCAAAATCAATATTCTTCTTAGAGATGCCGAAGGAATCAAGGTACAACAGGAAGCATAATAACCTGGAAATTTTAGTTTCGATTGTATTATGGCATTGCCCTTTCCTGGACAGCCATTCACTGTAGTCATTAGAAAGTTGCACAAATTGAACCGGTGTTTGAAGTAGCTTCTTCCGGTAATGCAGTTTGATGCTTTCATCTTTCTCCAGGGATTGTAAAACTCTGAAGCACCTGACAAAGCGCTGGATATAATCAGGTTGAGTGAATTTGCGCCTTTTCTGGCAATTGTTAAGGAATCTTTTTAACATCGGTTCAGATAGTTCAAAATTTCTGCTACGTTTAGCGAACTCAATTAGAGAATTAAATACCTTTCTTTGTACATACATGCTGGATTGAGAATAATTACATCCTTCAGAATAATCCAAGGCTCTTGCGATCAAGCCTTTTAAATGTCGAATTGTCATAATGACCTCCATATTGAAATAATGAAAGTCATTGTAGGTCAAGTATTATGTAAAGTTCTATCGGCTGTTAAGCAGCTTGTAATGCCGGTTCAGGGTAAAAACTTACCATAGCAAAAAACTTTACATAGGATTTTGTATGTGTAGTTCGTTATGGAAATGATGCGAGACGTATAGAAGAGGGATTGCGGAACCGGTTTAATAAATATGGACTGGAACTGCACCCGACAAAGAGCCGAACTTTTAATTTTGGTAGATTTGAGCGTGAAAATGCAAAAAAGCAATCACGACGTGCAAATACGTTTGATTTTCTTGGATTTACGCATTTTTGCGGTATATCAAGAAAAGGACGTTTTAAAATCAGTCGAAAGACAAGCCGTAAGAAATTTGTTGTAAAATGTAAAGATATGAACTTGTGGTTGAAATCGATAAGAAATCTGGTTGAGACCAAGGAATGGTGGAAGATTCTGAGATCTAAATTAAGAGGACATTTTCAGTATTACGGTGTAAGTGAGAACTACAGAAGCATATATAAATTCTATAACTATACTTTAAGAATGGTGCGGAAGTGGATGAATCGTCGAAGTCAGAAACGAACAATGAGCTAGGAGAAATATTCTAAATATTTGGAATACTATCCTCTACCTAAACCCAGGATAGTACATAATTTTTACTTGTCACCTGAACGAGTGAGTTAGATTGAAGAGCCGGATGTGGGAAATCTACAAGCCAGGTTCTGTGAGGGGCATGGACTTTCTCACAAAGGAATGAATATGATGAATGAGAGAAAAGGAGAAAGTCACATGTCTACTCGACAAAACTTTATGCCAATAGCTATAGATGTTTCTGGCAAAAAAATACTATTAGTTGGTGGTGGGAAGTTTGCCCAGCACAAAATTATTTTACTAAAGAGATTTACAAACAATATTATAATTGTAGGTTCTAACATATCTGAGGAAATAAAAAATTCTGGACTCCCATACAATGAAGAAAATTATAATAAGAAACACTTAGAAGGTATATATATTGTTTATGCCTGTACAAACGATCGGGAACTAAACAGAAGAATTAGAGATGATGCCCATGAACAAGGAGTTATAGTCAACGTTGCTGATGACCCTGACCTTTGCGATTTTGTCTCACCTGCTATATATTTAGAAGATAACATGGCTGTAGCTGTTAGCTCAAATGGGAAAGATGTTCACAGGTCTATTCTTTGGAGAGATAAGATAAAGGGATTCTTTAGTGGTAAAAGTAGAGATTTTAAATAAAGAGAGCGTTGTTACCAAAGAATCAGAGCAGATAGTTTTAAAAACCTGCAATAGAACAGAAATTTACAGTGGTGACGGAGAGATACCTAAAGATATAATTAAACATCTTTTTAGAGTGACAACCGGGTTAGAATCATCTTTAATTGGGGAAAAAGCTATACAGGGTCAGGTTAAAGAGGCATATAAGTTAGCGTCTAACAACCTAAAATCATCATCCCTACATAAACTATTTCAACGAGCACTGAATGTTGGTAAAAATGTTCGAACTAATACAGATATAAATAGAGGTGCGGTATCCCACTCTCAAGCTACAGTTGACCTACTGATAAAGCTCAACATTAACCTAAAAGATTCATTTATAACACTTGTTGGAGCCCATAACTTAAACGAAAAAATAATATGTTATCTTCTTAATAAAGGTGCCGAAACAGTTTTTCTTGGAAACAGAACCTTTAGTAAAGCTAAAGAGATTTCAGCTAAATATAATTCACAAGCCTTTCATTTAGATGATCTAAATATAATATTAAAAAAAACTGATATTCTAATAACAGCAACTGCTGCACCCCATGCTGTTATTCACAGAGATAATTTTCCTATGGATAAAAGCATGACAATAATAGATTTAGCACTTCCTGCAGATACAGATCTTGATGTACAGAATCTTAAAAATGTGCAATACATCAATAATAGTGGTGTTGAGCAAACTGTTAATTTAAACCTTAATAAACGAGGGTTAGAGTTAAAAAAAGCTTCAATAATTGTAGAGAATGAAGTTGAGTTGTTCCTTGAAAAATTACAAAGAGATCGGGAGAGATCAAATGACAAAAATAAGAATTGTATCACGAAAAAGTAATTTAGCGCTAATCCAGGTTGATGAATTAATGAATCAAATTGATATAGATTGGGAACTTGTAAAACTTGATTCTTATGGTGATAAAAATAAAAAGATTTCTTTAATGGACAATCCAATTAAGGATATTTTTACAAAAGAGTTAGACTTAGCAATATTAAATCAAGAGGGTGATATTGCAATACACTCGGCAAAAGACCTGCCTTATCCACTACATCCAGATATTGAGGTAATAGCCCTAATTCCACCTTTTGATCAGACAGATTCCCTAGTTAGTAGGGACAATATACCCCTTGAGTTACTTCCCAAAGGTTCAAAAATTGGAACAAGTAGTCCCCAGAGACAAAAACAGATCCTGGATATAAATTCCGGTCTTGAAATATTTAGCATTAGAGGTACTATCGAGGAGCGAATTAAGCAAGTTGATGATGGTGTTGTAGATTCACTAATTGTTGCTACATGTGCATTAAAAAGACTTGGTCTAGAGAACAGAATAAGTCAGGTTCTAGATTTTGATACACATCCACTCCAGGGATATATCGCTGTTACCTCTAAAAGAAACAATTTAGGGGTTAGGTCTATTTTTTCTAATTTAGATATTTTACAAGGCTATGGCAGTGTAGATTTAGTAGGCTTCGGTCCTGGAGATCCTGACCTATTAACAATTAGAGCAGATAAAAAACTAAGGGATGCTGATATTATTTTCTATGATGCCCTTATACCTAGTAATTTTTTAGATAGATATAAAGGGGAAAAGCAGTATGTTGGAAAAAGAAAGGATTCACATAGTTTCACCCAGGAGGAGATCTGCTATAAACTATACCGAGCTGCAATAGATGGGAAAAAAGTCGTTAGATTAAAGGGCGGTGATCCGTTTATATTTGGTAGAGGTGGTGAGGAGCTTGATTATCTCGAGTCAAGGTTGATAACTGTTTCAACAACTCCTGGAATAACCACAGCCCAGGGAGCAGCTTCTAGCACTAATATTCCTCTAACAAAACGAGGGGTATCAAGGGAGTTAAATATACACACTGCACACAAAGGTGAACTTAATTCCAATTCTAGAACCGATGTTTTTTATATGGGTGGAACAAAATTAAATGAGATCCAAAAGAAACTTCTTAAAATGAATATTAGTGGAGACACATCTATAATATTAATTGAAAATGCAACACTTAATAATCAGTATGAGATTAAAACAACAGTTGAAAATATGCACAATCAGAACCCAAATCTTCCTGTAATTGTAATATCAGGTGAAGTTTCAAAGGATTATTTTCCTCATAAATTTATTTTAAATACTGGGTTAAGAGATCGTAATTATGGGCTTAAAGGAAGAATTCTCCATCAACCTCAAATTGAGATTACAAAAATGGATTTTGATGTAGATATAAGTTTATACAATACTATCCTATTTACGAGTATTACAGCCGTTGAACAATTTATCCCACGAGTAGATGTTAGTGAAAAAAAAATAGTCTCTATAGGGACTGGGACAACCCAGTCTCTAAACAGTTTAAATATTAATGTTGATTATGAATCATCAAAACCAGATTCTGATACTCTATACAGTGAACTATTAACTAAAAACTTTGAAAAGATTTTATACCCATGTTCAAAAATATCTAACAACAAACTACATAGCTTAAATAATTTAAACTCAATACATATTTATACTACATCAGCTCTTGAAGCAGACGAAAAGGTAGACCTAAGTAAATTTGAGGCTATTATATTTACTAGTCCATCCACTGTTGATGGTTTTGTATTAAACTATAAAGAGATACCACCTGTCGATATTTTTTGTCTTGGGAAATTTACAGAAGAGAGAGTTCATCATTATAAGGAAGGTCTAAATGTACAAACGATTTCGATATAAGAGAGAGAGTGAAGAGGTCAGATTAAAATATCGAGAGACTTTTTTAAATAAAGAGGACTTTATTCTGCCTCTTTTTATAGTTGAAGGAAGTGATATAAAGAGGGAGATTCCCTCAATGCCCAAGGTATATCACTTCTCGATAGATCGAGTTTTAACCTACTTAGTTGAGATGACAGAAATCGGGCTAAAAAGTATTCTGATTTTTGGAATACCGGATAAAAAGGGTATTAATGAGGCATTAGATGGCATTGTTCAAAGTGCTGTAAAAGCGATAAAAGAGAAGTTCCCAGACCTTGAAGTTATAACTGATGTCTGCCTCTGTTCCTATACAGAAAATGGCCACTGTCATATTGGTGATAATGATGAGACCTGTAAGATTCTTGCAGATATAGCACTAAGTCATGTTAAAGCAGGGTCTGATATTGTAGCACCTTCAGATATGATGGATGGGCGTGTTTATCACATAAAAAGCAAATTGAAGAAGAACAACTACAATGATATCCCAATAATGTCCTACGCAGCTAAATATGCATCAAACTTTTATGGTCCATTTAGGGATGCTGCAGATTGTGCTCCTTCTACAGGAAATAGAAAAACCTATCAGATGGACTATTGCAACAGAAACGAAGCACTAGATGAAGTTTATGAAGATATCAATGAAGGCGCTACTCAGATTATTATTAAACCAGCCCTATCTTATCTTGATATAATTAGAGATGTTAAAGAAAAAATTGATCTGCCTATAATTGGATACAGTGTTTCAGGTGAATATAAGATGATTTATGAGTCTGTTAACCAGGGTTGGGCAGCAGAAGACCTAATAAATGAAACTATTATATCTCTTAAAAGAGCAGGGTGTGATAGGATAATTACATACTTTACCCCATATTTTCTGGAGAAATTAAGTGAATAATAAGACTGTAAAATCAGAAGACCTTTTTAATAGAGCAGTTAAAGTGATTCCTGGTGGGGTTAACTCCCCTGTTAGAGCCTTTAATAGTGTAGGTGGAACTCCGCCATTTATCGAAAGAGGTGAAGGCCAGTGGATTTGGGATGTCGATGGAAATAGATATATGGACTTCCTCTCTTCCTGGGGTCCACTTATTCTGGGGCATGGGAACAAACAGGTCGAGGATGCAACTATAAATAGTTTAAAAAAAGGAGCATCTTTTGGAGCACCAACAGAGGTTGAAGTAGAACTGGCCGAGATGGTTGTTGATGCAGTACCATCTATAGAGAGTGTTAGGTTTGTAAACTCAGGAACCGAAGCTGTTATGTCTGCCCTAAGGTTAGCTAGAGCTTTTACAGGTAAAAATAAGATAGTTAAATTTGATGGTTGTTATCATGGCCATAGCGACTCTATGTTAGTCTCTGCGGGTTCTGGCATGGTATCAAAACCTTCCTCGGCCGGGGTTCCAGATAGTTTCTTAGAACATACAATCTCAATTCCTTTTAACAATAGAACTGCAGTGAAAGAAGTATTAAACAGTTCAGATGATATAGCCTGTATTATTTTGGAACCTGTTCCTGGAAACATGGGAGTGATACTTCCAAATAACGGATATCTACAATTCCTAAGGGATATAACTGAGGAAAATGGAATTATACTAATCTTTGATGAGGTTATTACTGGTTTTAGACTGGCACTGGGTGGAGCCCAGGAGTTATTTGACATAGAACCAGATTTAACAACACTTGGTAAAATTATCGGTGGAGGTTTTCCTGTCGGTGCCTATGGTGGTAAAAAAGAGATTATGGATATGGTTGCTCCTTTAGGGGATATGTACCAAGCAGGAACTCTCTCTGGTAATCCTGTTGCCATGTCAGCGGGTATCGCTACATTAAAGCAGTTAAAAGAGAGAGGTTTCTACAACGAACTCAACAAGAAATTTGAAAACTTTGTACAGAAGTTAAGGGAACAGACTCAAGATCTTCCAATAAGGATCAATTCTATAGGCTCTATGTTTACATTATTTTTCACTAAGGAAGCAGTTGTAGACTATAAATCTGCATTAACAACAGATACTGAACTGTTTAAAAAATATTTTCATAAACTATTAGAGAAGAATTATTATATATCTCCATCGGCATTTGAGACAGGGTTTATCTCTTCTGTATTAACAACTGAGGATCTGCATTTAGCAGCGGAGATAATGGTAAAAACTATTAAAGAGATCGTTTAATCATATTTCTTATATGTTCCAAGCTCTCTCTTTTTTTCAGCATTTTTGCTAACATACGTACCTTCAACAACATTTTCATATCCACGTTTTTTAATTATATCTTTTATATAATCCAAATGGGGACATCTATCGTAGTGGTGATTATCTGTTGTCATACATGATGATAGATGAATAGCAACTTCAGATTTACCAATATCAGTATACTTTTTTAGTTTATTAGAGAAGTGACTCAACTTGGATGACACAGCCTTACCACAACACCCATCGCAGGAAAACGTAAGATATTGTATATCTTTATCGTAATTTTCAAATTTACTATCTCTTTTATAGAATGAATTTGAACAAGCAAATCCACTACATCGTCTGAGTGCTATATCACACTGAATTATTACTACATATTTTGTGTTCATGTGTCTATTATACATTATTTGTGCTTATAATCATAAAAAAGATCAAATTGAGTCTTAATATCATACTCATTTGGTAGGAAATGTTGTATACTCTAAAAAAAAGGAAAGTGAAATGTATAGTGTAACACTGGAAGCGTTGGGTAAGTCGGCGCAAGTAAAGGCAAATTTTGTAAAAAATAGTAAAGGTAAATATCTTACAGCTTCAGCACTAGCGGGTTTCTACGTAGGACTCGGTATTTTACTAATTATGACTATTGGTGGACTCTTATCGTCTGCGGGATCACCAGCAACTAAAATAGTAATGGGAGCATCATTTGGTATAGCTCTGAGCCTGGTAATAATGGCAGAATCAGAACTGTTTACTGGTAATAACTTAGTAATGACAGCTGGTGCTCTCGATAAAAAGGTTACCTGGAAAAGTGCATTAAGTATCTGGTTCTTTAGCTATATTGGAAATTTCATCGGTTCATTTATTGTTGGTTACTTTTTTGTTATGACCGGGGCAACAAATGGTGTAGTCGGTGAATTTGTATTAAAGGTTTCTGCAGGTAAAATGGGAGGAGAGTTTATCCCACTTATGTTTAAAGGGATTTTATGTAATATTCTTGTATGCCTTGCTGTATTAAGTTCAATAAAAATGAAGAGTGAATCTGGAAAATTAATAATGATTTTCTGGTGTCTATTTGCATTTATTACATCAGGATTTGAGCATAGCATTGCAAATATGACTATATTCTCAATTGGACTTTTAATGGATCATAGTGATTCAGTATCTATTATGGGTATGTTTCAAAACTTGATTCCTGTAACTATTGGTAACTTTATTGGTGGTGCAGTATTAGTTGGTGGAACTTACTATTATATGGGTAGGAAAAATGAAGCTTAATTTAACCTTAAACGATATAAATGATGTTTTTGAAAAAATACGCAAGGAGTATAAAATTTATGCTCCTGTAAAAAAAGAGTTTAAAGGGACAATGTCTGATACTCCATCAATTAGATATGATGAAGTTCAAAATTTTAATGAGATTGAATTTAACGAGAAATCAGACTTTTCAGCTAAAGAGATAATACTTCCTATTACTCAAGTTCTGTTTAATTTTAACGAGAATGAATATTCTGAACCTACTAGAAGTCAGGAAAAAATACTTCTATTTGTAAGGGCTTGTGACATTAACGGTATAAGAAGTCTAGATCTTATGTACCAAAACAACGGTCCAAAGGACAAATACTATATCCAAGCAAGAGAGAGAATAACTTTCGTTCTAATAGGTTGTGAGAAATCTTTTAGAAACTGCTTCTGTGTATCTATGGGAAGCAATAAAACCGAGAATTACGCCCTGGGCTTTAAACCAGCTGGCGACAATGTTTATTTAGAAGTTAAGGATGAATCATTCTCAAAGTATTTTGATACGCCCACTGATAACAATTTTAACTTTGAGATGGATTTCGTTTCAGAAAATAATGAAGTTGTAAATCTTCCAGTTATTAAAGACACAAAAATAGTCTCTGAATTAGAAACATGGAGAGAGTACGACTCTAGATGTATAGGGTGTGGTAAATGTAATTTTGTCTGTCCTACTTGTTCATGTTTTGCAATGCAGGATATTTATTATAAAGAGAATGAAAATGTAGGAGAGAGGCGAAGAGTTTGGGCATCCTGCCAGATAGAGGGCTATTCAGATATGGCTGGAGGTCACAGTTTTAGAAAAAAGAATGGTGATAAAATGAGATTCAAGGCTCTGCATAAAGTCCATGACTTTAAACAGCGTTTTGGGGAGCATATGTGTACAGGGTGTGGTAGATGTAGCGACGCTTGTCCATCCTATATATCTTTTTCAGCAACCATAAACAAACTGGATAAAGCTATAAAGGAGCTTAAATAATGGAAAATATCTACATACCTACAAAATCAGAAATAAAAAAAATAGTACAACATACAGAAATTGAGTACACCTTCAGCATGGTATATAGTGGTACAGTTGTTCCTGGTCAATTCTTCGAAGTATCCATTCCTAAATTTGGAGAGTGTCCAATATCCGTATCTGGAATAACAGATGAGACCATAGATTTAACAATTAGAAAAGTTGGCCAAGTAACTAATGAACTATTCAAATTCAAAGAGGGTGAAGTTTTTTTTATTAGGGGTCCATATGGTAATGGTTTTGATATTGAGAACTACAAAGGTAAACATCTAGTTATTGTTGCTGGTGGTAGTGGCCTTGCCCCGGTAAAGGGAATAGTTGATCAAGTATATAATAACCAGGGTCTAATTTCATCTTTTGACCTTATAGCAGGTTTTAAATCCCCTGAACATATTCTTTTCAAAAATGACCTAGATAATTGGGATTCAAGTCCCCTTAATATTATTAAAACTGTAGACGGTGCTGAGAAAGGATATTCTGGAGATGTTGGTCTTGTAACAGAATATATACCAGATCTAGAAATTAACGATATGGGGAATGTTGAAGTTGTTATTGTTGGTCCTCCAATGATGATGAAGTTTACAATAGAAGCCTTTATTAAAAAAGGTGTTCCTGAAGAGAAAATCTGGGTCTCTTATGAGCGAAAGATGCATTGTGGTTTAGGAAAATGTGGTGGTTGTAGAATGGATAGTAAATATATCTGTTTAGACGGGCCGGTTTTTAATTATGTTGAAGCAAAGAAACTTTTTGATTAGGAGATCATGATGGATATTAATACTAAAAAACTTACAAAAAATGCCTATCGTGTAACTAAAGAGAGGTATATAACTTGTTTAAGAATAAGGGTTCCTGGTGGACGGATTGAAGCAAAACATCTAACAGTCCTACAGGAAGTGGCAGAAAATTACGGTATAGGAGATCTTCACCTTACAACAAGACAGGGGTTTGAAATTCCTGGTATTAAAGTTGAGATGGTTGATGAAGTAAACAAAAAGATTCAATCTGTAATAGAGGGGCTTGAGATTAACCAGGTGGACCCTGATACAGGTTATCCTGCGGCGGGAACAAGAAATGTTTCAGCTTGTATTGGTAATAGGGTCTGTCCAAAAGGTCAGTATGAAACTAGTGGTTTTGCCAAGAGGATAGAAGATGCAATTTATCCTAATAATCTTCATATGAAAATTGCTCTAACAGGCTGTCCTAATGACTGCATAAAAGCAAGAATGCATGACTTTGGAATTATAGGAATGACCCTTCCAGAGTACGACAGACAAAAATGTATATCCTGTAAACGGTGTGTTAATAAGTGTAAAAACCTCTCTACTGAAGCTCTTAAAATGGAGAACTATAAGATAGTTAGAGATCATGATAAGTGTATTGGCTGCGGAGAGTGTGTTTTAAATTGCCCAACAGGTGCATGGACAAGGAATGAGAATAAATATTTTAGATTAGCTATTATGGGAAGAACCGGTAAAAAAAATCCAAGACTTGCTGAGGATTTTATTCTGTGGGCAGATGAAGCTAGTGTCATAAAAATTATTCAAAATACTTATGAGTTTGTAGAGAAGTATATCGATCGATCCCTACCTAAGGAGCATATTGGTTATATTGTTGATAGAGTTGGTTTTAAAGAGTATAGAGAGTGGGCATTAAAAGATGTAGAACTCCCTGAATTGGGAAAAGCTGCCACAACTATCTACTGGCAAGGTATTCACTATAAAACAAATCTATTTATCTAATAAAATAAGGGAGTAGGCATTAACTACTCCCTCTTTCTTCTTTTAAAATACAGAAGATTTAGCAGAATAATTAATTTTAATCTATGATATACTGACGTATAGAGATAAGGAGGAAAATGTATGGAATAGATTGACTTATTAAGGACACTTATGCATTATGATTTTGAGGATTTTTTTACCTATTTTACTGTCCGGATAAAACCGGAAAGGGTGTCCTTTTTCACCGGAATATGCAGTCTGGAGAGTAAAGACGATTAGTTCA